>Ga0310695_10010340_pt1 | contig 13678 bp, 12 predicted proteins | sample RumenRJG_04DNA_FD_203882 | JGI IMG/M metagenome (GOLD analysis project Ga0310695, IMG submission 203882) | Bovine rumen microbial communities from Lethbridge, Alberta, Canada - RJG_04 (v2) (version 2) | ecosystem: Host-associated > Mammals > Digestive system > Stomach > Rumen | place: Canada...
GGAAAAGTACACGTGGTCAACTGCCTTTATGACGGTAATGACTATAATTATTGCATAGGTTACGGCGTCTATTCCAATATCTATGTGGAGAAATGTGCTTTCACGTCAGAAAAGGCAAAGCAGAACGCTCTGAAAGACTGGCATGGCGACAAGGATTTTAACATCAAGGTCGTGGACTGTCTGGGAGTAGATGACATTGATTTGTCACAAGGTGACCGTGGGCAGTTCGTGCCTACCTATGACTATAGGACCTTCGATTCTAATATGGTGGATTCCATTTTGAGGAAGGGCGACAATGGTGCAGGTGCCACTCTTAAGATTATGGTCGCAGGAAATGACTTAACAAGAAGATAGATATTGCTATCCTTCGCACTAATGAAGTTAACTTTTGGCGAGGCCGAGGGAGAGGATGCTGATGCGGACACCTTCGGCCTTGCAGAGTTCCCTGGCACAGGCAATGACGGTGGCTCCTGTAGTGACTACATCATCGACAATCAGCAGATGCTTACCTTGGATAGTGGGGGCATCCCTCAGTTCAAAGACTTGTTCTACGTTTTCGTTGCGCTCCCAACGCCCAAGGCTGGTCTGGCTACCTTCGAAGACGGTTCGTCTCACCACCTTATTGAACAGAGGCAGACCTGTAATCTCGCTGATGCCTCGGGCGATTTCCAGACTTTGGTTATAACCACGTTGTCGCAATCGTTTCTTGGCCAGTGGTACAGGCACGATACCATCGATTCCATCGAAGAAACCAGAGTGTTCAAGTTCTCTGGCCACCATCCTACCCATGACCTCACCTATCTCTGGATGGTTCTTGTATTTCAGTTCGTAGATGATGTTAGCTGTCTCTGCGTGAGCCTCATAGTAAAACAAAGCTGTGGCCTTCTCTATGGGCGTCAGCACCCAGAAGAGTTTCGCCATTTCGTTATCGTAGGCATGACGATGAAAGCCGGTTCTCGGCAGATGGAAGTTACAGGTTGCACAAATCACTTCCTCCGTCGCCGTCAGCCGATGTCCGCAGACCACACAGAGTCGTGGGGAGATCAAGTCGAGCAGCCTGCGCCAAAAACTAATCGGTTTCATCGTACTCTTCCATATCTTCATCAACATCCAGACACTGTCGGATGATGTCGAAAGTAAAACCGCGTCCCAAGGCAAAGCGGACGAGTTTCTGATTCAGTTCGTAATCGCTCTGTGCTTTGATGCTCTTGCGTTTTTGTTTCAGCAAGGGTCGGAGTATGTTGAGATACTCTTTTTCATCGATTTCATCGAGCACGCGCTGCTGAATCTCCTCATTGATCCGTTTGAGCCAAAGCGCCTGCTGCACCTTGCGCCGCCCCCATTTGTTATAGCGGATTTTGTCCTTGACAAAGGCACGGGCATATCGCTCATTGTCGATGTACCGTTCTTTAGTGAGACGCCCGATCACTTGGTTTTGAACGCTTTCATCGATCTCCCAACGCTTCATCTTGTCGCGCATCTCCTGCTCGCAGTGTTCTGCCTGTGCACAAAGGGCAGCCAACTGCAGGTAAGCTTCTTGGGCAGTCATTTCTTTTTTCATATTTTTTTAGCTTTAAGGAATCGTCGTTTGCCGTTTTGATCCTGTAGGATCTCGATCTCCACAAAACCGAGCTGTTGCAAATAGTCGCCGACAGCATCAGCCGTCAACGGGTTCAGTTCGAAAAAGAGTTGTCCGTCTGTACGAAGACTCTTCCTGGCATACTCACCAATACGTTGGTAAAAAATGATGGGTTGATCTTCTGGAGCAAAGAGGGCGAGCTCTGGCTCGTATTCGAGCACGTTTTTTTCCATTCCATCGCGCTCCTGGGGTTTGATATAGGGAGGATTGCTCACTATGATATCCCAGCGGTCGGCCTCTTCCCTTAGGTTCAAAGCGTCCTTCTTCTCAAACATCACGTCTGCTTTCAGAATTCTGGCGTTCTCCTGGGCGATACGAAGGGCCTCGTCAGAAATATCCCAGGCGGTGACTTGTGTCGCGGACATCTCAAGCGCCAACGTAATAGCGATACATCCACTACCAGTGCCAATGTCTAACACAGAGGGACGGTTCTTTTGTGTTGAGATCAGATGACAGAGTTCTGCCGTTTCCGGACGAGGGATCAGCACACCTGGTGCAACCAGGTACTGTCGTCCGCAGAAATCAGCCACACCCGCCACATACTGCACGGGCTCCCCTTGCTCCAACCTGAGCATCATCTCCTGCAGGGCTTGCTGTTGTTCAACCGGTAAATCCGCCATTTTATCGCAAAGGACATCTGCCCACGACAGACCAAAACACACATCGAGCAACCAACGGACGACGGCTTTCGCCTCATCGGTCTCATAGATGCCTGTCAGTCTGCGCCAGAGTTCTTCGTATTTCATAAAAGTATCGCATTAATGACGGTCAGCACATGTCCGACCACCTTGAAACGGATGTCATATCGGGCATAAGGCATCCCATAAATACGCTCTGGATCCTCCTGATAACGGGGACGGGGATCGAGCGCCAACACTTGTCTTAACGAAGCCAGTTCCTCGCTGGAGAACAATGCAGAGACGGTCTCCGGGATGACCACCTCCAACTCCTGCCACGCCGATTGATCCACAAAACCGCTGCGGGCTTCAGGATGACTATCGGCATAGGTGACATAGGGCTTGATATCATAGATAGGTGTACCGTCCATCAGGTCAGCGCCTTTGACATGAATCACAGGTCCCCATTTAGGATCCTCCTCGATGCGGTCGATGCGGGCACAAGAGAGACCCAAGTTATTCGGCCGAAATGGCGACCGCGTGGCAAAGACCCCCATTCGCTTGTTACCTCCCAGACGAGGCGGACGCACCGTCAGACTCTCAGAATGGTCATTCTCCGAGAACTCCCAGATGAGCCAAAGATAGTCGAAGTCATCCAATCCACGAACGGCCTCCATCCGCCGGTAAGCAGGTTCAAAAACAATGCTTCCCGTCAGTTCACTGACGAGTCCACTCTGCCGAGGAATGCCAAACTTCGATTTCATCGGCGAATGAAAATAGGCTATCGGATGTATGTCCATCTGCTTTCCGTCGCAAAGGTACGTAAAAACAAACGAAATGCCAAATTTTTTTAAAAGTTTTGCAGTCTCGGAGATTATATGTACTTTTGTAGCAGATAACAAACGGAGGATTCTATATGACAAACGACGAGAGATATATGCGACGTTGCATCCAACTGGCCAGGAACGGTCAGCAGAATGCCAAACCGAACCCGATGGTAGGAGCAGTCATCGTAAGTGCCGACGGACGGATCATCGGCGAGGGATATCATGTACGCTGCGGACAGGGACATGCCGAGGTCAATGCCTTTGCATCCGTCAGGCTTGAGGATGAGCCCTTGCTTCCTGAAGCAACAATGTATGTCTCGTTGGAGCCTTGTTCCCACTATGGTAAGACGCCGCCCTGCGCCGACCTAATTATTAAGAAAGGTGTACGTCGTGTGGTGGTAGGCTGTATCGATGAGTTCGCTGAAGTACAAGGTCGGGGTATCCGGAAATTGCGCGAGGCAGGTATTGAGGTCGAGGTAGGTGTTCTCGAAAAGGAATGTCAGGAGTTGAACCGTCGTTTTTTCACATTCCATCGGGAAAATCGGCCCTATATCATCCTGAAATGGGCCCAAACGGCCAATGGTTTTATAGATGACCATCATCAACCCGCACAGATCTCCAGCAGTTTCACGAAAATGCTCTCGCATAAGCTCCGTGCTGAGGAGGATGCCATCCTCGTAGGCCGCGTCACTGAAGAACGTGAACACCCGCAATTGAATGTCAGGGAATGGAGTGGTCCAGACCCCAAACGTCTGGTTATCGATCATGCCCATCCGTTGAATCTGGAGAGTCTTCATGCCCACAACATCCAGTCGCTCATTGTGGAAGGAGGCGCAGAAACGTTACGGACATTCCTTATTCAGGGACTTTGGGACGAGATCCGTGTGGAGACAAACAACCTGATGACGGTCACAGACGGCACCCGTGCACCACAGATTCCTGCCAACGCTTTCGTTGTCTGTTCAAAAGACTACGATGGTCACAGGATCACCACTTTCCGCAAATAGGGTCTATTTCCTTCCGAAGTCAGCTGGCACCTCACCCCATTTCTGCGTTTCCCACTTGATGATGGGGTTACGGAAATTGTGAGTCTGGAGCCAGTTCTCGGCTCGGACGATGATTTGAAAGAGCTTTTCTGTCTGGGGTGTCCGTTCCAGCTTCGTCTTACATTTCCGTTTGGTTACCCAAAGGATGGCGTTATAGCTATCCGAATAGATGGTCTTGTCGTGCATGCCCTGCTGCCAACAAAGTGCCAAGGCATGCACAATTGCCAAAAACTCACCTATATTATTAGTACCATGAATGGGTCCGAAGTGAAAAACCTGATAGCCCGTCTGCAAATCGATAGCCTGATACTCCATCGGCCCTGGGTTCCCGGAACATGCCGCATCCACTGCCCACGCATCAGCCCTTACCTCTGGAGGCAGCGGCAGTACTGTGTCATTGCGATAGGTCGGTGGATTGACTTCCTTCATGATTACATGCGTTCTGGAACCTCTATACCGAGAAGAGCCATAGCGTTCTTAATAATCTTGGCGACGTTCTTAGCCAGAATCAGGCGTACAGCCTTCTTCTGCTCATCGGCCTCGTTGAGGATCGAATAGTCGTGATAGAACTGGTTGAACACCTTCGTCAACTCATAGCAATAGTTGGCAATACCACTGGGTGAATAATCCTTACCAGCCTGTTCTACGGCTGCGCCGAATTCGTTCATCTTCTGAATCAGCTCGACCTCCTTCTCGTTCAGGCTTGTCATGCCAGCAATGCCAGTCATGCCAGATAAGCCTGCCGCCTTGCGCAGAATACTACGGATACGGGCATAGGTATATTGGATGAAAGGACCTGTATTGCCGTTGAAATCGATACTTTCCTCAGGATTGAACAGCATGTTCTTACGGGCATCGACTTTCAGGATAAAGTATTTCAATGCACCCATACCCACGACCCGAGCAATCTCATGACGCTCCTCCTCGGTCATATCGTCGAATTTACCCAATTCCATCGATGTTTTGTAGGCATCTTCCACCATCAAGGCCATCAGGTCATCGGCATCAACCACCGTACCCTCGCGGCTCTTCATCTTACCATTTGGCAATTCCACCATTCCGTATGAGAAATGTGTCAACTCCTTACCCCACTTGAATCCTAAGCGGTCGAGGAGGATTGAAAGCACCTGGAAGTGATAGTTCTGTTCGTTACCTACCACATAGATCATCTTGTCGATAGGATAGTCCTGGAAACGCATCTCTGCCGTACCGATGTCCTGCGTCATATACACGCTGGTTCCATCGCTACGCAACAGCAGCTTCTGATCGAGTCCCTCGTTGGTGAGGTCTGCCCATACAGAATTATCCTCATGGCGCTCGAAAAGACCTTTGGCAAGTCCTTCCTCTACCTTGGCCTTACCCTTCAGGTAGGTCTGGCTCTCATAGTAGATCTTATCGAACGATACGCCCATCTTCTTGTAAGTCTCATCGAATCCGGCATATACCCAATTGTTCATCTTCTCCCACAGGGCACGTACCTCGGGGTCGTTTTGTTCCCATTTCACCAGCATCTCATGGGCTTCTTTGATGAGTGGTGCCTCTTGTTTGGCTTTCTCCTCATCCATACCCTGAGCCACTAATTCCTTGATTTCATCGCGATAATGCTTATCGAAGGCCACATAGTAGTCACCGATAAGGTGGTCGCCCTTCTTACCACTGGACTCAGGAGTCTCACCATTGCCCCACTTCTGCCAGGCAAGCATCGACTTACAGATATGGATACCACGATCGTTCACGATGTTCGTCTTCACCACCTTGTTACCATTGGCCTCCATGATCTGGGCCAACGACCAGCCAAGCAGGTTGTTGCGCACATGACCGAGATGGAGAGGTTTGTTCGTATTAGGTGAAGAATACTCGATCATCACGAGGGGCGAATCATCTGTGGCCTGCTTCATGCCGAAGTTGTCGTCGGCATCAATAGCCTTCAGCAGTTCCAGCCAAGCACCATCGCCGATGCTGAGGTTCAGGAATCCCTTTACCACATTGTATTTCTCAATGGCGGGGCAGTTCTTTACCAAATACTCACCAATCTCCTGAGCGGTCTGCTCAGGTGATTTACGCGCGGCCTTTACGAAAGGAAAAACCACCAGCGTCAGGTTACCCTCAAACTCACTTCTCGTCTTCTGCAGCTGCAGCATCTTTTCTGTGGCATCCATGCCATAGAGGGCCTTAACGGCCTCACCTGCAGCTTTGCTGATCAATGCTTCAATACTCATTTGTACCTTATAATTTCGAAATCGGCTGCAAAGGTAGTGCAAAAATTTGAGTTAGCGAAGAAAAACATCATTTTTCTAATATGAAAGGATATCTGCGGTGAATTTCACAGGCTGGGGAAGTCTACAACTGACAGTTTTCTCACTACCTGGAGCAATGGTGACATAGTTGTCGCTGAATGTTACACCATCGATCATTTGTCCTTTCTTGTCCTTGAGTACAATGCGCATCAGATAAGCCACACGGTCAGAAGGGTTGCTGATGGTCAGACGGGCTTCCGTCGGATGGATCATCTCGACCTTGACCTTGCATTTGACAGGTGTCTGACTACCAATGGCCTTGAGGTCGGCATGTTTCAGAATGGGTGTCCCCGTCCAATCGGACTTCGGCCAATCAAAGACATCCACATCTGTCGTCAGGGCATATTCGTTCTCTGCTATCACCTGCCCGTCGGCCTGACAAGTCAGGAAGAGATAGCCATTATCCTCCTTCAGCGCTATCGGATTGAAGACGGGAACATTCCCCATCGCAGGAATCTCAACATCGATCTCCTGGCTGTCCTGCAAAGACCCACTGACCCCATAGACCTTCATCGTGGCCTTCACCTTCACGGGCTGAAGGGTACCATTGACAGCCTTGACATCATGGGTGAGATGGTTGTAGATTAACTGCACGGGTTGACAGGCCTTCTTCACGCTATAGAAAGAGGCGTTAGGACACAGGAAATGGTCGTAGAGCTGCCAGTAGAGACTGGGGCGGGCGCCATTGAGCATCCACTGGATGAGCGCCGTGGCCCTGAGACTATTGTATCTGAACGACTCGAACATCGCCCGAGTTCCGTCGTAATTCACCATGTTGGCTTTACGCAGGAAATCGTCAATGTCCGAAGCCTCGCCATAACGGTGGGCAACGGTCTCTTTCAAGATGTCCAAACTGTTGAAAGCCTCAGCAGCCGACGTACAGAGATAATCCCACACCTTGTCCAACGGCCAAAGTTGTCCACCGAGCATTTGCATCAACGACTCCTTGACAGGCAACTGCGCGCCTATGCCCGTCTCTGTGTTGAAGCCGAAGGCACCACCTGGTGCTTCCTTCGAATACCAGTAGGCGGGTGCCACGTATTCGTAGGGGCCTGCCATCTTCGTGCCCGACGTACCGGAGATTTCGCTTTCCAACTGTTTGGCCGAGGTGATATAGGGACGGTCGTCTATGTTCTTCTGTACCCATTGATAGTGGTTTTCTAACGATGGAATGGGCAATTTATCACTACCGACGAACCAGGCAACGATCGACGGATGGTTACGCAGGTAACGCAACTGGTCGTCATACTCCTTGGCAATCAGATCTACATCTTCCTCTGTGAGAATACCGCCATACAGATCGTTACAAGGCTTGCCCAGATAGTCGGCCCACTCCCAGAAACAACTCCAGCCCGCGAGCAGCAGGATACCCTTCTCGTCGCACAGGTCGTAGAGCGCCTGTGACGTTCCCCAGAAACCTTCCAGACGAACCGTATTCAGATTCATCTGCTTGACCAGTTCCAGCTGTCGGTCGTAGGAAGCCGCATCATCGCGCAGGAAGATATCGTCCGTCCAGCCGGCACCCAATAGTTGGATACGCTTACCATTCAAGGTAAAGCCTCGGAAGCCCTCTTTCGTAATAAAGCTTCCAACCTCACGGATTCCGAATCTTACATCCTGTGTGTCAGACGCTTGGCTATCAACCTCAAAGATGAGTGAAAGGCCGTACAATTCTGGACGACCCAGCGTATAGCACCACCACAGACGGGGATTCCTGACATACAACGTCTTCAGGTCATTATCGTCCAGACGCACCGTCTTCACCTGTCCGGGAGAAAGGGTCACAGGAAGGTCCACCTTCTCACCTTCAAAGGTACACACCAGACAGCCACTGACAGTCTCATCACTCAGGTTGCGCAGTTGGGTCTCTACTTTCACCCAAGCTTCTTTCAGCGTATTGAGGTTCACTTGTGAGCAGACTCTCGGCGACTCGATGACCACCTTGCCACAACGCTGCACCTTGACGGGTCTGACAATACCCATACTCTCATCAAACGGACGGGGATTCCAATCCACAAAACCGATATTGAAGTCTCCTGGCTGACACTTGAAGGTCTCTACCACCAACTGGTTCTCCTCCTTGGCCACACCAGTCACATCGATGGCATAGGTTCTGAAAGGTCCCTTCACCGTATCGCGCGAGGCCACCAGTTGTCCGTTCAGGTAGATATTGGCACTATAGCCCAGTCCTTCGAAAAGCAGTCTCACGTGCTCATCAGCAGCAAGACCGTCGAGCTGGAAGTCCTTCTTAAACAACCAAGGCACCAGGAATCGGCTATTGTCATACTTCTTATAATTGTCTCTTACAAACAAATCAGGGAACTCGCCATTGCTGACAAGCGCGCCCATTACCGTGGTCGGCACCTTCGTCACGTAACTTTTCCCACCTGCCGAGGACTGGCACTCCCACCCGTCGCTGAGTTCAATCACCTGTGCACTTCCAAAGAGGGCGCACATCAACATCACTACACAAAAAATGGTTCTTTTCTGGGTCATCTTCATATCCGTTTCTGGTTTTATGCTATGGTTATTTGATAAAAACGATTGCAAACTTACGCATTTTTTCCGAATTATGCAATAGTTGGGGTAAAAAAGTGTATCTTTGCAGCGAAATGAAGCAACATGGTTGGCGATAATCATCTATCTGGCCATGCGAGGAATCGTACAGACAATACTGGTAAGATATGGAGAAAATAACTGTATGGGGCTACCTGAAGGAGTATGCCGAGACCAAGGATGAACTCCTGAAGGCTGTGACGGAAGTGTTTGAGTCAGGTACGCTGATCCTGGGACAGAAAGGCCGTGATTTTGAACAGGCCTATAGTGACTATATCGGTGTGGGATACGGCATCGGCTGCGACAACGGCACCAATGCCATCACCCTGGCACTCAAAGCCTTAGAGATCGGCGAAGGCGACAAGGTAATCACCGTTTCCAATACGGCCATCCCCACGGTATCGGCCATCGTCTCGGCAGGAGCCACACCCGTATTCGTGGATATCAATCCTGGGACCTACCTGATGGACGTGACGAAGGTAGAAACAGCCATCACCCCACGAACTAAGGCCATCCTACCCGTCCACCTTTTCGGCCAGTGTGTTGATATGGATCCCCTGCTCGCTATCGCTCAGAAACATCAACTCTATGTCGTTGAGGACTGCGCCCAGGCCCATGGTGCCGAATACAAAGGCCGTAAGGCTGGTAGTATGGGTGACATCTCGACGACCTCCTTCTACCCCACAAAGATCCTCGGCGCCTATGGCGACGGTGGCATGATAAGCACCAACAACGAAGCGCTGGCCCAGCGGCTCCGCAGACTCCGTTTCTATGGGGCCGAGAAGACCTACTACGCTACAGAACACGGCTATAACTCGCGCTTAGACGAACTACAGGCCGCCATCCTCCTCACCAAACTGCCCAAGATCGAACAATATATCAGTCGTCGTAGGGAAATTGCCGCCATGTATCAGCAAGGACTGGCAGATAGCGGGCTCATTCTTCCCGAGGAAGCACCCTATGGTCGTCATGCCTATTATCTCTACGTGGTGCGTCATCCCAATCGCGATGAAATTGTGGAAAAACTGCGCGAGAACAACATCCACGTCAACATCAGCTACCCCTGGCCCATCCACACGATGAAGGGTTACCAGTACCTTGGCTGGCACGAGGGTGACCTGCCAGAAACCGAATCTGCCGCCAAGGAGATCTTCTCCCTCCCGATGTACCCCTCACTCACAAACGATGAGGTTTCCCGCATCATTGAGACCATTAAAGCCTGATTCCGAGAGGTTGGCGGCAATAAAATACATTTTTTTCAGCAGAACCGTCTATTTCTCAGATAATAATTGTACCTTTGCGGCCAAATTAGAGAACCAGAACTGATGAGGCTGTTATTATCATTCGTTTTACCCCTGTTCATGGCATTGACAACGACTGCCCAAGAGCCGTTGCACATCGTAATTCTCGGCGATTCGAACACATGGATCGGAGGTGACGACTGCGACAAGCCCCAGGGATGGAACAAGTGGCTGAAAGATGTGCTACAGCCTACGACCTGTAAAAGCTATGCCCGCAGCGGCGCCACTTGGACAAATACTTCAGAGACACGTCGTAACACCAAGGAAAACATCGAGGTACTGGGCAACGACAACGTAATCTACAACCAGATCTGCCGTTTGCAGGAGGCTGTCGATAGCGGCATTCAGCCAACACCCCAGCTCATCCTGATCATGGCGGGGACCAACGATGCCTGGTTCCAGAAACAAAGGCTCCAGGCGCTGAGTGAATCACAGATCCATGATTGCGGGCATTGCACGAATCACGCGACCTGTCCCCATGATTCACGTCCCGTCAACAAGATACTGACCCTTGCCGAGTCCGTATGTTACGGCTGCGGACTGCTGAGGACGGCCTATCCCGAGGCCCGAATCATCCTGCTGACGCCCCTGCAGTCGGTACAGGCAGGATCGGCGAACATCACCAAGGCAGGCGACATCATCGAGCGCTGCGGTCAACAGATGGGCCTCAGCGTGATACGGATGGACAAGGAGGCAGGCATCGATGCAGCCAAAGAGAAGGTGAAACATCGTCTCACCACCGACGGCACCCATACCTCCGAACTGGGCGCCCGACAAGTAGGAACCTTTGTCGCACGGCAGATTGCTGCCTTGCTGCAACCATAAATCAGATAAGCAATGGTATTCTCAGACCTGTTTTTCCTCTTTGTCTTCCTGCCGGCATTCGCCCTGAGCTATCTGGTGGCGAACGGGATAGACAGGCTGTTGTCAAACGGACCCCTTCTGCGTAGCCATATTGCCCAGAATACCGTCCTGGTACTCTTCTCCCTCATCTTCTATGCCTGGGGCGAACCTGTCTATGTGTTCCTGATGCTGTTCTGCGTTCTGGTGAACTACCTGGCAGGATTAGGCATCGACCATCTGTCGAGAGGTGCACGACGATGGGCGCTCATCGCAGGTCTGACGGGTAATATCCTCATCCTGAGTACCTTCAAATACCTGAGTTTCTTTGCCGAGCAACTGACGGCCATCGGCATCCCCGTGGCTGATCCGAAGATCTCGCTGCCGATAGGTATCAGCTTCTACACCTTCCAGTCGATCTCCTACCTTATCGACGTCTATCGTCGGGAAGCACCGGCTCAGCACCACTTCGGCAACCTGCTGCTCTACATCTCCATGTTCCCACAGCTGATAGCGGGTCCTATCGTACGTTATAATACGGTAGCCCGGGAGATCAGCGACCGTCATGTCACCTCACGCGACATCGCCGATGGCATCTGGCGTTTCACCATCGGTCTGGGAAAAAAGGTAATCCTCGCCAATCAGTTGTCTGAGATCTCCGATCAATTCCTCGCAGGTGGGATGCAGGACCTGACCACCTCCGGCGCCTGGGTGGGCATCATCGCCTTCACGCTACAGATCTATTTCGACTTCTCCGGCTATTCAGACATGGCCATCGGACTGGGCCGTTGCATGGGCTTCCACTTCAACGAGAACTTCCGTCATCCTTACTGCTGCAACTCCATCACCGACTTCTGGCGACGTTGGCATATCTCGCTTGGAAGTTTCTTCCGAGATTATGTCTATATCCCCATGGGCGGCAACCGTCAGCATCAGGCGCTGAACATCCTCGTGGTATGGTTCCTGACGGGTATGTGGCATGGCGCCAGCTGGAACTTCATCATCTGGGGTGTCTATTTCGGACTCATCGTCACTCTGGAGAAATATACGCTCCTACGCGTACAGAAATACATTCCCTCTCCCCTGCTCCACCTCTACAGTCTGGCATTGGTGGTCATCGGCTGGGGTATCTTCTACTTCGACGACAGCAGCCGGATGGTACGGTTCTTCGAGATAGCCTTCGGACAGACGGGCATCCTCCACGACTTCGTGACCATCACCGCCCTGACGGACAACTGTTGGCTGTGGGTCGTCAGCCTACTGTTCTGCATGCCCTTGCGCCAAGGAGCAACCAATCTGCTGAAACTCTTTACGCTTGAGGGGGGAGCGATGCAGGAAAGCATCCTGTTCTGCGCCCGTCTCGTGCTCTCCGTCGTACTGCTCGTACTCAGCGTGTCGCTCCTGGTGGGAGCCACCAACAACGCCTTCATTTACACAAGATTCTGAATATGAAACGATATATCCCGACCCTCCTCCTGTTACTCTCCGTTGCGATGCAGACAACGGCCCAGAGCGTACGTCGTGTTCGCAGCGGCATCATCCTCGTCGATACAGGAAAGACCGTCCGCGCCATCGAGCCCTACAAGGCCAACTACGATAACGGTACTGCCTATGCCCGCATCGTGAACAAATACAAGCGCACCTTCCCCGATGTGAATGTCTATTGCATGATCATCCCCAATGCGGTGGCCTATTACTGTCCCGATACCGCCAAGACCTGGACCGACGCCGAGCTTCCTGCCATCAGGAATATCCTCTCCCACCTGTCGTCTGAGGTGAAGGCGGTGGATATCTTCGACACCCTCCAGGCCCATGTGGAGGAACCCATCTATTCGCGTACCGACCACCATTGGGCCCCGCTTGGCGCCTACTATGCCGCCCGTTATTTCGCAGAGGTGGCCGAAGTGGACTTCAAGGATCTGTCGGCCTACGAGCCGCGCGTCATCCACGACTACGTGGGCAGCATGTGGACCTTCTCACGCGACAAGGCCGTCAAGGAGGCGCCCGAGGACTTCGTCTATTACGTGCCACGCGACAGCAGCTTCACAGCCTCCCGTGTTATATATAAAAAGGTGTCGAAGCGGGTGGGTCGTAAGAGACATCGCAGGACCGTCAGTTGGCTGACCGCCAGCGAACCCGAGCCCTTCAGGTTCTTCCGCTACTACGAGGACGGCAACAGCGCCGCCTACTGCGTGTTCATGGGAGGCGATACGAACACCACCAGCGTGAAAACCCAGACCGGGAACCACCGTCGTCTACTCATCCTCAAGGACAGCTACGGCAACGCCCTACCTTCGAACCTCTTCTCGTCGTTCGAGGAGATCCACGTCGTGGATTGCCGCTATTTCCTCCAGAACATGGTGAATTTTGTAAAGACGCATGCCATCACCGACATCCTCTTCGCCAACAACCTGATCCACGCCTCTTCGACCAAGACCGTTCAGGCTTACGAACGTTATCTCACCCAGAAACCATCCAGCAGCCATGAGATTCAGTAAAGCCTATATTCTGTTCTTTGGTCTGCTGTTCGCAGCCTTTGCGGTGGTTTTCAACAC
>Ga0310695_10010342_pt1 | contig 13677 bp, 8 predicted proteins | sample RumenRJG_04DNA_FD_203882 | JGI IMG/M metagenome (GOLD analysis project Ga0310695, IMG submission 203882) | Bovine rumen microbial communities from Lethbridge, Alberta, Canada - RJG_04 (v2) (version 2) | ecosystem: Host-associated > Mammals > Digestive system > Stomach > Rumen | place: Canada...
GGTTTTGGGAGGCGCACCCCCGAGTCCTATACAATGTCAAACATTGTGAGATTTCTACAGGATTTGACGAAATAAATTGTGAGATTTCCAGGGGCACCTGCAAAACTGTGTGTTCAGCAATCAGAGACACCACCCAGCGGGTGGCCCTATGAGTAACCCCGCTGGGGCGGATTTCCGAAGCATAGCGAGGACAGCCGCCCCGGCGGGGTGCCGAGTAGAGACCTCTGTCGCCCCGGGGCGACCCCATTGTATCAGTCTTTCAGGAAGAACCGCTCATCAATCTCACCGCCACAGTCCAGGATGAAGCGCCTGTATTCTGTGGTAAACGAGATTGGTATAACTCATGACGAGGCAAAGGTAGCATTAATTTCTGGTTCAATTACAAGGACGCCCCAATTGGGGTCGCCTCCAGCGACAATCTCAGTTATCTTTTACCCCCAGTGAATCATACTCCCTCGCTTGCGCTCGGTCATCTGATTTACTGGGGGTTACCGCATGGGACACCCTTCGGGTGAGTGACCCTGTTTAATCCAGACACACGGTTTTGCAGGTGACCCCTATTTTCGCTAATCAAGCGAATTTCACGAAAACAATTATATTTTTCTCATTCAATTAGTTTAATTCGCATTAGCCCCGCAGGGTTTGGGCAGGGCTTCTATATCATTGCCTAAAAAAAATGCCCTACCGCATGCTTGGCATTTAGCGACAATTGTGTTACTTTTGCGCCAAACACTTAAAAAACGCTATTCTGACACTATGACAAAACGAGCAGGATTCGCAACCCGCCTGGGGGCAGTCGCCGCGGCGGTGGGGTCGGCAGTGGGCCTGGGAAACATCTGGCGTTTCCCCTTCGAGGCCGGACAGAATGGAGGCGGCGCCTTTATTCTGGTTTACATCGTGTGCATTTTGATCATGGGTATCCCCGTGATATTGAGTGAGTTTATCATCGGCCGCTCGACCCATAGCAACATGAAGGCGGCCCTGGCGCGGCTCTCGCCGGGCAAGCGGTATTATCTGTTCACCTACGTCTGTATCTTGGGCAGTTTTGTGGTCATCGGCTTCTATAGTGTGGTCTGCGGCTGGATTATCGAGTATCTGTATCAGGCTGCACTGGGCGGCCTGCAGGGTCACACGCCAGAGCAGTACAGCAGCATGTTTACCGCTCTGGTGACAAATCCATGGCGCTGTGTGGGCTGGACGGTACTCTTCCTGCTGCTCAACTTCATGGTGATGAGCCGCGGCATCGAGAAGGGCATAGAGCGCGTGGCCAGCGTGATGATGCCCCTGCTGTTTGTCATCCTCCTCGTCTTCTGTGTCAACTCACTGCTCCTGCCCGGAGCGCGTCAGGGGCTGGAGTTCCTGTTTTATCCCGATTTCTCTGAATTGACCATGCGGGGTGTGCTCGACGCCTTCGGCCAGGCTTTCCTGTCGCTCTCGATCGGTATCTCGTGCCTGGTGACGTACAGTTCCTACTTCAGCGATGACACATCGCTGACCAAGGATGCCACCACTGTGGCCGCCCTCGATACCTTGGTCGCCATCCTCTCGGGTGTGATGATCTTCCCGGCCGTCTTCTCGTTTGGCGTGGAGCCGACGGCTGGGCCTCGGCTCATCTTTGAGGTGTTGCCAGGCATTTTCCAGCAGATGACGGGGGGCTACTTCTGGGCGCTGCTGTTCTTCCTGCTGGTATTCTTTGCCTCGTTGACCTCCACCATCTCGTTAAGTGAGATACCCATCACCTTCATGATCGAGGAGCACAGGATGTCGCGCCCGAGGGCCATCCTGTGGACGGCCTTGTTTACCTTTGCCCTGGCGGTTCTGGCAGCGCTCTCGTTTAATGTGCTGGATCAGGTCAAGATACTGGGCAAGAGCATATTTGATGCCATGGATTATGCGGCGAGCAACATCTTTATGCTCCTGGGCGGACTCTTCACGGCCGTGTATGTGGGATGGATTTTGGACCGCAAGGTCGTCCATGAGCAGTTGACCAATGGCGGGCGCCTCAAGGGTGCGATGGAACCCTACCTGATCTTCTGCCTGCGTTACGTTGCGCCGGTATCCATCTTCTTCATCTTCCTTTATCTCACGGGAATCATCTAAGCCGCCGCCTGAGGTGTGCGGCTGTGCGCTGGGGGAATGCGGTTGCCTCAGCGTGACCTCTGGTGGTCGATGATGGCTGCGGTGAAGGGTCGCCAATATTTCTGGCACTTAGTCTCTCCCACGCCATAGATGACGCTGAACTCGGCTTGGTTTGTGGGCTTCTCGGTGGCCATCGCCTGCAGTGACTTGTCGCTGAATACCATATAGGGCGCGATGTGGTTTGCGATGGCCAGCGCCTTGCGCACGTCGCGCAATTTCTCGAACAGCGCTTTGTCCATCTCATTGGCGGGAACCATCCCTGCGATAGTGCCTGGCGTCTCGGTAGTGGGCTGCTTTGGCGCTTTGGCCGTGAATTCGCGTCGCTCAAACCGATTCAGGGCGATGCGTTGCCGTCCATAGAGCACCTCGTTGCCATAGTCGGTAACCTTCAAGTGATTGTTTTCGTCATAGGCAACGTCGATCAGCCCCATCTGCAACATCTGCAGCAGATAAGCGTTCCACTCGCTCATGCTGTTTGCGCGCCCCACGCCGAAGGTCTTGAGCCGATCGTAGCCTTTCTCGATGATGTCGGCTTTGCGCCAGCCGAGCAGGATGTCGGTGATGGTGTACATGCCTGCTTGCTCGTCGGTCCGCTTGATGGCGCTCAACGCCATCTGGGCCAGTGTGGTGCCGTCGAAGCGTTCGGGCGGATTGTCACACACGTCGCAGTTGTGGCAGTCGTGGTCGTAGCGCTCGTTGAAGTAACTCAACAGCACGCGGCGGCGGCACACGCCGCTCTCGGCAAACTGTTGCATGCGCTTCAATTTGTCCATGTTGATCTGGATTTGGCCAGACTGACGTGCAAACTGCTGCAGTGTCACCACATCACCATAATTATAAAACATGAGGGCCTCGGCTGGCAGACCATCACGTCCGGCACGCCCTATCTCCTGGTAGTAGCCCTCGATGTTGCGTGGCATGTTGCTGTGGATCACATAGCGCACGTTGCTCTTGTCGATGCCCATGCCAAAGGCAATCGTGGCGCATACCACCTTCAGGTCATCGTTGATAAAGTCGCGCTGCACCTGTTGTTTCTGCTTGGTGCTCATGCCGGCATGGAACGGGCGCGCTTGGATGCCCGTGGCGGTGAGTTTTGCAGCCAGAGTCTCGGTGTCCTTGCGACGCAGGCAGTAGATGATACCGCTCTCGCCGCGATGCAGATTGATGAACTGCACCATCTGACTGAATTTCTGCTTGCCGCTAGAGCCTTGAACCACGTTGAGCGAGATGTTGGGACGGTCAAACGAACTGACAAAAAGACGCGCCGCGGGAATGTTCAGTTGCTGGGCGATGTCGTCGCGGGTAATGCGGTCGGCTGTGGCCGTGAGCGCCATCACAGGGATGTCGGGGAAACGCTGCTTGAGCCCTCCGAGTTGGGTGTACTCTGGTCGGAAGTCGTGTCCCCACTGCGATATGCAGTGCGCCTCGTCGATGGCAAACAGGCAGATGCGGTTGGTGATCGTCGTTGACCACCGGTCTATCTCGCTAAGCAGTTTCTCGGGAGAGATGTAGAGCAGTTTCACTTTGCCCTGCATGAGCAGTTCCATTGTTTGCCGCTTCTCGTCATCGCTCTTCTCGCTGTTGAGGGCCAGGGCAGGAACGCCATTCTGCTGTAGCGCGTCGATTTGGTCATTTATCAGGGCCAATAGCGGTGAAATGACTACAGCAAACCCGTCTTGACTCATCAGACCGGGTATCTGGTAACACAGCGACTTGCCGCCCCCCGTCGGCATGAGCACGATGCTGTCGCCTCCATTCAGAGTGTGGTCAATGATATCCCATTGATGCCCACGGAATTGGTCATATCCATAGCAACTCCTCAACAGAGCCAGCGCAAACTCTTGGCGTGTCATGCCATTGATGCCATCCATGACCGATAAAAGAAGTGAAAACTAATAAGCATTATCCTCTCCCTTGAGGGCGTTCCACACGGTCCTGAAGATGATTTTCAAGTCAAGGAAGAAAGTCCAGTTCTCGGCATACCACACGTCATACTCGACGCGCTTCTCCATCTGCCACAACTCTTCGGTCTGGCCACGATAGCCTCTCACTTGTGCCCATCCCGTAATGCCAGGCTTGATGGTGTGGCGGAGCATGTACTTGTCGATGAGTTCGCTATACATCTCGGTCTGTGCCACCATGTGGGGACGAGGACCGACAATGCTCATCTCGCCGCGCCACACGTTGTAGAACTGGGGCAACTCGTCGATGCTCGAGCGACGCAGGAAGTTGCCAAATTTCGTCACCCTGGGGTCGCCCTTAGTGGCTTGCAGCGTGTCGCTGTCGGGGTTGACACGCATCGTGCGGAACTTGTAGCAATTGAAGGCTTGCCCGCGGTAGCCTGTGCGCTTCTGGACGAAGAAGATTGGGCCTGGCGATGACAATTTGATGCCGATGGCTATAGGGATGATGACTAGCGGCGACAGGATCAGGGCAACAGTCGATAACAGCAGGTCGAACGAACGCTTCACCAGGCGGTTGATGGGATTCTTCAAGGGGTAGGGGTGAACAGCCAGGATGGGGATATCTCCCACCGATTGCAACTCAAACTGGCGTGTCACCGTGCGGCCAAACTGCGGCACATAGTAGAAGTCGACGGCATTGTTGTCGGCAATGCGTATCATGCGTGAAACATTCTGATTGTCCTCGATGTCTGGCACAGCGCAGAACATCTCATCGACCTGATGGGTCTTGACAAACGCCTCCACATCGTCGAGTGTGCCTTGGTAGGCTGCCGATGCCGAACGGGCCTTAGGGTTGTTGTCAAAGAAGCCCACGATATGGTAGCCATAGCCTTGGTCTGCCAGCATCTCGTTGATCAATCGCACACCCACTGTGCCACCACCAATTACGATCACCCGCTTGAAGTTCAGACCACGGTTGCGGTACAGTTTCACCAATTGGCGGGAGATGACCCACCACGTCGCCAGCACAACAAAGAAGGTCACATAGAACCACAGCACGCGCTGCCAGGGGGCCTCGCTGCTGCCCAGCATCGAAGCCAGGGTGATGAATATGCCGGCATGCGTCAGCACCAGTTTCAAGGCTTGGCCCACAACCTTCTCGGCATAGAAGACGCGGCGCTCGTGCACATTGCTGTAGAAGTATAGGCAGACTACCATCGCCACATTGAGCACGAGCCACATAGGGCGCGTATACAACTCGTTGCCGGGCTGCAGCGACTCGCTGTGCCACATCATGGATGCAAGAAAGACCAGATTGACAATGATGATGTCAATCAGGCTGAATATCCATCTGACGAATTGTCCGTAACGTCCTTTGCTCTTCATCGGTTAAAGCGTGGAGGAGAATAAATGGAGCACGCAATGTGGCTGTGTCATAATTCGATAACCGCTCGATGGTAGCGCTATACGTGAGATACAGAACAAGTTTGTTAGCAATAGACTTGCACAAGATGTCTCGCGTGTTTAAGCCAATCGTTGTTTGAGGCACGAATTATGACACACCCCCAGTGCGTGGGTTTCATGAGTTGTTGACGGGAGTTGTCTCCAATTTGTGTTATGCGTTGTCAAGATCCTTGATGCGCTGTTCCAGGTCGGCAATCTCTTCCTTGAGACGGGCAATGCGGCGCTCCATCTCCTGAACCAGTGAATTGCCGCTCTTGGTGTTGGCGGTCAAGAAGCCCATGTTGTTCTCAAAGGTCTTCAACTCGCTCATGCGTTGCTCATAAGTGCGAACCAGACGATCACGCTCGCTCAGGCCACGGTCGTTGCCCGAGGGACGTCCGCCACCTCGCTGACCATCGCCACGTGAGCGTGAACCACGCATGTCGAGCGTGTCAAATGCCTTGTCGACCAACTCGCGATACTGGGCATAGATCTTGTCCTTCTCCTTGAAGGGCACATGGCCGATTTCCTGCCAGCGGTCCATCAGTTCACGGACGGTCTGAGCAGCATCTTCGCCGGCCTCCTCGATGGTCGACTTGAGCGTGGCGATGACTTCCTTCTTGGCCTTGAGGTTGTCGTGCTCAACGGCATGGACGTTTACGTTCTGCTTCTTCTTCTCCTCAAAGAAGTGGTCGCAAGCGGCGATAAAGCGTTTCCACACGTTGTCGCTGTACTTCTTCACCACCGGGCCGATGGTTTTCCACTCCTTCTGCATCTCGACAAACTTATCGGTGGCCTCTTTCCAGTCGGTAGAGTCCATCAGCGCCTCGGCGCGTTCACACAAGTCAATCTTCTTGGCCAGGTTAGCGCTCAGTTCCTCCTTCATAGCCTTATAGAATTCGGCCTTCTTGGCAAAGAAGTCGTCGCATGACTTGCGGAACCGGGCAAACAGAGCGGCGTTGGCCTTGCGCGATGCGTAACCGAGTTTCTTCCAATCCTCTTGCAGGGCGATGATCTGTTTGGTCACCTCGTCCCACTGGGCATAGGTCTTGAGGTCATCGGTAGTGATCTGCTCGATCTTCTCGCACAGTGCGGTCTTGGCATCGGCATTCTCCTTCTCCTTGCTCTTGCGGTCTTCAAAGAAGGCTTGGTACTTCTTGTTGATGGCGCTGGAAGCGGCCTTGAAGCGAGCCCACAGTTCCTCGCGCAATTCCTTGGCAACGGGACCGATCTCGCGCCAGTTGTTATGCAGTTCCTGCAGTTTTCTGAAGGCTGACACGATGTCGGGATCCTCGTCGAGGGCCTCGGCCTCCTCACATAACTGCTGCTTCAGTTCCAGGTTCTTCTTGAAATCGTAGTCGCGCAATTCCTTATTCATCTTGAGCACATCATAGAAACGCTCGGTGGCGCGCTGGAATTCCTTCCAAACCTCGGTGTCGGCTGTGGCGGGAACATCACCAGTGTCCTTGAACTCTTGTTGCAGTTGCTTGACGCGATTGAACTGGCGATTGATGTTGTCGGGATCGTTGGCGATCTCGTTGATCAGCGCGATGATTTGGCGCTTCTTCTCCAGATTGGCCTCGCGATTGGCCTCTTGCGCTGCGTTATACTCGGTACGGCGTTCCTTGAGCACATTGAGCAGTTCCTTCAGGTTGTTCTCGTCGGGATCATCCTTGGGTGTGAAGTCACCTTCGTTATTGCCGTTAGCCAGGAAATCCTCTTTCTCCTTGGCCACCTCATCGCGGCGCAAAGCAAAGAAGGCGGCCTTGATGGCCTGCACTTCGTCCTTTACCTCTTCGATGGGGCGTGCTGCGGCCTCTCGCATCATCTCCACCAGTTCGCCCTTGCTTTTGCCAGCAAGTTCCAGACGCGGCGCGGACTCTGCTTTGGGCTCCTCTGCTTTGGGTTCCTCTGCTTTGGGTTCCTCTGCAGCAGGCTGCTCTGCAATAGGCTCCTCGGCCTTAACTTCTTCACTCACAACTTCCTGTGCCTCGGTTTGGGGCTCAGTGCTCAATACTTGATCTTTCTCGAGATTGTTCATCGATTCAGATTGTTCACGCAGTTCCATCATAATATCTAAGTTTTGTTCAGGCGCATGAGTGCCTGACGGTTCATATTCAAACTCCAAATTTAGGCATTTTTTCTCATCTGCAAAACCATTTTCCTGATTTTTTTGCTTTTTGCTGCGTTTTTCATCAAAAAAACAGGACTCACGAGCGGTAGCATGAGGCTCATGAGTCCTGGAAATGGTCTTGCCGGAGTGTTACAGTCGAGGCTTACAGGATAGTGGCTTTCACAATCTTGATGTCACTCACAGGGCGGTCCATGCGCCCCGTCTGCGCGTTCTGAATCTTGTCGACAACATCCATGCCTTCAATCACTTGGCCAAATACGGTGTACTGTCCGTCAAGATGGGGCGTGCCGCCCACACTGGTATAGGCATCGATCTGCTCGTCGGTGAGAGAGAACGGGCTTTGGGCTGCCTCGGCTTCGGTCTGCTGGATGAGTCGGTTCTGTAATTCGTTCAGACCCTCATTGTCTTGATTGCGCTGCAACGTTTCGATCTGGGCATGGTTTTCGTTCACCAGGCGGCGGAAGATGTCTTGTTTCTTGACAGTGGCCAGTCGCTGGGTCATCATCTTCAGATCGTCGCTGCTGTAGATTTTGCCGGTCACAATATAGAATTGGCTGCCGCTGCTACGGCGTTCGGGGTTCACCTGGTCGCCCGTGCGTGCGGCGGCAAGTGCACCGCGCTTGTGGAAATATTTCGGGTAAACAAATTCGGCAGGAATGGTGTAACCTGGATCTCCGTCGCCCAAGGTGGCGTCGGGGCCTGCTGTCTTAGAGTTGCCATCACCGGTCTGAATCATAAAGTCCTTGATCACACGGTGAAAGAGTACTCCGTCGTAATAACCTTCCTGGACCAACTTGACGAAGTTGTCGCGGTGTTGCGGAGTTTCGTCGTAAAGTTCGACTACGATGTCTCCCATCGTGGTCTCGAGTTTCACTTTTGTCATCTTGCTGTTGGTGGTTTGGGGCTGTGCGGCGCTCTCACTGGCACTCTCAGTGTTGTTTGCCGAGCATGATATGAGCGTCAGCACGACCATCATAAATGATAAGAACAAATTCCTTTCCATCATTCATTATATTATTTAATATACACTAAATGTTTCTCTGTTCACCTCGCTGCGGCTACTGGATGCCGCCACGTGGGCAATCAGATTCCCACGGGGTAGAGACGCTTGTAGATGCGGCGGAAGTTGTCATCCTTGGCACTCAACTCGGCGGCATGCTCCTTGTAGTCGGAACCCCACAGCGACGAGGCCAAATAGGCCAGATACACGTGGTCGCGGTCTCTGGCGATGGCGGCTTTGACCAGCAGGTCAATGCTCTCGGCATACTTCTCGCGGTCGATGGCGTTGAGGTAGCGTGCCGTGCTCACGACAAACTGACCCGTGCGATCTTTCATAATCATATTGTCGACCAGCGCAGGCAGATCGGCATCCACAGTGCCCATGTTGTTTGCGATATACTCATAGGTCAACAGACCGTTAGTGTCATCGTCAAGTATCTTTTTAATGTGATTGTCCATATGTCAAAATTAGCGATGCGGTTCATTTATAATTTGCAAAGATAGTGTTTTTTTCGATTGTGACTCTTATTTCCCTCCCAAAATAATCAGATGCCGCCCTTTTGGACCCTTTTGAGCCGTCTGTGCGGTAGTCTTTCACATGCCATGGCAAGGTTTGCACGGGGGGGCTCGATGGGCAGTAGGCGGGAGAAGAAAGGCTGTTGTCTGATGGGCGTGGAGGGTTGTTACCAAAACCACGAGCCGGAGACAATGATAAAATGTAATACCGATTAAGGCTCTAAAAATCAGTTATCTGAATATGTCGATTACGGAATTTGATAATTATAAATTAATAATCTGTCATAAAAAATGCCCATTTCTCTTGCGATATATAAACAATTTGCGGATAACCGCCTTTCTATTATAAAAAATGTGTTTTTTGACATTGTTAGTGCTTATAATCGAAACAAAATGACTACCTTTGCACCGAAAAAGCGAAATACATAAATATTTGCAAATATATTCAAAAATAAGAAACAGTTAAGTCAATGAAAGCGATTTACACTTTCGGTAACGGCCAGGCAGAAGGTCGTGCCGACATGCGAGATCTGTTGGGTGGCAAGGGCGCTAACCTTGCCGAGATGAACTTGATTGGTGTGCCTGTTCCCCCGGGCTTCACCATCACGACCGAAGTTTGCCGTCTCTATAACGAGCAGGGACGCGAGGCCGTTGTAGCCATGATCAAGGAAGACGTCAAGAAGTCGATTCAGCACATCGAGAACTTGACTGGCAACAAGTTCAACGACCCCAGCAATCCCCAGTTGGTTTCGGTTCGCTCGGGCGCTCCCGTTTCGATGCCTGGTATGATGGACACCGTCCTCAACCTGGGTATTAACGATGCCGTTGCCGACACTCTGGCTCAAAAGTCGGGCAATCCCCGATTTGCTTGGGATAGTTACCGCCGCTTTGTGCAGATGTATGGTGATGTGGTACTTGGCATGAAGCCGACCAACAAGACTGACATCGACCCCTTTGAGGCGATTATCGAAGACGTGAAAGCAAAGAAGGGCGTGAAGTTTGACACCGAACTCGATGTGGACGACCTCAAGGAGTTGGTGGCTCGCTTCAAGGCCGCAGTCAAAGAGAATACCGGCAAGGATTTCCCCACAGATGCTTACGACCAGTTGTGGGGCGCCATCTATGCCGTGTTTGATAGTTGGAACAACGACCGTGCCATCCTGTACCGTCGCATGAACCAGATCCCCGAGGAGTATGGTACGGCGGTCAATGTCCAGGCCATGGTCTATGGCAACATGGGTAACAACAGCGCTACGGGTGTTTGCTTCTCCCGTGATGCCGGCACAGGCGAGAACCTGTTCAACGGTGAGTACCTGATCAATGCTCAGGGCGAGGACGTTGTGGCTGGAGTGCGCACCCCGCAGCAGATTATGACCGAAGGCAGTCGTCGTTGGGCTCAGTTGCAGGGTATCAGCGAGGAAGAGCGTGCCGCCAAGTATCCCTCTCTCGAAGAGGCTATGCCCGAGTGTGCCGCTCAACTGGTCGACATCCAGCAGAAACTCGAGAATCACTATCATGATATGCAGGACATGGAGTTCACCATCCAGGACGGCAAGTTGTGGTTGCTCCAGACCCGTAACGGTAAGCGTACCGGTGCCGCCATGGTCAAGATTGCCATGGACCTGCTGCGCGAAGGCGCTATCGACGAGAAGACCGTGATCAAGCGCATGGAGCCTGGCAAACTCGACGAGTTGCTGCACCCCGTGTTTGATAAGGCCGCTGTCAAGAAGGCCAAGGTTATGGCCAAGGGTCTGCCCGCAAGTCCCGGTGCCGCAACCGGTCAGATCGTATTCTTTGCTGACGATGCCGAAGAGTGGGCTTCCCGCAAAAAGAAAGTCATCATGGTTCGCCTCGAGACTTCACCCGAAGACCTGCGTGGCATGAGTGTCGCTCAGGGTATCCTCACCGCCCGTGGTGGTATGACTTCACACGCCGCAGTTGTCGCACGTGGTATGGGCAAGTGCTGTGTGTCGGGTGCCGGTGAAATCAAGGTTGACTACAAAGCCCGCACCGTCATGATGGGTGAGAAAACCTATAAGGAGGGTGACTGGATCTCGATCAATGGCAGCACGGGTGAGGTCTATGATGGCCTCGTGGCTACCGTCGACGCCGACCTGAGCGGTGACTTCGCTGCCGTGATGAACTTGGCCGAGAAATACAGCAAGATGGACGTCTACACCAATGCCGACTCGCCCCGCGATGCCAGCGTGGCTCGCAAACTGGGTGCTCATGGTATCGGTCTGTGCCGCACCGAGCACATGTTCTTTGAGGGTGACCGCATCAAGGCTATGCGCGAGATGATCATCGCTCCCGATGAGCCTTCACGCCGCATCGCCCTGGGTAAGTTGCTGCCTTTGCAGCGTGGCGACTTTGAGGGAATCTTTGAGGCTATGGACGGCTACGAGGTAACCATCCGCCTGCTCGATCCCCCCTTGCATGAGTTCGTTCCTCATCAGTTAGAGACTATGCGCGAACTGGCCGAACAGACCGGACGCACCCTCGAGGAAGTAAAACTCGTGTGCGATGGACTTGAGGAGTTCAACCCCATGCTGGGTCATCGTGGTTGCCGTCTGGGTAACACCTATCCCGAGATTACCGAGATGCAGGCACGTGCCATCATCGAGGCTGCTCTTAATGTCAAGGCTAAGGGTGTCGACGTGCATCCCAAGATCATGGTTCCCCTGATCGGTGTTAAGGCCGAGATTCAGATGCAGGCCGACATTATCAACGCAACGGCTCAGAAGGTATTTGCCGAGCGTGGCGACACTGTTGCCTACAAGGTGGGTACGATGATTGAGATCCCGCGTGCCGCTCTCGTGGCCGACCAGATCGCACAAGTGGTTGACTTCTTCTCGTTCGGTACCAACGATTTGACCCAGATGACCTTCGGTTACTCACGTGACGACGCAGGCAAGTTCCTCGCCGTTTACAAGAATCTCGGTATCCTCAAGGTAGACCCGTTTGAGGTGCTTGATCAGGAAGGTGTAGGCCAACTCGTTGAGATGGCAACCCGCAAGGGCCGTGCCACTAAGCCCGAGTTAAATGTCGGCATCTGTGGTGAGCATGGTGGTGAGCCCTCGAGTGTGAAGTTCTGCGCTTCGCTGGGCATGAACTACGTTTCCTGCTCTCCCTACCGCGTGCCCATCGCACGCCTTGCTGCCGCGCAGGCAGCTGTCGAGGAATAATCGAAAGATGCTGAAAATTAGTGAGATACGAGGCAAGTACTTGGCAAACAGGTACTTGCCTCGCTTCTTTTCTGCACGTTCTGCACATTCTAAAAGCAGTCCATGACGGGTTTGTTTTACAAATGCTTTACACTAAATCGGCAAATGTTTTACACTAAAAAATGGCACTGCAAAAGAGAGAACAAATTGAAGTCAAATAATTCACTAATTTTTAGTCCACATGGTAAACTTAAAAGCAACAGTAAGAGTTAAAACAAAGAAAGGTCTTTATCCTGTTTACATCCGCTTTACGAAAGGTAATCAGGTTTCATATGTAAAGACCTCTTGGGTGGTAAATGACAAAGGTTTGGATAAGAAAAAGAACATTACTGATCCCTTTGTTTTCCACCAGACATCTGTCTTGATTGATAGTTATTATAAACAACTCAATCAGATAGACACTTCAAAATGGACAACTTCTGAGATTGTCAAGTACTTAACAGAGTTCAACAACGACCTCTCCTTCTCCGACTATGCAAGAAATCATATCGAGAAGATGAAAAGCAGAGGTCAGGAACGAACTTCCCGAAACTATAAGTGGGCTTTGAATCACATGGAGAGGTTCGCGGAAACAGACAACATAATGTTTTCACGCATGACATCTGCTTTTCTTAACCGATGGATTGAGTCTTTATCTGAAACCAATCGTTGTAAAGAACAATATCCTGTATGCATTCGTGAAGTCTATAAGGCTGCGTTGAAGGATTTCAATGATGAAGAACTTGGAATCGTCAAGCTTAAGAATCCTTGGGGCAATGTCGTAATACCAAGAAGTGATATTCCAGTCAAGCGTGCTATTTCAGCAAGCATGCTGCGTAAATTCTTCCATGTTGTTCCAGACAGAAGTAGATTTACCCATCCTCTTATGGAGGTTGGTCAAGATGTCGCTTTAATATCGTTCTGCATGTGTGGTCTCAATGCAGTTGATATATTTAATGCAAGGAAAGACCAGTATGTGAATGGAATCTTCCATTATGAACGTCAGAAGACCAGGATGACTCGTTCGGATAGAGGCTATTTCGAGATACGGGTGCCGGAGTTCTTGAAGCCGACTTTTGAGAAATACCTGTCTGAGAAAGCAAATTCCCCTTGGCTATTTAACTTTCATGACCGTTTGTCCACCTCTGATAGTTTTTGTGCCAATGTGAATATCGGCATTAAACAGATATGGGAAAAAGTTGACCCAAACTTTAAAGCCTCTTTATATGCCTTCCGTCACAGTTGGGCTACTATTGCTCAGAATGAATGTGGAGCATCTATGAACGAGGTTGACTTTGGGCTTAACCATTCGACCAACAAAATGGCAAAGGTTTATGTA
>Ga0310695_10010344_pt1 | contig 13674 bp, 14 predicted proteins | sample RumenRJG_04DNA_FD_203882 | JGI IMG/M metagenome (GOLD analysis project Ga0310695, IMG submission 203882) | Bovine rumen microbial communities from Lethbridge, Alberta, Canada - RJG_04 (v2) (version 2) | ecosystem: Host-associated > Mammals > Digestive system > Stomach > Rumen | place: Canada...
CGCTTGAGTCCGCGTTCGACGGACTCGCCCTTCTTGAGCTTGAGAACGATGGCCATTACTTCACCTCCTTCGCAGGCTCTTCGGCGGCGGCGGGAGCGGCGGCGGGGGCCTCCGCCCCGACCGTGACCCACTGCAGCAGGCACATCTCGGCGGCGTCGCCCTTGCGCGTCCCGAGCTTGACGATCCGCGTGTAGCCGCCGTTGCGGCCGGCCATCGCGGGGGCGATCTTGTCGAAGAGCTTCTGCACGGCCTTGGGTTCCGTCAGGCGGGACGCCGCCAGGCGGCGCGCGGCGAGCGTGCCCTTCTTGGCGATCGTCACGGCCTTCTCGGCGTCCTTGCGCGCCTGCTTGGCCTTCGGGAGCGTAGTCTTGATGGACTCCGCGATAATGAGGTTTGTGACAAGGCCGCGCATGAGCATCTTGCGGTGCTCCATTGAACGGCCGAACTTCTTCATGACTCTCTGATGACGCATTTTAGATCTCCAGTCTTACTTCTTCGTTTCGAGCAGGTCGGCGTCGAACTTGTAGCCGAGCGAAAGGCCGAGCTGCACCAGCTTCGCCTTGATCTCCGTGAGCGACTTCTTGCCGAAGTTGCGGTACTTGAGCATGTCGGCCTCCGTCTTGGAGGCGAGCTCGCCGACGGTCGAGATGTTCGCGTTGTTGAGGCAGTTCGCCGCGCGGACGCTCAGCTCGATCTCGTTGACGGACATGTTCAGCAGCTTCCTCAGGCGCTCGCGCTCGTCGGCGTCCTTCTTCTCGCTGTCGTCGAACTCGAGCGTCTCCTCGCCCGCGGAGTCGACGAACACGTCGATGTGGCGGCGCAGCACGGCGGCAGCCGTCTTGAGCGCCTCCTCCGGGTCGACGCGCCCGTCGGTCCAGACGTCGAGGACGAGCTTCTCGTAGTCCGTCCTCTGCCCGACGCGGGTGTTCTCGACGAGGAAGTTGACGCGGGTGACGGGCGAGAAGATGGAGTCGATCGCGATGCGGCCGATCTCCTGGTCCGGCTTCTTGTTGCCGTCCGCGAGGCAGAATCCGCGGCCCGTACGGACCTCGCACTCCATCTTGATCGACGCGCCCTCGTCGAGGGTGCAGATCTCCTGGCGCGGGTTGAGCACCTGGACGTTGTTGGCCTCCGCGAAGTCGCCCGCCGTCACGGTCTTCGGCCCCTCGGCCTTCAGCGTGATCGTCTGCGCCTCGCGCGAATACGTCTTGAGCAGAACCCTCTTCAGGTTCAGGACGATGTCGGTGACATCCTCCGCGCAGCCCGGAATGGTCGAGAACTCGTGGTTCACGCCCTCGATCTTCACGGACGAAATCGCAGCTCCCTCTATCGAGGAGAGCAGGACGCGGCGGAGCGAGTTGCCGATTGTCCGAGCATAACCGATTTCGAAAGGCTCCGCCGTGAAGTGGGCGTATGTCGCCGTGGCGGTGGATTCGTCCTTCTGGACGCCCTTTGGCATTTCGAGTCGGCTCAAACGGATAGGCATCTGTTTCCTCCCAATTTGGATTTAGAGCTACTTGTCCAGGCAATCAACGCGAGTAGAGTTCGACGATCGCCTGCTCGTTGATGTTCTCGGGGATCTCCGCGCGCTCGGGGACCTGCACGAAGGTGCCGGTCATGGAGGCGGCGTCCCACGTGAGCCAGGACCCGGAGACCGGGCGGTGCTCGAGCGACGTCGTGATCGCGATCATCTGGCGGTCCTTCTCGCGCACGCCGACCGTCTGGCCGGGCTTGACGATGTAGGACGGTATGTTGAGGAGCTTGCCGTCGACGACGATGTGCCTGTGGGTGACAAGCTGGCGCGCCGCCGCGCGCGTCGGCGCGAGGCCGAGGCGGTAGACGACGTTGTCGAGGCGCGACTCGCACATCTGGAGCAGGAGGTCGCCCGTCTTGCCCTTCTTCGCCTTTGCGCGCTCGAAGAAGATTCGGAACTGCTTCTCGCGCATCCCGTAGATGTACTTCGCCTTCTGCTTCTCGAGGAGCTGCTGGCCGTACTCGGAGAGCTTGCGGCGGCGCTTGGCGCCGTGCTGGCCGGGGGGCGTGGAGCGCTTGACTTCCTTCTGCCTTCCGAAGATCGGCTCGCCGAAGCGGCGGGAAATCTTGGACTTGGAACCTGTGAATCGAGACATGGCTTAGACCCTCCTGCGCTTGCGGGGACGGCAGCCGTTGTGGGGAACCGGCGTGCAGTCCGTGATCATGGTGACGCGGATGCCGGCGGCCTGGATCGCGCGAACCGCGCTCTCGCGGCCTGCGCCCGCCCCCTGCATCCTGACTTCGCATTCATGCATGCCCTTGGCAACCGCGGTCCTGGCGGCGTCCTGCGCCACCATCGTCGCGGCGAACGCCGTGGACTTGCGCGAACCCTTGAAGCCCGCCTTGCCGGCCGAGCTCCAGGAGATCACGCCGCCCCTCGCGTCGGCGATCGAGACCTGAGTGTTGTTGAAAGTGCTGCGGATGAACGCGATTCCGGCGGGTATGGACTTGCCGGGGCGCTTCTTGGCAGCGGCCTCCCCCTCGGCGGCGGGCGCCTGCGCGGCAGCCTCGGCCGGGGCCGTCTCCTTCTTTGCTTCTTCTGACATCTTAAGCTACCCCCTTATCGGCCGGCCTGCTTGGGCATCGCGATGGAAACGCGCTTGCCCCCCTTGCGGGTGCGGGCGTTAGTCTTGGTGCGCTGGCCCCTGACAGGGAGCCCCTTCTTGTGCCTCTGTCCGCGGTAGGAACCGATCTGGATGAGGCGGCGGATGTTCTGGGAGACCTCGCGGCGGAGGTCGCCCTCAACGCGGAAATGGTCCTGGATGTACGTTGTCAGCGCGTGGATCTCGTCCTGCGTGACGTCGTCCGCCTTCTTCATTGGATCAACCTTGCACGCCGCCAAGACGTCGTCTGAACGCTTTGGCCCGATACCGTGGATGTACCTGAGGGCGAAGCGTATGTGCTTCTTGCCAGGTATGTCCACACCCATCATTCTAGGCATAGTTGTGTTACCTCTTTTTCCTTTTTTGCTTAGCCCTGGCGCTGTTTGTGGCGAGGGTTTGTGCAGATAACGCGCACCACGCCTTTGCGGCGGATGACACGGCAGTTCTCGCAGATGCGACGAACGGAACTACGTACTTTCATGTTTGTTTTACTCTTTTGAGTGGTCGAATGAGGGCATATTATACCACACTTTCCACTTCTCCGCAAGGGGGTAAATTTAAGTTTTTCAAGGGCGGACCAGCGCCTTTGCGTCGCCAAGCCGGCTGCGCTCGCAGGCGAAGCCCATCAGGTGGCTCTCGACGCTCGCCTCGAGGCTGGACGAGAGGAGCGAAAAGTCGCGCGTGTCGACCGCCTGGATGAAGTCGCGGATGAGCGCGAGGTCGCCCCCGGCGTGTCCGTTGTCCTTGTACGACTCCCCTTCGGGCGGAGTGAACGACCAGGGATAGGACTTCCCCGTGTCGAACCTGTGCAGGGTGAACGTCTTGCCGTCGCCCTCGATGTAGCCGACGGTGCCCATCACGCGAGTGCGGCGCCCGCCCCAGGGCGTGAAGGCGTCCATCGTGAAACTCGCCGTAACGCCGCCCTCGAAGAGGAGAGTCGCCACGATGTGGTCGGGCTGGTCGTTGTCCATCCTGTAGACGCAGCGCCCGTAGTCGGTCGTGCGCAGCTTCTCGAGGATCGCCTCCGAGGGGCAGTCCTTCTTCAGGTCGAACACGTAGAGGAACCAGCGCTTCCTGTCGTAGATGTCAATCGCGGAGTACGGGCATGTCTTCTCGTGCGGGCACCCGTCCGTGCATCGCGCGGTCGCGCCGGACGGCGCGTTCTCCGCGCGGAAGAGCGCAACGCCCCCCTCCGCCGAAACGCGCAGGCAGCGCCTGCCCACGAGCCACTTGAGGATGTCGAGGTCGTGGCAGCTCTTCGCGAGGATCATGGGCGTCGTCGCCTTGCCGTCGTGCCAGTTGCCGCGCACGAACGAATGCGCCATGTGCGCGTACATCACCGGCTCCTGGTGCTGTATGTTCACGACCTCTCCGACAAGCCCGAGGTCGATGGCCTTCTTTAGGGCGCGGAAATACGGCGAGTAGCGCAGGACGTGCCCCACGGCGACCATCACCCCCGTCTCGCGCTGGCGCTCGAGCAGGTCGAGGCACTGCCGCTCGGTCTGCGCCATCGGCTTTTCGAGCAGCACGTCGTAGCCCTGGCGCATGGCCTCCATCGCGGGTTCGTAGTGGAGGGCGTCGGGAAGAGAGACGAGCATGATGTCCGCGAGCCTGCCGTTCTTCCCTGCGTCCAGCATCTCGTGGTAGTCGCCGAAGCGGCGCTCCGTGGGAATGCCCCATTCGTCGCCCATGCGGTTGCGGCGCGCCGCGTCGATGTCCGCCACGGCGACAACCTTCAGGGTACCGGGGAAGAGCTTGCCGTAGGCGGGATACTCGTTGCCGCGCGAGCCAGCGCCCATCACGGCGACGGTCAGCTCGCGGCTTGTCTCGATCTTCAGCGGCTTCACGGCCGCAAGCTCGGCAAACGCGCCATCAACGTCCATAGATGCCTCCCGCAACGAATTCCCGCGGCCTGTCCACGAAAACGCAGTTCATTTCCTGACGACCTCGAAGACGGCGGAGTCGTAGTCGCCCGCAAGCGTCACCTTGATGCCCTTCTCCATCAGGTCCTTCCCGGGGACCGCGTCATCCGAAAGCCTGGCGTGCGACCTCTCCCCCATGTTTATCTCGCGCACGAGGTACGCGGCGGACGGGTCGAGCCCGCGAAGCCTGAGCGTCTCCCTGCGCTCGCCCTTGATCTTGAGGCCGAGCGCGAGAACCGCCGCGGCGTCCTTCTTCTCGCTTGCGTACATGACCGCCGCGAGCGGTTTCTCGTACGGCGAGACGAGGCGGTAGAGGTCCCCGCGCTGGACGACCGGGCGGATGCGCTTGTAGTCGGCGACGGCGGCCTTCGCGAACGCGACCTCCTCCGGCTTCAGGTCCTTTGGATGCAGCTCGAAGCCAAGGCGGCCCATCATCGCCACGTCGAAGCGGTACTTGAGGGGCGTCCTGCGCTTGGTCTGGTGGTTGGGGGAGGCCGTCACGTGGCACGCCATCGCCGACGCGGGGTAGAACTGCGACGCGCCCCACTGGATGAAGATGCGGCTGTAGGGGTCCGTCCGGTCGCTCGTCCAGAACTCGTCCGCGTACCTGAGCGAGCCGAAGTCCATGTGCCCGCCGCCGGACGCGCACGCCTGCACCATCACGTCGGGGCGCTTCCTCTGGAAACGAGCGAGAAGCTCGTAGTATCCGATGGTGTAGTCGTACCAGAGGTTGGGCTGGCGGTCGGCGGGAATGTACGTGGAGCCGGGGTTGTGGATGTTCGCGTTGCAGTCCCACTTCACGAACGCCAGCGCAGGCATGGTGGAGTACGTCTCGTCGATCTGCCTGAACATGTCGTCCCTGACGGCGGGGTTCGCGAAGTCGAGGACGACCTGCGACTTGCCGCGTCCGACGATGACGGGACGGCCCCTCTCCTGCAGCATCCACTCGGGATGCCTCTGTATGAGCCAGCTGTTGGTGTTCGCCATCTCGGGCTCCACCCAGATGCCGAACTTGAGGCCGCGCTTCCCGGCCTCGTCGGCGAGGAAGCCCAGTCCGCGCGGAAGCTTCTCGGTGTTGACGCACCAGTCGCCTAGCCCGGCCGTCGCCTTGTTCACGTCGTCGCGGGCGTACTTGCCCTTCCCGAACCAGCCGTCGTCGAGGACGAACATCTCGCCGCCCATCTCCTTCACGCCGTCCATCATGTCGAGGAGCGTCTGCTCGGTGAAGCTGAAGTACGATCCCTCCCAGCTGTTGAGGAGGACCGCGTGCAGGTCGTACCCGTGCGGCATCAGGTGGCGGTGCGCCCAGCGGTGGTACTGGCGCGAGACCTCGCCTCTGCCGTTCTCGGACCACACGAGAACCGCCCTGGGCGTCGTGAACGTTACATTGGGGTCGAGCGTGTACGGGCCGCTCGTCATGTCAATGCCGGCGAAGACGTCGATGCGCTTGCCGTCCCAGTTGCGGCGGACGCGCTTGCACGACGTCCCCGTCCACTCCAGCGCGACGCCGAGCACCTTTCCGCGCTCCTCGTCGACGTCCTTCCCGAACGAGACCATCATCGCGGGGTTCGACTCCCATGCGTCGCGCGTCCCGGCGCAAGACAGGTACTGCACGTACTGCCCGCGCAGGACCTCGGTGTCTGCGACGTTCGCCTCGTTGTTGCCCTGGCCCGTCAAGGTGAGCACGCGCACCACGTCCGACTTGACGTTCACCTGCGTGGCGAAGCTGTCGGCGCGCAGGAGCCTCACGGGGCCGACCTCGGCGTGCCGCACCTCGACCCACGTCTCGACCGCGCCGCAGTCGCTCCACGACTTCACGTAGCGCGTCACCTCGAACGGGTACAGCTCGTCCTTGAGGCGTATCACGACAGTCTTGGAATCAGCGTCGGACTTCTCCTCGCGCCCGATCTCCGCGAGGCGCAGCGTCACCGCGCCGTCGGCGTGTATGACCTGCAGCCCGCAATGCTTTACTATGGCTTCGTAGTAGCTGCCGGTGGGCTGTCCGAACACGAGATAACCGGAAAGCGCGATTTCCAGGGCGGTGAGCATTTGACTATCCTTTCTTTCTCTTCTGATGGCAATGGCGGAAGGTGAGGGATTCGAACCCCCGGAGGACTTGCATCCTCAACGGTTTTCAAGACCGCCGCGATCGACCACTCCGCCAACCTTCCATGTTTTGCAGATATTATACCACAACAAAAAAATGTTGTCTAGGCTCAGACGTCCTCTTCGTCTATCGCGGCGAGGAGTTCGTCGGCCGTGATCCGCTCGCCCTTCCTCCGCAGGAGGATGATCCGCGAGATGAGCGCAGACTCGAAGTCGGTGAGCCGCACGCCGTTCTTCCTGTCCTCGAGGATCCTGAGCAGGTCGCCGGAGGTGACGCGGTCCTTCGACTCCTGCCCCCGCACGAAGAGGCTCGTCACGAACATCGCCGCCGCCGTCAGCGGGGCCGTCAGCGAGGAGAACACCTCGAACGTTCCCGCGAGCGACAGGCTCCTGGAAAGCGGCCTCGTCGAGCAGAGGAGCTTCGGCACGAACTCCCCGAGATACAGGATGGCGAACGCGGAGGCTGCCGTCCAGATGGAGATGGCGTACGTCTCGTCGCACAGCAGAGTCCCGAGCGCGGCTGCGGAAGACGAGAACACGACATGCGCCAGGTTGTTGCCGACGAGAAGCGAAGTAAGCGTCCGCCCGGCATCCTGGAGGAAGCCGTGGACAAGCCCCGCCGCCCTGCTGCCCTCGCGCGCCATGTGGACGACGCGGCCGCGGCTCACGGACGTGAACGCCGTCTCCGCCCCGGCGCAGAACGCGGCCAGCGCGAGCGAGGCGAGAACAGTCAGGGAAAGGAGAAACGCCGTCATTTGTTGTCCTCCTCCGTCTTCTCGACCTGCTCGTCCGTCTCCGCCATCAGCTCCTCGTCGGTGTCCGTCGCGGGGTACTTCAGCACCTCCAGGAGGACGGACGTCACCCTGCGGCGGCGGCGCTTCAGGACCGTCGCGCGGCACCCCTGCGCCTCGACGTGCTGCCCGACGTGCGGTATGCGCCCTGCGTGGAAGGCGACCCATCCGGCGAGGCGGTCGGTGTCCTCGGCCTCAAGCTCTACGCCGAGCGCCCTGTTCACCTCGTCTAGCGACGCCCTCGCGTCGATGACCCACGAATGCCTTGTCTTCCGCTCGATCCTCGGCTCGTCGGCGGAATCCCCGAACACCGCAGGGCCAAGCACGATCTCCATCACGTCGTTCATCGTTATGACGCCCGCCGTGCCGCCGTATTCATCGGTCACGACGGCGAGATGGCGCCTTGACCTCCTGAACACGACAAGGAGGTCGTCGAGGGGAATCTGCTCGGGGACGAACAGGGCGTCGACGACCTCGCCCGTCTCCCTGTCGAGGACGCCCTCGATCGCGTCGGGCGTGCGCCTGAAGACCGGCAGGAAACGGTGGCGGGCGGCCTTCACGCGTTCGCGGCGGACGTCCTCGGGCAGGTCGCTGTCGCATCCTTCGATGTCGACGCGCGGCGTCATCTCGTCGTTCGCGTGAAGCTCGGAAAGCCGGAGGACGCCACTTATCATCTCGGCGTCCTCCGCCCTGAACTCCCCCTTCTCGGCGGCGGCCTCCAGGACCGACACCAGCTCGGCGTCGGAGAGCGCCCTCCGCTCGCGGCGCAGCGCCCCGGCGAACACGCCCGAGGTGAACTTGAATGCGATGTTGAAAGGCGCGAGGAGCCGCCCCCAGAATATCAGAAGCCCGGCGCACGCCGGGGCGAGGCGCTCCGCATGGCGGAGGGCGAGCCGCTTCGGCGTGATCTCGCCGAAGAGCAGCAGCGCGACCGTGATCGCCGGCACCGCGGCAAACGCGCCGTAGCGCGGCATCGCCGCGACGAAGAGCCTGTAGCCGATCGTCGCTATTGCGAAGTTGACAAGCGTGTTGCCGACGAGCAACGTCGAAAGCAGCATGGCACTGTCCTCCATGCAGCGGTCGATCCTGCGTCCGGCGGACGGCCTTTTCGCGGCGATGCGAAGGCGCTGCGCGTCCGTGAGCGAGAAGAGGATGGTCTCCGACGCCGAGAAGAACGACGACAGCAGGAACAGCGCGGCGAAGAGGAGGACGAACGCCGTCATGCGCACTTGCCCCCGTCGACGGGAATCACGCACCCGGTCGTGTACTGCGCCGAGAGGAGAAACGCCACGGCGTCGGCGACGGCCTGGGGCGTCGGGCGGCCGAACGGCGTCGGGCCCGCCTTCTCCCTTACGAGCGGCGAGGCAAGCGCCGGCCCGGGCGCGACGGCATTGACGCGCACCCTGCCCGCGAAGCGCCGCGCCGCGGCGCGCGTGTCCTCCAGAAGCCGCGCCTTCGAACGCTCGTATGGCGTAGCCGGCTCGCGGAGGAGCACCCGGGAGTCGACTATGTTCACCACCTGGCGCGGCGGCGCCTCCTGAGCCAGGAGCTCCGTCAGCCTCGCGGGCGACGCGAAATTGAGCGTGGAGACGACGTCCTCCGGGCCGTCGAACAACGCCGCGTTGTTGACGACCGCATCCGGCGCCGCGCCGCCGAGAAACTCCTTCGCCGCCTCGAACAGCCTCTCCGCGCCGCCGGCAGTCGAAAGGTCGGCGACGACATCCGCCCCGGCGTCATGCCTGTGCGAGCTCGTCACGACCCTCCAGCCGTCGCGGGCGAGCCTTTCGGATATCGCCGCGCCGATGCGGACGGCCCCCCCTGTGACGAGGACGGACCTCATTGGCGGTCGCCGCCTCCGCGCCTGAGCAGCTCTCGGAACCTGGCGGACGTCTCCTCCGTCGTCGTGAACCGCACTGCGTTCCAGCCTGCTGCGCGCGCGCCGTCGCAGTTCGCCTCCACGTCGTCGAAGAAGCACAGCTCACCGGGCTCGAGGCCGATCCTCTTCTGCAGCAATGCGTATATCTCGGGAGAAGGCTTGCAGATGTGCTCTTCGCCGGATATGACCATCGCGTCCGCCAGGGCGATGAAGTCCGGGAAGTGCTCCCGGAAGAGCTTCGCGAACTCCGTGCACATGTTCGTGAGGATTCCGATCTTGAAGCCCTCGGCCTTGAGAGAACGCATCCACTCCAGCGTGCGCTCGTTCCTGTAGAGGAAACTCGCGAAGTCCTCCTTCACTATGAGCGCGCGGTTTTCCGGGGAGACCTCGACGCCGGCGTCCGCCCATATCCTGTCGTACATTTCGTCCATCGTGATAAGGTCGGCGTCGGCGAGCGTGCGGTGCTTCGCGAACCCGGTCTTCAGGATGTTCCAGTCAATGCCAAGCTTGTCGACGAGCTTCTTCACTCGCTCCGGCATCGTCGTAGTGGTCATCACCCCGCCGAAGTCGAACACGCACCCCCTTGTCGCCGGACCCTTCGCACTGCCGTCGCCAGGCGCCTGCGCCGCGCCTTGTCTTGCGCGCCGGCCGAATCGAAGGCCGAGCGCCACCTTGATCGACTCCACGGCTATCCCGGCGGTTATCTTCGACTGGCCCCTGGTACGGTCCGTGAAGGAGATGGGTATCTCCCTTATGGAAAGCCCCGCCTTCCATGCGCGGTGGTTCATCTCGAGCTGGAACGAATAACCCGCGGACATCGCCGACTCGAAGTGTATGCGCCTGAGCGCCTCGGCCTTCCAGCACTTGAAGCCGCCGGTCGGGTCCTTGACGCGCATCCCCGTGACGACGCGGATGAACACGCCGCCGGCGCGCGATATCAGCCTGCGCTTGAAAGGCCAGCCCGGCGTCGAGCCGCCCTTCACGTACCGCGAGCCGATGACGAGGTCGGCGTCCTCCGCGACAAGCCTCGCGATGTCGGCGGGGTCGTGCGAAAAGTCGCAGTCCATCTGGACCACCCTGTCCGCGCCCATCTCCAGCGCCTTCGCGAACCCCGCGACGTACGCCCGGCCCAGGCCCTCCTTGCGCTCGCGGTGGAGGCAGTGGACGCGTCCGCAGCCCTTCGCGATTTCGTCGACCACGTCGCCAGTCCCGTCCGGCGAGTTGTCGTCCACGAAAAGCGCCTCCAGTTCGCCAGGCTGGGCGAGTACGGCGTCGGACATCAGCCTGACGTTCTCCTTTTCGTTGTACGTCGGTATAACGACCACGGTCTTCATTTTGAGATCTCCCTGAAAATCACCTCGGGTTCCACCATCCTGCCGACGCCGCTTGTGCCGCAAGCAAGCTCGCCGCCGGCCGGGCCTATCATCCTGACGCCGCGCGCGGCCAGCGCCGCGACGTTCTCCTGCGTCGCAGCGCTCAGCCACATCCCGTCGTTCATCGCAGGCGCGACGAAAACAGGCGCCTTCGTCGCAAGCAGCGTCGCAAGCAGCAGGTTGTCCGCAATGCCGTTGCGCAGCTTCGCGATCGTGTTCGCCGTCGCAGGCGCGACAATCGCCAGGTCGACGGAATCCGCGATGGCGACGTGCTCCGGCCGCCACTGCGAAGGCGCGGCGAACTGGTCGACGCCGACGGGATTGCGCGACAGTGTCTGGAAGAGGAGCGGACGCACGAACTCGCATGCGGCCGGCGTCATTACGACGTGGACGTCGTCGCCGTTCCTGACGAAGAGCCGCACAAGCTCCGCGGCCTTGTACACCGCGATGGAGCCAGTCACGCCGAGGAGTATCCGCCTGCTCATGACCCGAACACCTCCCGGCAGCGGGCCCTGAGGTCCGAAACCGCCTCCTTCATGTCGGACTTCCCGAAAAGATAGCTCCCGGCGACGAACATGTTCGCGCCAGCCGCCGCGGCCTGCGGAATCGTCTCGGCATTGCCGCCGCCGTCGATCATGACGTCCAGTTCCGGCCGCCATCCATGAAGCGCCGTCACCTTGGGAAGGCACTCCGCGATGAACTTCTGCCCTCCGAAGCCCGGGTGCACCGTCATCACAAGCGCCTCGTCGATTTCGCCGAGATACGGCACAAGCCTTTCCACCGGCGTCTCGGGGTTGAGGACGATCGCGCACTTCGCGCCCAGCCCGCGGATGCGGCGGAGCGTGTCGTGTATGTCGCAGTCAGCCTCGACGTGGACCTGGACCGTCTGCGCCCCGGCCTTCACGAACGCCTCGACATACAGGTCCGGGCGCGACATCATGAGATGCACGTTCCTGTAGAGCGACGGGGAGACCTTGCGGGCCAGGGAGACGATGCTTGGCCCGAAGGACATGTTCGGCACGAAGTGCGGATCCATGATGTCGATGTGGAGCGCATCGGCCTCCGACGCCTCCGCCCGCCTGATCTCGTCGGCGAGCCGTCCCAGGTCCGCCGCGAGCAGCGATGGCAATATGTTGATCTTCCTCATGGAGATATTATACCACAAACAATGGAAGTTTGGCACGATTACTTGCCCGTGACTATTTCGTATGGCAACGCCGTCAGATACCGGGCGAAGAACGGATCACCCATGAAATAGCCATGGGCGGTCTTTTCGACATGTCCCTTGTCAACCAACTTTTCCAGGGCGCCATGAACCGTGGAGGACGGGCCTATTCCGTATTTGCGGCGATAAGCTTCGTCAAAGCGGTTCGTCGGAGATGCCGCCAATGCCGAAAGCAAAGAACGCTGCGCAGAGGAGAGCTCACCCACAACCGTTTCATACTGCTCGCGCTTCATTTCAGTGAGGCTGTCCGCTGCCGCCAAAATGTCGTCTGGGCGTACAGATCTGCCGCCACGGGCGATGACCGACTCAAACACCTCAGACGAAAGAGCCTGGATGAAATACGGAATGTTCTGCGAGAGGGACAGAACTTTGTCAACTTCCTCTGCGCCGATTCGCACGCCGGCAGAGGAGAATCTGTCCGTCACGAACTTCCGGCTCTCGTCTTCGGGCGGCTTTTCAAGATGCATGATTCGTGCGGAGTTGTAGAACGGGCGAGAGTGTTCGGAGAACATTCGCTTCAAAAGATGCGTCTTCGAGCCGAGAAACACATACCGAACCGATTCATGGTGCTGGATGCAACCGCGAAACACGCCCTCCATCGGCAAGGACTGCGACAGTCCGGCGATTTCCTGGAACTCGTCGAACACCACGACAAAAGTCCTTTTCCCCTTCGCGACCTTTTCCGGAAGATTCAGGATGTCCTCAAGATCGGACGGGGTGAACTTCCTGCTGGCCACGTCAAGTTCAATGCTTGGGGAGCCGTCCTCCCCCACCATAAACTTCGGGCGAAGCCGTGAAAGCAGCTCGCCGAACGTACGCACTACCCTGTCGACGCCCTTTTCCGCCGCGTACACGGCGGCAGCGTATTTCTCGCAGAACCTTTCCACGGAGTCCATTTTCATCATGTCAAAATAGAGGCAGGTGAAACCGTCCTCGCTCCACTTGTCGATGACATTCTTCACGAGCGACGTCTTGCCATAGCGACGAGGCGCATACAAGACAACGTTCGCCGCCCCGCCGGCGATAGTACGATACAGGCTCTCGCCCACGGCCAGACGGTCGTAGTACTGGTCTCCCGAGACGGCGCGTCCATATCTGAATGGATTCAATATGGCTTTCATGTGATTCCTTCCGTGTCTACTTACGCACACATAGAAAATATTATCACATTTTCCCGCATAGCGCAACAACAATTTACCCGATTTCAAGTAACTTTATTTCGGGTAAGCACAACCATCCGCCGCCATCACTGCATAACGACGACGAGGACGTCGTCGGCATGCGTAGGCCTGATGTGGGAACTTGCTGCCGCGACGCAGTCAAGCATATACAGTAAAACATATACCGAAGACTCTTTTGCTCCTTTCGTTAGTCATGAGGACATTCCTCCTTTGTTCATGAGCGCAACCCGTAAGGCCGCAAGAATTGCTTTGACCTCTGCTTCTGTATTTTCCGCACCCAGGGTAATGCGAATGGTCGATAGCGCTATCTCGTTCGTGGCGTTTACCGCCTTGAGAACGTGTGAAATCTGTGTGTTTTTTGAATCGCAAGCGGCACCTGTTGAGACTGCGATTCCCTTAAGGTCAAGCATATGCAACAGCCCTTCGGCAGGATGTCCGGGGAAGGAAACGCTTGTAAAGCCCGGCAACTGCCCCGCAACTCCGTCGCCAAGGTAAATGGCATCTGGGAAAATGCGGTCAATACCGTCACGGAGGCGGGCAGTAAGGTCTTCGAGATGCGCGGTA
>Ga0310695_10010345_pt1 | contig 13673 bp, 11 predicted proteins | sample RumenRJG_04DNA_FD_203882 | JGI IMG/M metagenome (GOLD analysis project Ga0310695, IMG submission 203882) | Bovine rumen microbial communities from Lethbridge, Alberta, Canada - RJG_04 (v2) (version 2) | ecosystem: Host-associated > Mammals > Digestive system > Stomach > Rumen | place: Canada...
CTGGAGGCTATAGTATTGGTCTAAGCAATTTCCTCTACGCCTCTGCTTACGACATGTGGCTGGAGTGTGCTTATAAGATCAAGCACTCGGTTGGTATCCAACGTATGAAGAGCGACAAGGCTGACTCCAAAGCCATAGCCGAGTATGCTATGCGTAACTACGACAAGATGATACTGTATAAGCCACAGAGCGCCTCGCTGACGTGCCTGAGAGAGGTTTTCTTGTATCGTCACAGCCTTGTCCGTCAGAGGGTATCATTGCAGGTTAGAAGGAACGAAAAGCGGCTCACACAAGAGAAAACCGACGTAAGGGCTTTTATGTCTTTCACCAGCAAACATCTCATCACAGAGGTGAACAAGGCCATTGCTAAATGCGACCAAAAGATAAAGGATATCATTGCTGCTGATGACGAGCTCAAGGAAATCTTCGACATCATCACCTCCATGCCAGGCATTGGCATACAGAATGCGACATGCCTGATGGTCTATACGGATAACTTTCAGAAGTTTGACATGAATGCAAGGAAGATAGGCTGCTACTACGGCATAGCGCCGTTTGGGCGGCAATCAGGAAGTAGTGTCAACAGTAGACCACAGGTCAGCCCGTTTGCCAACAGGATGATTAAATCTATGCTCTCACAAGCAGCATTAGTCGCAATCAAGTTTGACATGAATGTATACAACTACTATCAGCGTTTAAAAGAACGTGGCAAACATCCTCTGTTGATACACAACAATATCAAGAACAAGATGTTGCATGCGTTAGTTGCAATGGTTAGAGACCGAGTGAAATACAATCCTGATCATGTCTATCGGACTAACAAAGAAATTGCCTATTCTGCGAAATGTTAAATATATAGTTAAATATCAATTAATGTTTGGAATTTAGCATAGAATGCAGTCCCATGGCACAATCCTTAATGGAGTTTTAATATGCTCACCAGAAACGTCCCCCCGTTGCGTCAAGCTGCCAGAGGTCCGTGGCATATATTTGTTTTTTAGATACCCGTCTCTACCAGGGAATAACATATCACCAAATGCAGGTGAACCATACTCGAATACTACCCTATGATTATAAGGGATATACCTGACATCATCTAAGTAATGCTTATAATTCTCGTTGCCCATTGAATCTGGATAGATCACAAAATAATAGGCACTCATGTTGACTCTCCTGAAACCAATCTCTATGGCTCCATTGTCTTCGCTGGGGACATGAACAGAGAAACATCCTAAAGCTTCGAGACGATTCTTTAGTCCCTTTAATTCTTTATCGTCGATACCCATTTCCTTTTGCAGGCTTCTGTTATTCACACCATCCTCGAACTCCAAATGATAATCGCATCCATCATTGGCTATACTGCGAGAATAATTGCACAGACTATCCAATTCGGCCTTGTGAGATTCATAATAAGACTGCATGATATCAGGATTGCACCTGCGCTGTGGGTATTCTAAAGCAAGAAACAAAAGAAAGAACACTATATTAAATAAAGTAATACCCAGCGTGGCGAAATGCCTGAAACAGCTAAGTTTTCTTGAAGCGAATAAGGTTACAAGTGCCAGTGGAATAATAATCCAACCGAAGAATATTAAAAAAACTATCAGCATGTAGTCCATCTTCCATAAAACCAGCAAGATAAAGGTAATGCCAAGCGATGGAAGAATATAAAAAGCAGAGAAAACTGCAACTGCGATTTTATCAACCCAACTGTCACAATTGCCAAATAGCGAATCTTCTCTATCGCTTTTCTTCCTATATGCATATAGCACTGTTGCTATTGCAATAATAAGGCTCAGAATTATTGTTATCTCGAATCTACTATCCATATAGGGTTATATTTTGATATAGTTGTGCAAGTATTAAAGTTGATTGTATCCCACGCATTTAAATCATTCTCTTAACGAGGGAAATAAAGCATTCAGTTCTTTTTCGGAAAAGTGCCCTGAAACATAGTTGGGATCGGCTTTGCTTAACTTAAAGTACACAACCCTCTTTTTATCTAAACTAATAACTGCTGTTGCGAAGTTCCTTCCTCCATTATCTTCATATACAAGTACATTTCTACTTGGGGTAATTGTACATAAGCACTCTGGATCTGGAATACTTGGAAAATGCGTATACAGGTTTACATATGCATATAGTGAATCACGCATCTTATAACCAATATATTGACGGAAATACTTTCTAAATCGATATGGTTCCTCACTCATATAATTATCCCTATCATAAAGATGGTAGTCGAAATAATGTTTTAAAACGCCTTTAGCTAAAGAATATTCTGCATCAGACAGAGCGTAGAAATGCATATCGTCTTTAAGTACTAAAGTGCTATCTGGATAATAATAAGAAGTATCATTATTTAGCAAGAAGTCCAGACCATCTTCAGAGAAATCTGTGGCCCATGTGATTTGTATATCCTTAAACGATGTCTTTTTGCCATTGCTACATGATAAAAGCAGACATAGAACCAAAGTCACAAAAGGAATAGCCTTCCAAGCCATCCCATTGCCTTTTTGGTGGTTAAACTTATTACATATATGTAATGCCATACTTATTATGGTAGGTTTATTAATTCCTATTGCAAAGGTACGGACTTATTTCCATTCCGCCAAATATATATGCGAGAAATGATTAATTATATATCTATTATAGGACCATAATTGTATGCCACGTCAACTCCTGGATAATGTATATATGCAATACTTGACCAACCTGTATATATACCTGCAAAGCATATGGTGCCAAAGCCATCGCGGATGAAGTAGATGAAGGGGCGATTGGCATAAAATACAGCCTTAGTGGGGTCTCGCATCTCACCTTTTGTAGCAAAGAATGTCGACGTAACAGCCTCTATATGAGTACCTTTTTCATCAATATCCATCTCAATATCTTGCCTCATTCTGTTTATATATAAAGATGAATCCGACATTAAACTGTAATCCGCACTCATAGAGAACAGATCAGAAAGACCCATATCGGACAGCAGCTGCAAAAGGTTGAGTTCAGATTTTACATGGAATTTAGGCAATCCTACCTCTACAATATCGTATGTATTAAGTTTCTGGGCACTCTCTTCATATTGCTTCAAATCCAGACGATCCATCAGATGATCGATGGTTATGTTCTTGTTAGGTAGTATCACATCCATATAGAACGAACCAACATATGGTAGCCTAAGCATCTGATATTGACTATTCTGCATATACTTATAGTAGTGTTCCTTTTCAGTATTGCACATCATGTCTACCGTACGTACTTCTTTTGGAGTTTTATAAAACTTATCCTTCTTTGTTTTATAAAACATCTGAGCCCATGAGGCATTAAACAGCAATGTATTTACAAGACAAGCTCTGGTAATATCATCTATATCTATAGACACATCTTTTATGGCATCACGATTAGCATCTTTATTCCAAGTGTCAAGTATCTTTTTAACTTCGCTCTGCTGAGTAAAAGGTATACAATCTGCAAAATAACTATGGACTATTGTTTTAACGAAATCCTGATTTATCACCTGACTGTCACGATATAATAGCAGGTTGGATGATTTTAGGAATGCAGATTTTGTGGTATGATACACATCGTCTAATGAAACTTTTGCATGGCAAAGCATCATTTTGCGTCTTAGTGCATTTATATCGTCCTGATTGAACTTGCCTGTGCCAAGTTGTTTCTGAAGCAGTTGTTTGGTATGTCCGCCAACACCGTTGCTGATAAGATCGAGCGAATATACCACGCCTAATGGAGAAATCAGAACGTCTTTACCTTTGCTATTCGCTGCCACAGACAGAAACAGCCTGAACGAGAAATCATTTGTAGCGCGTATGATTTCACGTTCCGATTCGCTAGTTTCATAACTCACATCGGTATTTGCAGCAACCTCTTCCACGGTTTCTCTCGCAGCCGTATCTTCTACAGTCGCACTAACATTATGACAACCACCACACACCGCAGTAATTGCCAGTGTCGCCAAATATTTAATAATACCTCTTGTCATACGATTCTGATAGGTTTATATTTATTCTTTGGCCGCTCGGCTTTGCCGCTTCGCTTGCGAAGAAAGTTACTAATTCTTCTGATTGATCAGGTTTACCACTACCTTTACCATCACGTCTTTCTCTTCTGTTTTACTCTCTGCAATCATCAGAGTAAGGGCTACGAGCGTGTTATCAGCCAATCGCTTCGAGCCGTCCTCGCGATATAGTATGCCATTATTATTCAGAAACCAAAGGAATAGCGTGGCTGCAATGCGCTTGTTGCCGTCGCTAAACGAGTGGTTCTTTGTCACCAGATACAGCAACATTGCAGCCTTCTCCTCTACGCTTGGATATAGCTCTTCACCTCCAAATGTCTGATATATTTGGCCGATACTACTCTTGAACGAATCATCCTTCTCGTTGCCAAACAGCACAGAGCCTCCAAACTTCTCGCGAAGACCATCAATAGCTTGCATTGCATTCTCGTAAGTGGCATGGAATGGCTCTTCCTTTGTAGTCTTGTCGATTGAAAGACGCTCGTAATCGTAGTTATCGAGTGTATCAAGAGCGTAGGTATAGTCTGTCACCACTTCGAACAAAGCTGTGGTTTCATCAGTAGAGATGACTGGTTGGTTTTGTATGGTACGTCCAAGCATACCTACCAATTGGCGCAACTCTCCAATTTGCTCATGGCGTATGCGCTCATTAACGGCATAACCCTTAACGAGATAATCCTTAATGATTTGTCTTGCCCATATACGGAAAGCTGTACCGCGCTTGCTATGAACGCGATAACCAACAGAGATGATTACATCGAGGTCGTAATACTTAACCTTACGAGTCACCTTCCTTTTACCTTCTGTTTGAACTTGTAAGTATTCCTTACATGTTGCTCCCTTTTCAAGTTCACCCTCTTTATATGCATTGCCAATATGCATAGTTATATTTTGTGGTGTCTTCTCAAATAGCTCAGCCATCTGAGCCTGTGTCAACCACACCGTCTCATTCTCCAATCGTACATCGATTTGAGTTTTACCATCTTCTGTCTGATAGATTACAATCTGATCTTGCTTCATAATTGATTAATTCTAATACATTCTGCAAAGATACGCAAAATTCTCCATTCCGCCAAATAATTATGCGAGAAAAATGAGAATGTAATATTACAGTATTACAATCTGATCTTGCTTCATAATTTGGGTAAAGGTTTGGATTTGCGGTAGCCCATACCGGTGACGTGGCATATAAGGGTGTTGTCCTGATTAGTAACGCGTACTTCTACAGATGGAATCTTGTGATGATCTGACACGAAGATGGCTTCTGCACGGAGATGGTCGCCCTCTCTGGCACTGGATACAAACATAATGTTGTTTGAGATACCAAAGGTGAGCTCTCCGTGCTGATTCATCAATGCAGCAATGGCAAGGTCGGCTAAGGTAAAGAGGGCCCCACCCTGACACACATGGCCACCATTGAGATGATCGCCCGTGACGGTCATCTCAGCTACTGCGTGATGTCCGTCGACTTCGACAATCTTACAGCCAGCACGAGCTGCAAAGTGGTCGGTTACATTTAGTAATTCTTTTATATCCATAAGTAGAATCAAGTTATTATTCACTTAAACACAATCATATCAGCCAATTGCAGGAAGTAATCATTCGACCAGATGTCTAGTTCCTTTGGATTATCAATGAAACCTTCAACATCCTGCTTTACTAGTTCGATATCTGCAGTTGAGAGCTTTTCACGTAGCTGTCGCATAAACTCGTCCTGACCAATTCTCTCACCATGAAACTCATATATTCTCTCCTGAAGATGCGTGTAGTCAAGGGGAATCTGATGACGTACAATTTAGGAATTCTACTATTCAATATTAAGACGGCGGTTCTTGGGATATTTTACTTTATATTGCAGAATCAGGTCGCGCTGCTCGCCGGGCTTGAGCTGTAGTGGCCACTTGATGATGCCAGTCTTCTTATCAAACTGGCCATCACTAAGTTCCTCCATGATTACCTCGATACTGGTATTACGCGAGATAGGGGCCTGATCGAACACGGTGATGTTGACACTCTCCTGACGATTGTTCTTTACGGTGATACGCCACTTCAAAGTCTGCTCCTGATTGCTACCAAAGAATCGACGCGTAGAACTCTCGCTTACCTTGGTGCGCTGTACACGGATACTCTGGTCGCGCCCCATCGAGAAGTGGAGCGTGTCGCTACTTACGTTAGGATCGAGAATGCTCTTGCCAACAAACGAATTGTCGAAATATACATTAGCCTCGCCCTCCATCAGATTGAGTTTCTGCCAGTCGGTAGCATCGGCCACAAGGAACGACTCTTTGTCGATCTTGGGTATGCCGCGATACTCGTATGATGCTGGCAACTGATGACGGGCAATCTCAGTTGTTGTAGTCTTGCCGCCATCGGGCAATGTAAGTAACTGCTTGATGTCGAACTCATAGCCGAACTGTGCCTGCTGCTGATTGACGGCAATCACTTCGCTCTCGTTCAACTCCTCTTCTACAGCGACACCTGCAGCCTCCGGTATTCTCTCTTTCGCTTTCAACACTTCGCCTTTAGAATTTGATCTGCGTCCCTTCTTTGATACGCCATAGCCCACAACTACAACCTCTTGAAGTGATGCTTGATCCTCCTTCAGGCGTATATTGAGCGTGGAACCTGGTTCTACAGTGTGCGTCTGGCTAACATAGCCTACGTATGAGAACGTAAGCTTTCTACTGTTTTGTGGCAAAACAATGGAATAATTACCATCTATATCGGAAACAGTACCAAGATTAGTGCCCTTTACTATTACAGTGGCTCCAATCATTGGGTCACCATCATCGGCCGATACGATCTTTCCACTAACAACGTTGCTGCCATCATTATCTATATTATAGGTAGGAGCCGACAGACCATAATCCAGCCAGTAAGTCTTAAGCTGTGGTGCAACATTTGAGCGATTAGGATTGGCAGATGAAAGTGTTACGGGCACGTTTTTCCATTCTTCCTTGGTGTTCTGATAGATATTGGCCTTGTACGACAGTTGCAATGGCTCGTTGATGCTATTAGAACGTACATCGTAGCTGGGGAACCAACCTGCATTATTAACATAATAGGTAATGTCGAAATCGGCACGACCGGCCTGTTTGGCATCTACCTTCACATCGATCTCGGTGACGCTCTTCAACTTTATTTTTGCTATCGAGTCGCACGTATCTTGCCTGCGTTTCAGTTCTTCATTCAGATTTTGCAACTGCTCTTCCAGCTCCTGACTGCGTTTCTTAACCGAAAGTACCTGTTGTGCATAGTAGGCATTAAGTTCCTTGATGTTAGCCAGTGGTGTGGCTACTGTTCGACCTGCTACCGAGCAGTTGGTTTTAACCAGATCCAGCTGTGCAGTCAGCATCTCTTGTTCATCCTTGGTCTGCTGGATGCGACGCTCTACTGCCTTTACATCATCCTCGGCAGAACGCAGTTTCTTGACTTGTGCTACAGAGTCAGGATGAGCCGTTCGCTCGCTTACGCCTAATATTGTGATATGGCCTTTGGCCTTAACCTGCAAACTCTTTTTGTCCATATATGGAGAAAAGCCGGTAAACGTAACCACGTGTTCGCCTGGCACCAGATTCACGCTCTTGGAGCGCTCCACCTGAGCACCATTGGTAAACACTGTAACCTTGTTTATAGATGCTGTCTGCTTGTCAACAGCCTTAGTCATAACTGCCGCCATCAGGCAAAGGGCAATCATCATTTTACGCTTAATATTCATAGTGTATAGTTTAATTGGGTTTCTTACTTCTTCTTAAATAACTGGAGGCCATAGTACCTGACATCGGTAATGACGGTGTCTTTGATGCAGACACCTTCGAGTACCAGCATCAGTGAGTCGTTGCGATATGTGAGTAGTTGCTCAGGATGACGTAGGAGTGATGTATCCTGACTGACGATCTTTTGGATAGGATACTCAAGAACAGTGTCCTTATCCATTGTGATGATAACTGTCTGCTCTTTGTAGTCGTATTCGTACGTTTTTGAGGGGAGCATGACTGTGTATTTGCCCAAATCTAAAGGCTCTCTCCTACAATAAATGTTTGCCCTACTATTGTTGGAATCATCAGTACTATCAAAGTTGAAGCTATACTCCGAATGCGACCATTTGCCGTATTTCGCCTCAAACTCCTTGTCGCCGATTCCATCGCGTACATACTTGATAACACTGCTTACATCCTTGTATCGCTCGCACATCATACTGTCTTGCTTGATACTCCAGGTGTCTATATCGTCGTTAAGCTTACCAGTCTTGGCGTCAGTAAGTTTCAGTTCGCTGATAAGCTCGGCGAGTCGCTGCTTCTGGCAATGCAGACCGATGCTCTTGGCAGATATACCAGGAATGTAAGTAAAGAGGATGATAGCCGCGCCGAAGATGAGAGCCATAAGCTGATAGCGACGGGTGCGCTGACGGAACAGCATCAGTACAAAGAGAGTCATCAGTACACCTGCCACCATCAGATAAAAGCGACTCTCAGTGAAACTATAAAGACGTATGCGGTAGATGGAACCGATCCAGTACATGATGAGTGGAGGGATGGCTATAAATGTGAATCGACCATAGAACCAGTCGTAGTATCGCTGGCTGAGTATCGACTGGGCCACACGACCTATCAGTGCCACAGTGATGAATCCCATCACCATCCAAGCTACCCCACCCTTGGGCAGATCCCACACGAATACTATCTTTATAAAATAGGTATACAGGATGACAGTATAGATGATAACAGCTGGCGAAAGGATGAAATTGAGGATGATTCGAAGTATCTTGAATGGTTCCTCGACAACATCTTCGTTCTGACGGACCAGTGTACAGCATATCTGTGGAGCAAGCACAATGAATATGAACTGAGCGATATGCTGGTAGAAATATTTGGGCTCGTCGATGCCGAAGATATAGAAGAACGATGCACATATAGCCAACACAGCCAAATAAAGGATACCTGATATTATCATACCGAAGAACATCTGTGTAGCCACATGCAGCGAATGAGCTGCAAACGAGCGGTTATCCAATCGCCTATTGCCGATAATGAGCAGGATGGCAGCCAGAACATAGGTGAACGTGAATCCGTATGTCCAGAGGAATGGCTTCAAGTCGAGCATCATCAGGGGCAGGAATATGAAGAACGAGCCATAGTAAGCCCAACGATTAACGCGATGGAGCCAGAATGTGAGTGCCATCAGTGGTACGAAGAAGCTAAGTATGTCGCCATTGACATCGCTTACCATGTGGCCTGCTTTTTCACTCCACACAGTAGTTTCAGTGTCCCAAACAGCAATGACAAAGAATGCCAATCCCAGGGCCAACTCTACAGGAAACTTACGCGGACTTAGCAACAACTGCTGCAATAATGATTTAAGTTTTGTACTCATATACAGTATTAGGTTATAATTATTAGTTTAGCGGTATAGAATATAGGGCGCGGTCATTGTGCAGATAGAGTTTATTGCCGGCGATGCCTACCCTATGGACGGGAATAGTGAGCTTAAGTTCGGGCACACCTTGCAACGTTACTAGCCACACATTCTGCTGGCCACCAGCATAAGACGAGATACACATGCGATCGCCTACCATACATCTCGGCCAATAGAGCGATGATGCAGGGAAATGTTCTGTTGTTCTCAGCTCTTTATCTACCATAAGAATATTACCCTTCTCTGTTATTACAGGGAAGTATATACCATCTGATGCGATTAGTTCAAACATTCCTTGATACTTGCAGTCTGTATATACAGGCTGGGTGATGATACCACTAAGCTTTCCATATTTTTCTACCTGCCAAGGTGAAATGGTAACCACCGAATCGGAGAGTTCGCGCTTATACGCCAACGCATCGTCGAAGAGCATGAACGCACCATCGGGTGTAAGCACAGCATCCTCTACCATATCTTTTTTCATACTCAGCATATTCATAAACCGGCAGGCACCTGAACGCTTGTCGAACGAAGCAATAAACGGGCGTCCCATCTTTTTGCGGCGTACACCGTCTTGCATACCGAAACCAAGACTAAACATATAGAGCGTACTATCGTCGCAGACAATCTGCGAGAAAGCCGACGTCTTTGATGGAAGATCATAGCTCCAAACGGTATTCATCATACTGTCGAGACATACCACGTGCTGACGGTCGGCAAAATAATAGAGCGAGTCGTCGCAAAGCACATTAGAATGCAAGCGGTTGATGACATTTGGATCGATCACGCCAACCGGAAGGTATGAATAGCCCGAAAGCATAGCTCCAGCTACAGCTCCGCCAGCCATCACTAGCCCCTGCAGTAAAGCAGCCTTTACATCGGTTACGCCTGTCTTAGCTTCGTAGGTACTAACTTCACCCGTGCGGATGTTCAAACGGTTCAGATTGTCGGCCACAATAAGCCAGTGCACAGAGTCTTCGCGTATCACATTGTTCCACCCCCAGTTCTTGTCGTGGGGCATTTTGACAGTCCATAGCTGTTGGCCCGTTGTAAGTTCATAAGCACTCAATTTATTAGATCGAGGTCCTGAATAGCCTAACACCATATTGGTAGAATCGTCGTACTGCACAATATAGAATTTGGACTGCCAAGTCACATCGCCAGTATTAGGATCAAGCATACTAACCTTGTTGTTTTTGGCCGTAAGTATGCCTGCCTTAGTACAAACAGCGGTAGAATTGCTATAGTCAAATGGTTTTGTCCACAGCAACTTAGAGTCCTTCAGACTATAGGCGCCTATATCTCCTTTGAACTTTATCCATTTACCATCTTTGGTAAGATCACGGAATTCTAGCAGCATATAGTTCTGCGAGGGGGTGATAACTATGTTATCCAAACGACGTCCGAACGTCTGGCAATCGGCTTCTACTACAGTACTATCCAGAGTGAGTCCAACAGGCACCTTGGTTACATTATCAGCCTTTGCGGGCATACCGGCAACTAATAACAGCATCGAGAACAGGTAGGTTCGCAATTCAATCTTCATTTCCTAAGTAATAATTATCGTATAAAAATCGCCTGCAAAGGTACACACAATTCTTCATTCCGCCAAATGTTTATGCGAGAAAATATATAAAATAATAAAGGTAGCCAACTGGCTACCTTTATAATTCTAATCGATGTGACGAGGACGATGTGCTCTCTCGCGCATTTTCTTTTGGTCCTCCTGATAACTCTTGTACTGATCGGCGGTCATTATCTTCTGCAGCTCGGCCTCGTACTCCTTCATGTTCTTCTCCATCTCAGCACGACGCTCCTTCATCTTGCTGTCGTCCTTTGGTGGTTCGGGGCGCTGACCCTGAGCATCAGATGGTGGCATGGGTGGACGACCAACGCCTGGACGGCCGAAACGACCACCGTGACGGTGACCGCGTGGGCCCATCTTGTCGGCAAACTTGGTGTTGAGCTCCAGCAGCTTCTTGGCCTGCTTGTCGTTTAGCTTGTAGCGACTCACGGTCTCGTCGGTGCGATGCTTCACCATCTCGGTCTTGTCGAACTTGCGCTCGCGGCGCTGCTCACTCTTCTCGTCCTGTGCCATGGCCTGAGTGCTGACCAGCGCTGCTGCCACGATTGCGAATAAAATCTTTTTCATTGTTCTAAAAAGTTTTGTTTAATTAATATTTCTGTTCATTAGCTCTCTGTTTTGTTTCAACTATAACTTTGACGCAATGGGTATACCATAGTTTAATCAACACAGCGGTGATTTCAGCCAACGGGTATGTAGTTTCAGCCAATCGGACTATTTGATAGACAAAAATGCTAGAAAAACGTGATAAAAGTTTGCTGGGTTCAGTTTTTATTCTTAACTTTGCAGGCAGTTAAGTAATTATCAACTATTATCAACATTTAAACCATATAGACAATTTATGAAGAAGATTATTACATGCCTGATGTTGGCTGGTGCGATGGGAGCGCAGGCGCAAATCGCACGATTCTCTGGTAAATCGGCACTCGAGGAGATAGCTGCCGATAAGTTCTTGGCGGCTGGTAACATGACTGACTACGACCGACTGCCACGCCCTGCAGCACTAACACCTGCACCTAAGGGCTACGAGGTGTACTATCTGTCGCACTACGGACGACACGGAGCACGCTATCTGCTGGAGGAGAACGACTATGCCATGCCGGTAAAGACGCTGCGCCAGGCTAAGTTTGCCGGCAAACTGACACCGCTGGGCGACAAGGTGCTGGCCAAGCTGGACTCGATGCAGAAGACTACCAAGGACCGACTGGGCGACCTGACGGCCGCAGGACAGCGACAGCACCACGGCATAGGTAAGCGCATGGCGCAGAACTTCCCAGAACTGTTTAAGACTCCCAACCTGCCAATACACTCGGTAGCAACCACATCGATACGTGCGATACTATCAATGATGGCTGAGTGCGAGGAACTGCAGGCCGCAAATCCATCGGCCCGCATATACAACGATGCCAGCAAGGCCGACATGAACTACATGAACCACCAGCAGCAGCGTGGACCTGGTGCTGGCATGCCCAACATGAAGATAATGAGCGCCATGCAGAAGCAGAGTGCGATGAGCGACAGCTTGAAGCACCCGGAGCGACTGATGCAACAGCTATTTAACGACCAGCACTGGGTGTATCTGAATGTGACCACAGGACAGCTGATGAGCAAGATAGCCGACATAGCTCTGAACATGCAGAGCCACGATGGCGATGCTGAACTACTGGAGCTGTTTACACCCCAGGAGCTGCACGACCTGTGGATAAGCAACAACCTGTACTGGTATCTGATGTACAGCAATGCTCCACAGACCGACGGTAAACAGCCATGGAACCAGAAGTATCTGCTGCAGAACATCATAGAGACTGCCGACACCGTGACCAAGCCACAGGTATCGCTGCGATTCGGCCATGACACCGTGGTGCTGCCACTGCTGTGTATGATGGATATCGATGGTTCGGCTGTGCAGGTGGACGACCTGAACGAACTTGAGAACTCGTTCCGTTCATACCACTTGATACCTACTGGATGCAACGTGCAGCTGGTGTTCTACCGCCCAAAGAAGAATAAGGATGGTGAGAAACTGGTTAAGGTGCTGTTTAATGAGCGCGAGTCGCATCTGCCCATAGCTACAGATACGTGGCCATACTATAAATGGAAGGATGTACGCGAGTACTATCTGAATAAACTAGCTGAGCACAAGTAAACTGCAGAAAACATAAAAAATAGCCATTCTAACGAAAATAATGGCTAGAAAATTTGCAGAGTCCAAATAAAATGACTACTTTTGCACCCGCTAAAGGAGACCTGCCGATATGGCTCAGTTGGTAGAGCAACGCATTCGTAATGCGTGGGTCGCCGGTTCGAGTCCGGCTATCGGCTCTCCTAGGCAAACATATCATCCTTTCTTAATGGTTGCGGAATTAGCACATCGGTAGTGCACGGGCTTCCCAAGCCTGGGAGGCGGGTTCGATTCCCGTATTCCGCTCATAAAAAAAGAGTAGAGAGCACTGAGCCCGAGGGCACTGAAAAAGTCCCTATAGACTCTTTTTAACAATTAAAGGCTGCACATAGTCATGATATAATTTGGCTATATGCAGATTTTTTTGTACCTTTACAGCATAAAACTTAAAGGTTATGCTATCTCAGGAACAAGAGCTTATATTGAGTGAATATAGTGGTTTGTATGATATTGTT
>Ga0310695_10010346_pt1 | contig 13670 bp, 11 predicted proteins | sample RumenRJG_04DNA_FD_203882 | JGI IMG/M metagenome (GOLD analysis project Ga0310695, IMG submission 203882) | Bovine rumen microbial communities from Lethbridge, Alberta, Canada - RJG_04 (v2) (version 2) | ecosystem: Host-associated > Mammals > Digestive system > Stomach > Rumen | place: Canada...
TGACGATCGATGGTGAGTCTGAGATCGATGTGACGAATACGAAGAAGACCGGTGAAGATAAGGTCGATGACAGCGTAACGATCACAAAGAAGGATCAGGACGGAGCTGCACTTGCTGATGCAGAGTTCAATCTGTACTCTGATGCGGCCTGCACGACCAGTGTGAAGGAATACACAGGAGGTAGTTTCGACATCAGTACAACAGACACAGCACTTGCAAACTATCTCCCTGCAAAGAATGGTGGAAGCACAACACTGTATCTGAAGGAGACCGCGGCACCTGCTGGTTACGAGATGGATGAAACAACGCATCCCGTGGTGATCACGACATCGATCGCAACTGCGTATAATGAGCAGAAAGATGCATTCGTGACAACAACTACATACACTATGACGATCGATGGTGAGTCCGCAATCGATGTGACGAACACGAAGAAGACCGATGAAGACAGAGTCGATGATAGTGTAACGATCACAAAGAAAGATCAGGATGGCGAGCCACTCAGCGGAGCAGAGTTCAAGCTGTACGCAGAAGAAGGACTCAGCAATGTAGTTGACTCCTACACAGGCGGAAACTTCACGATCAGCACAAGAGATACAGCTCTTGCAAGCTATCTTCCTACGGAGAATGGTGGAAGCACAACACTGTATCTGAAAGAGACGAAGGCTCCTGCTGGTTACGAGATGGATACTAAATCGCATCCAGTTACGATCACGACAGCGATTGCAACTGCGTATAATGAGCAGAAAGATGCATACGTAACAACGACAACATACACTATGACGATCGATGGCGAGTCTGCGATCGATGTGACGAACACGAAGAATACAGGAGAGACTACGTCTCATGACAGTGTCACGATCACAAAGAAGGATCAGGATGGCGAGCCACTCAGCGGAGCGGAATTCGAACTCTACAAAGGGACGATCTTTAAGAAAACGATAGAAGTAGAGAATGGTGGAAGCTTTATGATCAGCACAGAGGATAAAGAGCTTGCGCCTTATCTGCCTACAGAAAATGGAGGAACTGAGACACTTCACCTGAAGGAGACGAAGGCACCTGCTGGCTACAATAAGGATACGACAGCACATCCTGTAGTGATCACAACTACTATTGGCACAGAGTATGATGCTGATCAGGACAAGTACATCACGACTACTACGTATGAAATGACGATTGATGGCAAGGCTGAAATCGATGTGACTAATACGCAGAAGACCGGTGAAGACAGAGTCGATGATAGTGTAACGATTACAAAGAAGGATCAGGATGGTGCTGCACTTAACGGCGCAACGTTCAATCTGTACTCTGATGCAGCCTGCACTACCAGTGTGAAGGAATACAAAGGCGGCAGTTTCGACATCAGCACAAGAGACACAGCTCTGGCAAACTATCTCCCTGCAGAGAATGGTGGAAGCACAACACTGTACCTGAAGGAGACCGCCGCACCTGCAAACTATGAAATGGATCAGAAAGCGCATCCGGTTACAATCACGACATCGATTGAAACTGCGTATAATGAGCAGAAAGATGCATTCATAACAACAACTACATATGATATCTCAATTGACTCAAGCAGTAGTGTTGATATCTTCAACAACAGAGAGACCGGTGAGCTGGAAGTCACAAAGACTATCATTGGTAAAGACACAGATAAATCCAAGACTTTCAACTTTGTCGTGACTCTTGATGATAAGACTATCAATACCACAGCCACAAAGACATATGGCGATATGGAATTTGTTAATGGCGTCGCCAATATAAGTCTTAAAGATGGTCAATCGGTTACGGCCAGAAACTTGCCAACAGGAATCGGATATACTGTTGTAGAGACGCTGAATGATGATTCATGCATGCTGGTCAAGAGCGGAGATACTGGTACGATATCCAAAGAGACTAAGTCTGTTGCAAGATTTAAGAACTGCTTCGCATATGGTGAAATCCAGTTCTCAGGAAAGAAGACATTCGAACATGGAGACATTTCCAAGACTCCATTCAGCTTCACGCTTTATAAGAAAGATGGAAATGACCTGACTCCGGTTGAGACTGTTACTTCTAAAGCTGACGGAACAATCGAGTTCACTAAGCTTGAATACACTCTGGCAGATTTTAAGAATGGATATTCCTATGATACAGAAAAAGTATTCAACTATGTAATCAAGGAAGATATCCCTGATACTGCGGATGATACCGGTTATGACTCAGATGCGGATATCCAGTACGACACAACAGAATGTCCGGTAGCAGTAACTGTAAAGTACAACGATACAGCTGCTCTGAATGTCTCGTCTGATAAGCAGACAACTGGATTCAACTTTACCAACACCAAGTCTGAAAAGCATCGTAAAAGAGTTTATACAGGCGATGAAAACAACCTGCTCGAGTACCTGGCGCTGATGCTCGCGGCGATGCTGATGCTGATCCTTACTATCCTGAGCTACAGGAAGGATCGCAGGGACATGCGCGCAGAAGCGGCGGGAGATGCTTCCTATGACGAAGCGACCGATGAGGCGCCTGCAAAACGAAGGGGTCTGTTCAGAAAGGAGCGTGAATGATATGAAGAAAACGTTTCATTCTGATGACACTTATCATGGCGCTCATCATGATAGCAACCAGCGTCAGCAGTGTATTTGCTGAAGTAGATAAGTCCAAGGCATACGACTATACCATCAGGGTATAGTCCGGAGCGCATGGCGAATTCGCAGACGGCTCAAAGGAAGTCACAGTCTCGGTATAACCGGGCGAGAACGTGAATATCTCAGACCTCGATGAGGGCGATGTTCCGCTCGCTGAGGATGCGGATAACGGTGAAGACGGCACTGCCGATATTGAGGACAGTGAGACACCGGCTGCAGGAGTCAATCCGCTTGTTGCAGGAGCGATCGCGGCTGTAGTGGCTGCAGCCGGAGCATTTGCTGCCATATTCGCGAAACGCCGCAGGGAATCCGAGGAGGATGAATAAATCCCCCCGGCAGATACGGATCTCACAGCGAAAGCTTAAGATTTTGTGAGATCAGATTAGAAGAAACAATAGGAAGGCTCAGCTTTCAGAACTTCTGAAAACGAGGGGTAATCAAAAAATCTGTAGGAATCTCCAAATAATGTGTAGGACAAATCTGTAGGAATGACATAAATTGATCCTGCATGGAGACCATTCAGAAAATGTGAGATTACAAGGGCAAAAAAACAAGATAGGAAGTTGGAATCGTCAAAAACGAGCCTTCCTATTTGCTTGCATAAAAATAATCTGTCAATATATCTGTCAATAAGTATTGCAAACTGATGCGTTTGGCGATAGTATCGTTATAAGAGGAAGAATTTACAGCATAATTTGCTGAATTATTGAATTCTTTGGTTAGAGAGAAGGTCAAAAATGGAAGACAACAAGCTGATAGTCAGAACCTTCGGCGGGTTCTCCATGGAGTGGAATGGAAACATGCTGACGGGCGGTGCCAGATCTGCTGACACTCAGCTTATCAGACTGCTGCAGCTGCTTCTCCATTATAAGGAGCAGGGCGTAGACAGGGCGCAGCTCATGGCGGTGCTCGACGAAGACAGTTCTGCAGATGATGTACATCATCTTTTAAGGAGTGTTTTGTATAACCTCCGCAAAAAACTAAAAGAGCGCGGACTGCCGGAATCCAGATACATTGAATTCCGCAACGACAGGTATTTCTGGACTGACGATATCCCTGTGCTTGAGGACGCACGTCATTTTGAAGAAGTCTGCAGAGAAATCGCTCATGAGCTTGACGCTGAGAAGAAAGGCGAGCTCAGTCTGGAGGCATGCTTTCTTTATCGTGGAGATTTTTTGCCGCAGCAGACAAGGCTTGCATGGGTCTCGGAGGAGGAGCGCCGCTATAGTCAGATGTTCAAGGAGTGCGCCGAGAACGCAGCTGAGTTTCTGAGGGAAAAGAACGATTACGCGGGACTCGAAAAGCTGGGCAAGCATGCGGCAAAGGTGTCACCTTACAACGAGTGGGAAGTGCTGACAATGGAGGCGCTGATCACGCTTGGAAAATACCGTGACGCGCAGTCGCTTTACGAGAAGACCGTTGATCGTTATCACAAGGAAATGGGAGTCAGGCCTTCTGCAGACATGATAAGCAGGCTCGATCTGTTCTCGACGAGGCGGGGCTACAGAAAGGCAGAACCGGCAGACATACTAAAGAGCTTGTCAGAGACCGAGATAGAGATAGGCGGCTTTTATTGCTCGTACTATGTCTTCCAGGGCATATACCGCATGATATGTCGGTCGATGGACCGCTGCGGCAGATACGCCTACCTGATGATATGCACGATCGTCAATAACGGTACTATCGAAGACTCCAGCAGCACATCGGCCGATGAAGTTGAATTGCTGAAGATATCTGAAAATGTAAAGAATGTTATTTGCAACTCTATCAGACGAAGCGATATCATCTGCAGGTATTCGATGGAGCAATACCTCGTCATTCTCATGAACAGAGAGATAGAGGGCTGCTATGTAGTCAGAGACAGGATCAACCGCAACTTTAAGTCGAAAGGCTATAATATAACAATGGAATATGATATCAGCCCGGTAAGAGAGATCTGACCTGCAGAGTTGACTATACTGCAGGCTTTTATGCGGGCTCTTTAACTTAAATGGGGGTCAAGCAAAAAAGATGCTTTTGCAATATTTGGGGTAAAGGCGATCACGGGGTGAGCAACTGACGTTGAGCACCCCATTTAGTATGCGTCAAAACAGCTCTAAAGCATTAAGATTTGATCGAAGAATTATCGTTCAGGGAGTAGAGGACTCTCAATTTGAATCTCTCAAAGTTGCGGTAACCATTACCGTTCTGCTTGATGACTTTTATCCGCGAGTTGACGGATTCGATCGGGCCGTTTGAGATACGTTGCCCATTGACGCGGTCAAAACTGTTGATGATCTCAGCACAAACGGATGCGGCCGATGAACAAATCTGAATAGTTTTTATGAAGGGAAAGGGGGCGTTTTTTGGTGCGCAGGGGTGTTTTTCCTGTATTTGAGCGCAGAACGGGAACCTCTTGTGTTATTGGTTTGCGCCTGTGGGCATTTATTGTGTCTGGGAGCTTCTGCTATTAATACGGGGCCTGCTGCGAGTAGTCTGTTATAGCTTTTATCAATAGTTGAGCCATGCAAAAGGGAGTATATTAATTGTGTATGGTTGCTGATGTCAACGGCTGGCTTTTGTCGAATGACGGCCCGGGCGGCGGACTGCCTAAGGCAGCTCCCGCTGAGCAGGCATTAGCGGCTTGAGTAAATCAAGATCAGTTTGAATCATTTCGGAGGTAAGAAAATGAGAATCGATGCAGGCGGCAAGCAGTGCCCAATCCCTGTAATTATGGCAAAGAAAGAGCTCGAAGCTGGCGAGCAGGATGTTGAGATCATCGTTGACGGCCCTACTCAGGTAGGCAACCTTGAGAGACTCGGTGACGCTCTCGGCAGAAAGGCTACAAGCGAGCCATTCGGTGAGAAGTTCCTCGTGAAGTTCGCTAACGGCGAGACTATCAAGGGAGCAAGCGTAGCTGAGGCAGATACATACGCAGTATTCTTCAACACAAATGCGATCGGAACAAACAACAGCGAGCTCGGCGGCAACCTTGCCAAGATGGCTATCTACACTCTCAGCGAGTCCGAGAGGATCCCGGCATACGTGCTCTTCATGAATGAAGGCGTCAAGCTGGTAACAGGTGTTGAGCCGCAGATCGTTGACAACCTGAACACTCTTATCGAAAAGGGCACAAAGGTGCTCGTATGCGGAACATGCCTCAACTTCTATGGCCTTAAAGATGAACTTAAGGTTGGTACTGTAAGCAACATGTATGATATACTTGGTGCGATGCAGGAAGTCAGCAAGGTTATCAAGCTGTAACAGCCAGGCTGCCACATGCTGAAAAGGCTTCCGGCAGGCTTGTTATTTCTATCAAATAGTATTGCCGGTCACGATCGCCTTCAATGTGCCGATCACTGCGGCAAACAGGTACTGGGAGCTAAAGAATACTACAAATGGACGAATATTATCTTCTCACTTTTGAATCCACACACGCTGCTATTTCTACAGAGAAACTGCTGAAGCCGGCCGAAGTCACTATCATGCCTGTACCGAGGTTCATCTCGGCAAGCTGCGGTATTTCGGTGCGCATACATCCGGATAAGAAGGAATACGCAGAAGAGATATTCCGCGAAAACAGCCACCTTTCTGCTGAAGAGTACGCGTATTATCATATAGTACGCGGCAGCGCGGGCACCGACCCTAGCTGCGACAGGCTTGAGGCGATAAAGTAGAACGCGCCGTTTGTCTTTCGAAGATAACAAACAACAGCAATTGATCGGATAGATATGAATCCAGGCTCCGGCGAATTGATCGCCGGAGTTTTATTGTGCGTCCAATTTGAGGTGCAGATGTGTATCACTTGTCCTATGGAACGCATCCTTATGATATACTTACTATAATTGGGACTACTATAGGGTCATTGCCGGATGTGGTTTCAGTACTAATTACACCAGGGGGACATTTATGATTATTTTCGATTTAGACGGTACGCTGTGGGATTCATCAGTCCAGGTAGCTGATTCGTGGAACATTGTTATAGAGAAGGAAGTGGGCAAAGAGCACACTCTTACTTCTGAAGATATAATGCGCTACATGGGAATGACGATGACTGAGATCGCTGACAGGCATTTCGGTTATCTGCCTGAGGAGCAGCGCTATGATCTGTCTCACAAGTGCGAGGTGTTTGAGAATGACTACATCACCGAGCACGGCGGCGTTCTATTTGAGGGCGTTGAAGAGACTCTGAAAAAGCTGAAGGACAGAGGCGTAAAGATGGCAGTCGTCAGCAACTGCCAGGAGGGATATGTGAAGGCCTTCCTCGACTCCATGGATATGTGGAAGTACTTCGATGACTATGAAGAGTGGGGCCGCACCATGCTGCTCAAGGCTGACAACATAAAGCTGGTGATGGAGCGCAACAACGAGCCGAAAAGCATCTATGTCGGAGACATCCAGAAGGATTCCGACGCGTCGCATAAGGCCGGCGTCGACTGCATATGGGCAGCTTACGGATTCGGCGAGATCAATGACGCCGTGGCGAAGATCGACAGCTTCGATGAGCTGCCGGCAGTACTTGAGGAGCTGGGATACATTTAATGAAACTCAACAACAGACGCACCATACTCGTGGGACTCGCGTTCCTGTCCATCTGCTCGTTCTGGCAGATGTACGACAACGTTGTTCCGCTCATACTGACCAAAACGTTCCATCTTAATGAGACATTCTCTGGCGCCATCATGGCGGCTGACAATGTGCTCGCGCTGTTTCTGCTGCCGTTCTTCGGGACCCTTTCGGACAGAACGGATACGAAGATGGGCAAGAGAACGCCGTATATCCTCGGAGGAACGCTGGCTGCGGTAATACTGCTCAACATACTGCCGCTCATAGACAATTCGTACTATGCGGCAGCGGGTACGGGCAAGATGATCGCCTTCATAGCGGTGCTCGGACTGCTGCTCATCTCGATGGGTACTTACAGGTCGCCGGCCGTAGCGCTCATGCCTGACGTGACGCCAAAGCCGCTGCGCTCGCGCGCAAACGCGATCATCAATCTGATGGGAGCCGTCGGAGGCATCACCTATCTGGCTGTCGCGGCTGTCATGTATCCGAATTCGAAGGTGCTTGGGCTCGATCACGTCAATTACCAGCCGCTTTTCATAGTGGTGGCGCTCATTATGGCGGTGTCCATCATAGTGATGAAGCTGACCATCAATGAGCCGGCGCTGACTGCTGAGAACCAGGCTCTCGAGGTGGAGCATCCTGAGTGGAATCTTGCGGAAGACGACGGAAGCGGCAACGAGGTGCTGCCTGCCGAAGTAAAGCGGAGCCTCGGATTCCTGCTGGCGTCGATCGCGCTGTGGTTCATCGGCTACAATGGCATCACGACATGGTTCACCACCTATGTCGACAAGGTGATGGGGCAGGGCCTCGGCGGAGCGTCCACCTGCCTGCTCATAGCGACGGGCGGAGCCATCATCTCGTATATTCCTATAGGAAGCCTGGCACATAAGATAGGGCGCAAAAAGACCATCATGATTGGAGTCATCCTTCTGGCATCGTGTTTCCTGGCGGGGTATTTCCTCACGACCGCGTTCAGCAGCATCAATGCGATAATGTTCGCAGTTTTCGCGCTCGTAGGATTCGCCTGGGCGGCGATCAACGTGAACTCGCTGCCGATGGTGGTTGAGATGTGCAGGGGCTCGGATATCGGTAAATTCACCGGATACTACTACACCGCGTCCATGGCGGCGCAGGTGGTAACGCCTGTCCTTGCGGGATTCCTTATAAGGAACATCAGCTATAAGGTGCTGTTCCCGTACGCGGCGCTGTTCGTGTTATTCAGCTTCCTTACCATGACGCAGGTGAAGCACGGTGACGCGGCTCCTGAGGCAAAGAAGGGCCTCGAGGCGTTTGAAGACATGGATGATTAGTCGGCACTAAGATAAATGAAGAGAAACAGACGACAATTCAGACTTGCTGAGTATTATGCTCACAGGGGATATCACGATAAACCGGCCATTCCGGAGAACTCACTTGCGGCCTTTCGCCGCGCGGTGGAGTACGGACTTCCGTCGGAGTTTGACGTTCACCTCATAGCTGATGGCTCGCTCGTGGTATTTCATGATGACGATCTGGAGCGCCAGACGGGAGTAAAGGGAAGCATCGAGGCTTATGATATCAGCAACCTCAGAAAGCTCAGGCTTGAGGGCACTGACGAGATGATACCGACTTTCGACGAGGTGCTGGATATATATGAGGACACGGGGCTTCCGCTCCTCATAGAGCTCAAATGCGTGAAGGGCAACTACAAGGCGCTCACCAAAGCGGTCGCCGAGAGGCTTGACAGCTACAAAGGCGAATACGTGATAGAGAGCTTCGATCCGCGCGTGGTGATGGAATACCGGAAGCTGAGACCCGATACCATAAGAGGGCAGCTCGCGCAGAACTTCTTCAGAAAGAGCGAGGGCCTGCCGTTTTACCAGATAGTGCTGCTTACCAACCTGATGTTCAACGTGCTGTCGAAGCCGGACTTCATAGCGTATAAATTCAGTGACAGAGACACATCGGCGCTGCGGAGGGTGATCGATAAAAAGGGCTATCCCGAAGCGTCATGGACGGTGCAGACTGCTGAAGATTTCGTAAAAGCGAAAGAAGACGGCAGCGTGCCTATATTCGAACAGATAAAACCTGAGGAGCTGCTCAGGCTGATCAGATAACTGACGGATGGCGGCTGCTCGACTGAAAAGCGCCGGAGCGGTCGCGGTGAAAGCGCAGATGAAAGACACCCGGTACAATAAGGAGGGTCGAAATGACTGAAAAGAGACTGAAAAAGATAATCAAACGGAACCAGCACCGCAGACTGGCGCAGGGGATAGGAGCTGCTGCCGGCGTTGCGGCATGGGTGCTCATGATAGGGGCTGTCATCACGGGCGAGAAGAAGCTTGAAGAGTACAGACCGAAATTCGTGGATGACCCTGAAAGCGAAAAATAGACCGGCGGCACGGCCGGAAGTGAGGCAGCCTGCGCGGCTGCAAACCATTGGAAAGAAGGGGATCGTCTGATGGGGACTAAAAAAAGGATAAAACTTACGCCTGTCGGCATGTGGCACTACACACGGCTTGTCTACAGATCGATACTGTTTCTGTTGCTGCTTTACTCGTATATCAGATACAGATTCGTCTACCACGAGCCTTTCATCATAGGGCTTGAGAGAATGCCGGGTATCATAATTTTCGTATGGGTGGTCTATGTCATCGAGATGATATTCCGATTCTTCCCTGCGAGCATCGAGAGCCCGGGCAGTCAGAAGCAGTTCAAAAAGAACTACATAAAGACCGGCGCCACGGATGTCATAGTGCACGACAACAATGCGACCATGCTGGTGGCCATTATATGGATAGTGTTCAACGGCATATTCGGGATGCTGCACATTATGGGGATTCTCGATGACGGCATCATGATACTGCTGTGCGGCGCGTACTCCATATGCGACATGATATGCATCATGTTCTTCTGCCCGTTCCAGTCGTGGTTCATGAAGAACAAGTGCTGCAGCGCGTGCCGCATATACAACTGGGACTTCGCGATGATGTTCACGCCGCTGTTCTTCGTAGAGAAGACATACACGTGGAGCCTTCTGGTGCTTTCGGTGGCCCTGTTGCTGAGATGGGAGATCACCTTCTATCTGCACCCTGAGAGGTTCTCCGAGCACACGAACGCGTATCTGAAGTGCAGCAACTGCACGGAGAAGCTCTGCGCGCACAAAAAGCAGCTGCACAGGCTGTGGAAGCAGATAGAGGAATACAGCGATAAGAAGCTTAAGCAGCTGGAGATAAAATAGCTAAAAACGACCGGCGTGCCGGTCTGAAAACACAGAGAGGAAAAAACAATGAGGAAGAAAAATAGCGAGAGAAGAGAGAGAAGAGACGGAAAGAGGATCATCTGGCCTGACGGGTACCACAACATACTGCCGTATATCATGCCTAAGAGGACTGAGGCAGAGGTGTCCCTGACAGAGCAGTTCGATGTTACCGATCTGATGAAATACATGGCTGAGCGCAATGAGAAGGAGGGCACGGATCTCAAGATCTTCCACGCCATATGCACGGCGATAGCCAGGACCGTTTACCACAGACCGAAGCTCAACTACTTCATCTCGGGCAGAAGGTTCTATGAGAGACCGGACATCACGCTTTCTTTCGTAGTGAAGCAGAAGTTTGAGGATGAAGCTGAGGAGACGCTTATGTTCATGAAGGTGGATCCTGACATGAACCTTGATTCCGTTTCAAAGCTCATCATCGGCGATGTAACGAAGGTGCGCAAGGAGAAGACCAACGATCTCGACAAGCTGATGGACTTTGTCGGAAGCCTTCCGAGGCCGTTCCTCGAGGTGTTCTTCGGCACTCTCAAGGTGCTTGAGTACCACGGCAAAATGCCTAAGGCTCTCACAGCGGGCGACCCTAACTATTCTTCCGTGCTTCTTTCGAATCTTGGGTCGATCAGATCTGACTCCTGCTATCATCATCTGAGCAACTACGGCACATGCTCGGTGATGATCACCATTGGCGTTCTGCACAAGGAGCAGAAGCTGATGGAAGACGGCACATGGCAGCCGAGAGATGTGATCAACTGCACATTCACGATAGATGAAAGACTCGCAGACGGCTTCTACTACGCGAAGTCTCTGCGCATTGCGAAATACGTGCTCGAGCATCCTGAGGTGATGAGCGAGCCTATCAGCACGCCGGTGCCTGTAGAACTGTAAACTGCGGCGAAATACGCGAAAGGGCGGCCCGGCAGGGAAGCATGAGGAAGAATATCTGCGGAAAAGCAATCAGCGAAAGGGGACCTGATGAGCAGAGAAAAAAGAGCCGAAAAGCACATGGCTCCTGAAACTAAAAATAAAAAAAGGCGCGGCCTGTGGTGGAAGATCCCGATGTGGATAGTGATCGTCTCGGCGGTTTGCTTTGTGTCCGCCTTTCTGGTCAACTACGGAGTGTCGCTCCACCTGAGGCACTACATAAGCAGCTTCGAGCCTGTCGACTACAGCAATGTGGACAGGGTGGTGCCTGAGATAGATCCGGAGACGGGTTACTACACCTTCACGACGGACAGGGATCTGAAGATAATGATGCTCACGGACATCCATCTGGGCGGCGGATTCTGGAGCCGCGAGAAGGACCGCAAGACTGTCTACGAGATAATCACCATGCTGCAGAAGGAGAAGCCTGATCTCGTCATACTCGACGGCGACAACACCTTCGCTGTGCCGGGACCGGTGTACAACGGCGGCGGAACGCTCAACAACTACATGGCGGCAAAGGATGTCATCACCATCTTCAACCATGAGGGCGTGTACTTCTCAACTGTATTCGGAAACCACGATACCGAGGTGTTCGATTACACAAACAGAGAGAGGCTGGGCAAGCTGTACATGAACGACAGGTTCGAGTACTGCATCTTCGACCAGAATTACACCGACGGCGCGGGTCTGCCTTCGGTCACCAACCAGATAATGCTCGTGAAGGGCACTGACGGCGAAATAAGGAAGGCGCTCCTGCTGGTGGACAGCAATGCCTACGTGGACAATTCGATCAAGGCCGTGCTCGACTGGGATTACGACATAATAAGGGATTCGACGGTAGACTGGGCAGCGGAGGCGCTCGAGGATCTCGAATGCCCTGAGACTGTGGCGTTCTTCCACATCCCTATAAGCGAATTCAGGATCGCCTATGAGGAGCTCGAGGCGAACGGATTCAGGGATACCGAGGATTCAAAGTACATCTCCGGCGTGTGGGACGAGAAGATGGACGAAACGACGCACAGCCGCATATGGCACGGGGGCATCACGCGTGATGAGCCTCTTGCCGACATCGATAAATTCTTTGAGGTGATGGGACCGACGGGCATTGACGTGCTCGAGGCATGCTATTGCGGGCACGACCACGTGAACAACGCCATGGTGAACTACAAGGGCGTCGATCTTTGCTACGGATACTCGGTCGACAACCTCGCGTATACGGATATAAACTATTCGGGTGCGCAGAGGGGGGCGACCATAATCACGATCAAGGATGACGGCACGCGTATCACCGAGTACATGAATGCGTACAAGGACTACGGAGTGCCGACCGACAAGTTTGTTGATGTGTATACTGATCATCTGTTATATGAAGACAGCAAGCCTGACGGTGTGCTGATGCCATAGCGAATGCAGGGGCCGCATGCGGCTCTCATTGGGATAAGGGGTGTTGTTAATGGCTGGACCGGGACCGGGCCGGATGGGCCCGATGCATTTCCTCACTGAGGAAGAAAAACAGAATATGCCTAAGGTGACGAAAGCACTGCTGGTAAGGATACTGGGCTATCTGAAGCCGTACTGGCTGCAGTTCATCTTCGTGTTCATCGCGATACTGCTGTCGGCGACAGTAGGGCTGCTGCCGTCTATCATCACCGGCCGCATAGTCGATGAGGCGCTCGTCGGCAAAAACATGGAGCTTCTTATACAGCTCCTGCTGATGGCTTTCGCAGCGCTGACAGTGAGCCAGCTTGTGGGTGTGCTCGAGAACTACATCAACGCGTGGATCTCTCAGCGCATCATTTTCGACATGCGAAACCAGATGTACAGGCATCTGCAGTACATGCCGCATTCGTTCTTCACGACCGAAAAGCAGGGCGACATCATCACCCGCATGAACACGGATATAAGCGGCGTGAGCTCGGTGATCAGCGGTACGCTCTCCAACATCGTGAGCAATGTGGCGACTGTCATCACGACTCTTGTGGCGCTCTTCAGCATGAGCGCTCCGCTCGCGCTGGTGGGCATCGCGGTGATACCGCTTCTGGTGCTGCCGACAAGGACGGCCGGACGCACCAGGTGGAAGTACCTCACGCAGAGCCAGGCCAAGAGCGACGAGCTCAATCAGAAGATAGACGAAACACTTTCGGTCAGCGGCTCCATGCTCGTAAAGATATTCACGCGCGAGCAGAAGGAGTATGACGATTTCGTAAAGGTCAACAAGGAGGTCACCGATCTCAATCTCAAAGAGCAGAGGTCGGGCCAGCTCTTCCGCGTGGTGATGGGGATGTTCACGCAGCTCGGACCGCTGC
>Ga0310695_10010347_pt1 | contig 13669 bp, 19 predicted proteins | sample RumenRJG_04DNA_FD_203882 | JGI IMG/M metagenome (GOLD analysis project Ga0310695, IMG submission 203882) | Bovine rumen microbial communities from Lethbridge, Alberta, Canada - RJG_04 (v2) (version 2) | ecosystem: Host-associated > Mammals > Digestive system > Stomach > Rumen | place: Canada...
CTTGAAATCAGTTAGAGGTGAATATAGCCGGTTAGCTAAGGCAGCCAGGAAAAGACTTAAGCGCCTGGGAGAGCAGCTGCCGGATAGCTACATTTATGAAACATACTCCGGCAAGTTTAATCCTTTTGCTAAGCCTCTGGGAAAGAACGCCAGCCAAAAGGATAAAGATAAAGAGTTAGCACAAGCCAGAAAATCACTACAAGATGTAGCATACTTCCTATCTTTGAAAACAAGTACGGTAAGCGGGCAGAAATCAGCCAAAAAACAATATGTAGAGACTATGCGAAACAGCGGGTATACCTGGGTAACGGAGAAAAACGCGCCGGCTCTTGGTAGATTTTTAGGCATGGTTAACAAGTATTATGGCAGCAAGAAAAGTTATGACAGCGATGAGTATGTAGATTTGTTCTATGAGTTGTACGAGGAGAATGATCTAACGGAGGAAGAATTGGAAGATTATTTCCTGGAATATATGGAGGATAGAGGGGATATATAAATGCTTTATACAGACTGGCGATCCGTTCCGCCGGATATCGTTAGCTCTGTGCCGGTTTTAGCCAGGAAAAGCGGTAAAAGGGTAGGCAAGAACCGGAGGAGATATCTTGATATCGTATGCGCTTTTGATATTGAGACTACGCGGTTAACGGATGATATATCTTTTATGTATATATGGATGGTCCAGATAGGGCAGCATGCTACTGTTATAGGTAGGACCTGGCCGGATTTTTTGGCATTCTGCCAGCATATCACGGACGATCTGGATGATGATATCTATCTGGTTATGTATGTTCATAACCTGTCTTTTGAGTTTCAGTTTCTCTCCGGCGTTTACGGCTTTAAGCCGGATGATGTTTTCTGCGTTGACCGGCGCGCTCCCATCCGTGCGGATATGTTTGAGCATATAGAGCTTAGGTGCAGCTATCGACATAGCAATATGCGCTTGGAAACATTTTTAGACAAGCTGGGCGTGGAAAACCTTAAGCTAAAGATGGATTATGAGAAAAAGCGATATCCCTGGACCGAGCTTAGCCAGGCGGAGCTTGACTATTGTATCAATGATGTAAAGGGACTGGTACAGGCTATTATTAAGGAAATGGAGATAGACGGCGATACCCTCTACACTATCCCCGCCACCAGTACCGGCTATGTCCGGCGCGATGTAAAGGCAGCTATGCGGCGGGTAAGGTATTGGGAATTAAAAAACATGCTGCCGGATTGGGATACCTACAATATGCTCCGAGAGGCGTTTCGCGGAGGAAATACTCACGCTAACCGATATTTTGCGAGGCAAATATTAAAGGAAGTCAATAGCGTCGACATGGTATCGGCATACCCTGGAAGCCAACTTATAGATCGTTATCCTATGGGGCCGTTTAGGATAGCCAAAAACTTTACATGGAAAGAGCTTGAAGATCTACGGAAGCGGCGTAAAAAAGCGCTGCTTATCCGGCTGGAGATGTGGGGACTAAGGCTTAAGGATCCCTTTGAGGGCTGCCCATATATATCAGATAGTAAGTGCCGATATACAAAGCGGGTATCCTTGGATAATGGCCGGATTCTATCGGCGGATTATCTTGAGACTACCTTAACCGATGTGGATCTGGAGATAATCGAGGATCAATATACCTGGGATTATGTTAACATTATATATATGGAGCATGCCCGTTATGGCTATCTACCGGAGCCGCTTAAGGATCTAATCATGGAATACTTTAAGGCTAAGACCGAGCTTGAAAAGGGGATTCTCCGCGACAAGATAAAAAATAAGTTTAACGCTATCTATGGCATGAGCGCCCAGAATCCGGTTAAGGATAATATCATTTATAAAGGACCCGGACGGTATGAGTATGAGGGGAAGCCTGGAGAGCTGCTCTTAGAGGAAGCCAATAAGCATGCCTTTTTCCCCTATCAATGGGGGGTATGGTGTACGGCTAATGTCCGCCGCCGTCTCTGGCATGCGATCCGGGAGGTGGAGCGTCAGGGCGGCGAGTTTATTTACTGCGATACGGACAGCGTTAAATATACCGGAGATGTGGACTTTTCTCCGGTAAACGATCCTATAATTGAGGCATGCGAGGACGGCGGCTATAAAGCCCAGGACAAAAAAGGCAAGGTGCATTATATCGCTATGTTTGAGAGTGAGGGGACTTACTGCGAGTTTGCCACAAGGGGAGCTAAAAAGTATGCCTATATTAAGGATGAAAAGTTAACTGCCGTTATCGCTGGAGTGCCTAACCGGGAGGACGAGGACCATATTTCCGGCGGGCAGATCCTGGCGGAGCTGGGAGGGCTTCCGGCGTTTTTGGCGGATGAGGTTGTTTTCGCTAATAAAAATAAGATAAGCTATAACGATCATATCCGGGAGACCATGGAGATAGACGGACACCGGCTGCATATAACCCCCTGCGTTACCATATCCCCCACGGAGTACACGCTAAAGGATACTCGGGAATATTACGATCTTACGGAGATAAGCCGGGAGGCGCTTTATCATTTCCGGAGAGATATTTTAGGAAAAATCTAAATTAAAGGCAAAATAAGTGTTGACACGGTTTGCCCATTATGCTATATTATCTGTGCGAGGCGTTTCATATTAAGAGGAGTGCAACATGGTTAAAATGAATGCAAGACAATATGATACTTTATCCGCTAAGTTAAACAGTGGTTGGAATGCTGGAACATACGATACTAAGACTTATCGTTACCACGCTAATAGCGATGGTATTTATAGGGTACGGAAAGAGGATTTAGGACGAACCAGCGCTAAACTGGAAAAAGTAGTTAGGAAGTAAAAAAACGCCTCGCATGAAAAGAAAGGAGATAGAAAATGATACAGAGGGGATATGAAATTCGCCACAAAAGGCCGGAGCGGGATAGTCAAAAGCAATTATTCACCCAGATATGGCAGAGGTTGGACGAGAGCAGCAAAGAATTTAATGAGAGAGCTAAGCGGAGAGCAGCAGCCGTATCGGGAACTGTTGAAAGAATGCTTTTTAGAGAATATCGCGGATAAGGAGGTGCTATCATGGTTTTTAATTATAGACAGGGAGCATATTCTAAGGCGCAGGCGTATATTGCCTATTGTGAAGAGAACGATTACACCTTTAATATTCATCTTGTAAGATTTGAAGACGAAGGTATCGGATATCTGGTAGTAACTGCCGGCGGGAGAAAAATTTTGGAAGATTGGAAAAGCTTAATAGCATGGATTGCCGAGCGCTACGATGATGAAGTAGAAGCGGGAAATATCAAGCTCCCCTACGAGCCGGCTAAGGTGGAGGTGTTTTATGGATCTGAAAATTAAGGCGAGGCTTAATAGGTTATACGGCAAAAGTGCGGCGGGAGAATATCCCGCCCCACGGTTTACAAACAACAGCCGGAAGATGGCCGGGCTACCCATGTTCCGCAAGGGTAAAGCACGCTGCCCGAAATATCGAGGCTTTAGGAATCCCGGAGCAGAAGCGCTCCAGGCACTTATTGAAACATGGAACGCCGACTATATCGATACTGATACGGTTATGAAGGAGGTACAGCATGACTGATCTTGAAAAAGCTATGGCGTGTATTCGCCATTATGTTGAAATCAAGCACACTCTTGGAATTTATATCGACCCTCAAACAAAACTCTATGAAGTTAGCTGGCAGGATAGTGTGGAGGTATTTGGAAATTGGGAGGGTGTCATATATTTCCTGGCACAGTTATATGATCGTATAGGAGGTGAAAATGAGTAGAGTAATTATAGGCAGCGCCCGCCACGATGAGCGGGGGCAGATCTCCGGAGGTAAAGCCGGCGATCAGAAGCAGACAGGGAAGCCGGACTACTCCGGCGAGGTAAGTCTCCAGGAATGGTATAAGCATGATCTGGGGTGGTATGTATACCGGGCTAAGGATAGCGGAGCCGCTGCCAAAATAGCCGAGTGTATGTTGGCGGCGTGCAATAATCCCCATATCGGATATAACCAGAACCGGAACCAGACCCTATACCAGGCCAGCATGAAATATAATTATGATGTATCCCAGGTGACAGAGGATTGTGAGACCGATTGTGCGAGGTTGACGCGGGTATGCGTTCTATATGCCGGTATCGATGTCCAGGACTTTTACACGGCCACGGAGCCGGCGGCGCTTGACCTTACCGGAGCTTTTACCCGGTACACAGATCCGGATCACTGCGAGGTGCCGGACGCTCTCCGCCCGGGAGATATACTCATTACGAGGACTAAGGGGCATAGTGCCATAGTGGTGGAAGCAGACGGCGAGGATCCGCAAGCACCCTACGGATATATCCGGACTACCGGGAGCGTATATATCCGGTCCGCGCCCAGGACCAGCGCCCAGAAAATAACCAGCGTGCCTAAAGACAGGCTCTACATATATACCGGCAGCTTCGGCGTGGATCCGCGCGGGCGGGTATGGTATGAGATAGACACCGGTACGCGGTATGGCTGGATATCGAGCGCTTATGCGAGAAGGGAGGAGTAGATGGCAAGCGTTAGGCATGGAATGGTAACGAGGAGCTTTGACCGGGTATGCTATGATATTGAGATGATCGATAAGACCGGGAAAGTGCATAGGGCAAAGGATCAGACGATCATAACCGCCCTGGATGATAAGGCCCTTAAGGAGTCGGTAGGGCATGAAGCTTATAAGAACGGCAGCCTTGTGGTGTCTATGGAGATCAAAAGCCGGGAACCCGGGCTTTACGGTCAGACGATCGAAAAGTTTATCGCAAACGCGACTAAACTAAAATAAAACCGGTGGCCCGCCGGAAAGGGCAGAAAGGAAGAAACAATGAATAGTGTTAACTTGATCGGGAGACTTACGGCAGCGCCGGAAATGAGCGAGTATGGTAAGAAAGGCGATAAAAAGGATATTGCCAAGTTTACCCTGGCGGTGGACCGCGTAGGCAGCGAGGATACGGATTTTATCCGCTGCACCGCCTTTGGAAAGACGGCAGAATTTGCCGGGGACTACCTTAACAAGGGCCAGCGGGTAGGCGTATCCGGACATATCCAGACGGGCAGCTATGAGGACAAGGACGGCAATAAGCGCTCCAGCTTTGATGTAATCGTGGACCGTATCACCTTTGCGGACGGTAAAGCCGAGGATAAAAAGAGTGGCAAGAAGCGCCGCCGGGATGAGGACGATGATTGATAATCTGTACCTTAATAATGATTATCTGGATATGGGGGCGGTAATCGCCGCTCCTTATCCTTTTATTATCCTGGTATCGGCCAGAGGCGGCGGGAAAACATACGGAGTGCTTAAGGAGTGCGCTCTTAAAGATATCCGATATATGTATTTCCGCCGGACGCAGCGGATCCTGGAGATTGTCACGGATCCGGCGCTACACCCTTACAAGAAGATCAACGAGGATAACAAGATGGATATCCAGCCGGAGTACTCTAAGGGTATCGGCCGCTTTTATGATAGGCAGCATGATAATAAGCTCTTAGGCTATGCAGCCGCCCTGTCTACCTTTGCTAATGTTAGGGGCTTTGATGGATCCGATATAGATCTAATTATCTATGATGAGTTTATCCCCCAGGATGATGAGCGGATAACTTTTAACACATTTACGGCGCTGCTTAATGCCATAGAAACGATTGGCCGTAACCGGGAGATCGAGGGTAAGCCGCCGGTAAAGGTGCTGCTGCTATCTAATTCTGATGTGATCTACGGCGATATCGTGGCGGGCTTCAATATCGGTGATGATCTTATGGATATGCAGGAAAGTGGACAGGAGCAGCGGGAGAAAAGCTCCGATATGTTACTTATCATGCCGGCCGGAGAATCATTTAAGGAAAAGAAAAAGGAAACGGCTCTGTACCGGGTGACTAAAGGGACTCGCTTTTCGGAAGTAGCCCTGGAAAATAAGTTTAATATCCACGATCGGAAAATGATAAGAACCCGGCCGCTTAAGGAATACCGCCCGGTGGCGACGCTCTATGGGATATGTATTTACCGCCACAAGGCCGGAGGCGGCTATTATATATCGGAAAAGATAGAGGGCGCTCCGGAGCGGTACGAGGCGAACGAAACGGAGCGGAGGCGTTTTCTTCGCGCCCATCCGGAGATATGGAGAGCTTATCAAAAGAAGCGGATAAGTTTTGAAAACCTCCGGGTACAGACGATTTATAAAAAGCTTTTTGAATAGGGGGGAGAATGAAAGTAACGAAATTCATGTATTTCTTATTAGATGGATGTGATATTTCATTCACAGCAAAAGCGCCGGAAGATATCACATTGAAAGAGCTATTAAAACAGACAGATAAAATTAAGCCGGATTGGTGCGCTTGCGGAATAAGAAGTCTAAAACAAGATGAAATAGAAAATTTAGTAAAAGATAATGGTGTAGAAATAATAATCGGTTATGATTCAATAGTATTGAATAACGAATATGCACCATGTAAAATTGTTGATTAGTGGATAACATTGTGGATATGTGGATAGACTTGTGGATAAAGTGTTGACTTTATCCACATTTTATGCTATGGAAATATTAGGGCGGATCCCGGCAAGCGGAGGGCCGGAAGCCCGCCGGGGCGCTACCGCGGCGCACTATCCGCCCACTTTAAGGAGGATATACGATGGAAGCTATTGTTAACCTTTTGGGAAATTATGTATTTCCTATTGCCATGTGTTTGATTTTGATGTGGAAGATGGAGCGGGATACGGAGCGCTACCGGGAGGACCTTAACGCCATGCGGACCGTTATCGAAAAGAATACGGAAATCCTGGCGGAGATAAAGACAATGCTTGCGGATAATGATTAAGGAGGGAGATATGGATAAGGCGTTAGTTAAGCGGATGATGGAGTTAGGTATCGAGGCGGATAAGATCCTGGCCCTGGTGATGGATGAGCCGGAGCAGCAGCAGGAGCAGCAGGAGCAGCAGGAGCAGCAGAAGCAGCAGGAGCAGCGGGAGCAGCAGAAGCAGCAGGAGCAGCAGTCTAAAAACCTGGACGCGGTACTTGCCTCTATTGAAAAGTTAACCGGAGTTATCACAGCGGGAAATATCCGTAGAGATGGCTTTGAGAATAAACCGGAGTCAGCCGATGATGTGCTGGCAAAGGTGCTATTAAGATCTTACGAGGAGGATAAGAAATGAGCGTTAACGATCTTACTTTTAACCAATTAAGTACCGTCCTGGCGGAGATCGTCGGACAGGCCACCGGTAAAAATGTTCTGGCTCCGGTCAATACAAGCGAGTTTGTCACGATCGCCCAGAGCGCCCTCAAAAGCGGGTTTGACCCTTTGGCAACGGCTATTAGCCAGGTGCTTTCCCGGACTATCTTTTCCGTGCGCCCTTATAATCGGAAATTCCGGGGGCTGGAAGCGGACGCGCTCCGCTACGGAAACCATGTCCGGAAGCTCAACGCCGTGGATAAGCCCTTCGAGGAGGATGATCGCTTTAAACTTGTGGATGGGGAATCCATCGATCAGTACGAGGTGAATAAGCCTAAGGTGTTGCAGACCAATTTCTACGGCGCTAATGTCTGGCAGAAATCCATGACGATCTTCCGGGATCAGCTGGATTGCGCTTTCAATAGCCCGGAGGAATTTCAGCGATTCCTGGGAATGATGATGGGTAACGCTCAGGATATGATTGAGCAGGCCCACGAAAATACCGCCCGCTCCACGATCTGCAATTTGATTGGCGGGACCGTGAGCGCTGCCAATGCTCCCCAGGTTATCCATCTTATCACAGAGTATTGTGATTTTATCGGAGAGGATCCCGCCGGTTACAATGTGTATGACCCCGGTAACTTCCCCATGTTCGCCCGTTGGCTCTTCGGCCGGATCAAGACCCTTTCCCAGAGCATGGAGGAGCGGTCCTATATCTACCACGCCAACGTGGATGATAATGATATTGCCCGGCATAGCCCGGTAAGGGATCAGAGGCTCTATATCTTCACGCCGGATATCAATACCATTGACGCCACTGTCCTGTCCAATACCTTTAACGATGACTATCTCCGGCTGCTTCCTTATGAGGGCGTGACCTTCTGGCAGAGCATTAAGGAGCCTAAGGGTATCGATGTGGCATGCTCCTACATGGATAATACCGGCGCTATCGTTGACGGTACTTTCCAGAGTGATAAGGTGCTGGCCGTCTTGATTGATCGGGAGGCTGCCGGCTATACCGTTGTTAACGAGTGGGCGCAGCCTACGCCATTTAACGCCAGAGGTGGTTACTATAACCAGTACTGGCACTTTACGGATCGTTACTGGAATGACTTCTCCGAAAACGCCGTAGTACTTATGCTGGACTAATCCGTATCGCGCGGGTCTGTTCATAAATATCTCCTGATCGGCCGCTTTTCCGGCGCGGGATTGGCCATCCCCATAGCCGCCCACCAGCGGGCGCCGGATATCTTAATAAGGTAAGGATATGACAGTACACTTTTCCACAATATCGAAACGGCGTAACAGTACCAAAGCGCCCACCGGCGGCGCGAGTTATAATTGCGTCCTTAAGGAAAAAAGCTCTATCATTAATCCAATGATTATGCTTAAGTGGGACGGAAGCGGCGCGCCTACTTATAATTATGCAGCGATCCCGGCTTATGGCCGGCAATACTGGATCAATAACTGGACTTATGAGGATCGCTGCTGGGTGGCTAATATGTCCGTGGATGTGCTTGGGACTTATAAGCCTTATATCGGAGATAGCCGAAAGTATGTTTTACGCAGTGCGTCCGAGTGGGGCGAATATGTAATGGATACGATGTATCCAGCCCAGGCCATTACATTCCATAAGAGTATCGATATTGAGCAGCCGGACTTTTTCAAGGACTTTGGACAGGGTGCCGTTGTTATCGGTATCGTAGGCCAGGGGAATACCTTTAATGTTAATGGTGCCGGCTATCTGGCCGTAGCGCCCAGCGCATTACAGACGATTATTCAGCGCTGCTTTAATGCTATGGATGGTGTATGGGATGGGTCCTCTTTAGGTGCCGATATTGGCGAGGCTCTGGCTATTTTCGGTGAGAAAATCGCCCAGAGCGTCTACAATCCCATACAGTACATTAATAGTGTAATGTGGCTGCCCTACTACCCGCCGGTAGGGAGTTTTACTAATGTATGGCTGGGTAAGCTGAATCTGGGGGTGGCGCTACAATCTTTAGCAAGCCCTATAACGCGCTTTACCTTTAATATAAGGATTCCTACTTTTAGCAATCTGGGGCGAGATCGCTACTGGCAGCTATCGGAGCCGTATAGCCATTATAAGGTGGTATTTCCGCCTTTTGGGACTTTTGTTATACCGGGTCCGGAGGTGATCCGCTATGATGACGGCGCAGGCGTATCTACGCTACCGGCGGAGATCGTAGCGGACGCAATATCCGGACAGGCTACATTATCTATACCTACTCTGGGGATATGTGCCAGCTGCCAGCTGGGAATCCCTTTAGAGCTGGCCGGTAATAGTATAGACTTTGCCGGAGCTGCTACCAGCTTATTAGGTGCCGGATCGTCCGTTGCTGCCGGTATCGCTACCAATAATTTAGGCGGGTTAACAGAGGCAGGCAGCGGCATACTTAATGCCATAAGCGCCATGAATCCGGCGGCTACGCCCGGATCCATAGGCGGAGGTATGGCAGCGCTTAATTCTAAGCGTTACGCCTGTTGTATTCATTATCCCTCCACGCTGGAAGCTCCGGAAGAAAAGGGATATGCTTTATGTGAGGAGAGATTATTAGGCTCCTTATCCGGCTATATCCTGTGCGCGGATGGTGATATATCCGCTCCGGCCACGGACGCGGAGCTGGCCCAGATCGCAGCGTTTTTGACAGGAGGATTTTTCTATGAGTGACTTTAACGGATTTTATTATCCCATAGTCAATGCCTCTAATAGCATAGTAAGCCCCAGCACGGTACATGTTAAAAATACCGGGCTTGCCAGGTTTTTTAAGCGCTATCTGCTCCAGGAGGGTATCTCTGTATTTGAGTGGAAGATACCGGAGAGTTGGGACAAGAATTATTTTCTTTATGTCCTCTATGTGTGGGGGTATATCTTTATCCTGGATACAGACCGCTACGGCGTTATCCCGCAACATGGTGGCTTGGGCGGCTTTAATGTGTTTTATGCGCCACGCTACGGGATTATCACTAACCCGCTCTTTGAAAAGACATACCAGCCGGTGATCGGAGAGGATTGCGTGCTGCTCCGCCTGGAGCCGGACTATAAGGGGTTGTATGATATCATAGACTACTACGGCGATCTTATGGCCCTGGCTGCCGAGGCTGCCGGCGTAAACCTGCTTAACAGCAAGCTCTCTTTCGCCTTTGGCGCTAAGAATAAGGCTATGGCGGAGAGCTTCAAAAAGCTGTATGATAACTTCGCTTCCGGAGAGCCGGCGGTATTTTTCGATAAAAATCTGCTGGATGATGATAACAAGCTCCAGGTGGAGATGTTTAACCAGGATGTGGGCCAGAATTTTATCACGGATAAGCTGCTGGATGTAATGCGGTCTATCCGCTGCATGTTTTTGACAGATATCGGCATACCTAACACGAATCTGTATAAAGCTTCCGGCGTGGGCGAGGCGGAGGTGGCCGCAAACAATCTGGAGACGCGCTCTAAGTGTGCGCTATGGCTTGCGGAGCTAAAAGATGGCTGCCAAAAGGTAAAGGATATGTTCGGCGTGGATATCTCCGTTGAGTGGCGCGGGGAGCTTCAATCTATGATGGGAGGTGCCTTAGACAATGAGCGCATGGGTGAGCATAACCGGGATCTATAACTACCGGCCGGATATCTTTGACGGGCTTATGCTGCCCCAGGTATCCGATATCAATAATGACAAGATAGAGTACATTGAAAATATCCAGCCGCTGGATAAGGATCTCTTAATCAAGACTATCCTTATGGACCTGGCAGAGCTGGGCCTGGTGTATGCGGATCCGGACCAACTAAAACTTATGATCGATATCTGGAGCAGCTTAGAGCGCCCTAACTGGCTGGCTCTTTGGGAAACAATCCTCTATAAATATAATCCGATATGGAATAAGGACGGTGAGATCCGGGAGGAGCGGGGCTTAGAGCGCGGCGGCACAAGTCAGACGGAGCGCAGCGGCTTAAGCGGTAACACCAGGACGGAGAGCCGTGAGGAGAGTGGTACAGCTTCCGGGTCCTTTACAGAGGCGGACACCGGCACGATCCGGGACGCGGGGACCAGCTCCAGCAGCGGGCAGGGTAGCGGCAACAAGACGATCGCCCATAATGTGACCGGCTTTGATACCAATAGCTACTCCCCCAACACGCAAGATGTAGAAAACGGCAGCACGAGCCATAATGACAGCGGGACCAACAATAATACCCGCACGCTGGATACGCAGCGGACCGGCTCCAATACCGGGACGGATAGCCGCTCCGGATCCGGGACTATCACGGATAGCGGGTCCAGCTCCGGTACAGAGAGCGCCACCACCAGCGGGACCGAGGCGGAAACGATCCGAAGGGTTGAACAGGGTAACATAGGCGTTACCATGACCCAGGATATGATTAAGCAGCAGCGGGAAATCGTCCAGTTTAATCTGTATCGCTACATTACAGACAGTTTTAAGAGGCAATTCTGCCTTATGGTATATTAAGATAGGAGGATAAGGATATGGGACTTTTCGAACACTTCCCCTATACCAACATGCACGAACTCAATCTTTCGTGGCTGCTCCAGGCAATGAAAAAGCTCCAGGAGGATTATGAGGCTTTTAAGGTGCAGGTGGAGGAGACGGTAGAGGCTTTCCGACTCCAGATGGACGGCTGGGAGGAGCGTATCGCAGATCTGGAGGCTTCCTGGGCGGCTCTGCAAGCGGAGTGGGTAGCTTTCCGGGCGGAGATCTCCGGGCAGATGGACGGCTTGGAGGATAGGATATCCGGATTGGAACGCACATGGACCGCCTATCAATCTGCTATGGACGCAGCCTTTAACGAGTTTGAGGCTACCGTTACAAGCCTTATCTCCGAATGGGATGATCGCATTTCCGAGCTGGAAACAAGCTGGACTAACTACCAGGCAACTATTGATAGCGCAATGCAGAGCTTTGAGGATGAAATCCGGGGCGCTATTTCCGCTATGACTTTCCAGGATGTTTCAGAGGCTTTCACGCAGAATGGGGCCGTAGGCCGGATGGGTCGGCAGGCATATCAGATCTCTAATATGGTACACGGGATCCTTTCTTTCCGGGACGGTTGGACCGGAGAACATGATCGCCTGGTGGTAGATGTAGACGGGTTATCACTTCCGGGGCATGGTATGTATTATCTTTATAGGTGCCAGCTGCCGGGCTATGTTCTCGAAACGCAGCCCTTTATATGCGGCTGGTTTAATAGCCTGGGTCCGGAGCCGAAGCGCAGGAGTAAAAACTATAATCTGACCCAGGAGCCTGCTAATATCGTAGAACCTAAGAAAACCAAAGCCGGCGGATATATAATCAATATCCCGGACTTTGTTAAAGAATATCTACTCGAATACCCGGATTATTCCGTGTTGATGGTGTTCGAATATGTTCCGAGTGACAAGGAGGTATAAAGATGGAAGATATCAGAATGGTGGATGAGGCCTTTTTACTGGCCAGGATCAACAAGCTGGGGAAAGGTGGCGGATCGGGGGACGGTCCCAGCCGGGAAGAATTCAATGCACTGGCGGATCGTGTGGACGGCGTGGAAACTGTTGCCCAGAACGCACAAGAAAGCGCAGATCAGGCGCTTGAGGTGGCTAACGGTAATGTATTTATTGCCGAATATGGCGTAACCACAGCAGAGGAAATCAAAGCATATATCGGAAGTGAAGAACCATTCGCCCCAGTCCTGGTGAAGCGGGGGAATGACTATTACACAAGCATTATTGCCGCAAATAAGGATGAAAACAGCGTATACCTGCGGGCAATCGGGTCCGGGTCCGGAAAATATTACATCTTTGACTATACCGTTACCGGGGACACCTGGGGAAACAAAAGCTATGGATTGCAGGAGCTTTTGGAAAGCGGCGTAAATATCAAGACGGTAAATGGTGAATCTATCCTGGGAGCTGGAAATATTGATGTCCAGGGCGGAGGTGATAATGTTTTCGTGGCGGAATACGGGACCACCACTGCCGAAGAAATTGCAGAAGCGATTGCCGCGAAAAAGGTAATTGTTATCACCAATGATCCTGAATTTTCTACGCCTGAGTCGCCTAATGTGTATCTTGTTGGGAGTGTTTGCCAGAATTCTATTGGGCTGCCGATATATGAGGTTTACGCGCTTCAAAGCTCTGGCATGCTTGTACAATACATCATATCCCTGGATGGTTGGTTAAGGTTTGATATTCCAATCAGGGGCGATGCCAATAATTATATTGTTGGCCAGGAAGTTGAAATTGGCACTTTCACCAATGTTGAGGGCGTAACGAAACCTTTGTATCGAAAAATCATCGCGCTGGGCAATTTACCTAACGCGAGTGAAAAAACTGTTCCGCATGGTATTGGCGGTAATTTTCAAGTTACCGGCATTAAAGGTATTATCAATAATGCAACCGGTAACGCTTTACCGCTTCCGCTTGTGACGCTGGACACTTCAAAGATGGTGTATATAAGCTGTGGTAAAACCAATGTTGTTGTGCAAGCAGCGAGCGATAGGAGCAGCTATTCCGGAACTGTGACGCTGGAATATTTCTACGACTAACCG
>Ga0310695_10010348_pt1 | contig 13668 bp, 6 predicted proteins | sample RumenRJG_04DNA_FD_203882 | JGI IMG/M metagenome (GOLD analysis project Ga0310695, IMG submission 203882) | Bovine rumen microbial communities from Lethbridge, Alberta, Canada - RJG_04 (v2) (version 2) | ecosystem: Host-associated > Mammals > Digestive system > Stomach > Rumen | place: Canada...
ACTGGACGGGGACGTTGCCTTTAAACTTTCCGACACCTTCGGTTTCCCCAAGGAACTGACGGCGGAAATTCTGGAAGAACACGGCATGACCCTGGATGAAAAAGGTTTTGCGGAAGCCCTGGAAGTGCAACGTAAGATGGCCCGGGATGCCCGTGACGATAAAACCGGACGTCCGGTTTTGTACAATGACCGCGATTTGAATGCGGCAGAATTAAAAGTTGACGAAGCCGCCCACGCCGGCAAAGTGATGAAAATCTATCCGGTGGCGGATGCCCAGCCGGTGGATGCGGTTTCTGACGGACAGGATGCAGCCGTCATTCTGGATGTGACCGGTTTCCATGCGGAAGGCGGCGGCCAGTTGGGCGACATCGGCGTGATCAAAGCTCCGGCCGGTCTGATGCGGGTGACCAAAACAAAGAAATTGCCAGACGGCGTAACCTATATGGCAGGTACGGTGGAAGAGGGTACCATTGCGGTTGGGGACGCAGTGACCTATAAAGTGGATACTGTCCGGAGATCCGACATTGCCCGTAACCATACAGCTACCCATCTGCTTCAGGCAGCCCTGCGCAGTGTGCTGGGCAGCCATGTCAATCAGGCAGGCAGCTATGTAGGTCCGGATCGTTTGCATTTTGACTTCTCCCACTTCTCCCAGGTCACGCCGGAAGAACTGGCGAAGGTGGAGAAGATGGTTAACGAACAGATTCTGGCGGCCAAGACCGTAACCTTTGAAGAAGTGCCGATCGAAGAAGCAAAGAAACGCGGCGCGATGGCGCTGTTTGGTGAAAAATACGGCGCCGTGGTGCGGGTCGTTACCGTTCCGGATTTCTCCATGGAACTGTGCGGCGGCGTACATGTAAGCAACACGGCCCAGATTGGTCTCTTCAAGATTGTCAGCGAGTCTTCCACCGGTGCGGGCGTACGCCGTATTGAAGCGGTGACCGGTTTCGGCGCCCTGCAGTATGTGGAAGGACTGGAAAAGACCATTGGCAATGTGGCAGCCAAACTCCATTGCCGCAATACGGACGTGGAAGAGCGTCTGGACGTGCTGCTGGCTGAAACGAAAGACGCCTGCCAGAAAGTTAAAGCACTGGAGAGTAAGATGGCTGCAGCAGCGGCTTCCAGCGCGGCAGACCGGATGAAAGAGATTAAAGGCGTCAACACACTGGTGCAGAAGGTGAGTGTGTCCGATGTAAATGCGCTGCGCACTATGGGCGACCAGCTCCGGGATAAGACCGGCGGCGTGGTGGTACTGGCTTCCGTTTTTGAAAACGGTAAGATCGGCATCCTGGCCATGGCTCACAAAGACGCGGTGGCCAAAGGCATCCACTGCGGCAAAATCGTGAAAGAAGTGGCTGCCATCTGCGGCGGTGGCGGCGGCGGCCGCCCGGATATGGCGCAGGCCGGCGGCAAGGACGCGGAAAAAGTAGATGAAGCGTTGCAGGCTGCCTGGGGCGTTGTGGAAGGACAGATTAAATAAATTGCGAAAAATGAGATGATTTTTGTAAATTGTTTTCGGGAAACATTTGATTCAAAACAATTTGCAGGCAAAGGATAGGAGTAAGTTACCATGAGTGAAGTTCGTGTACGTTTTGCCCCCAGTCCTACGGGAAATTTACATGTGGGCGGTGCCCGTACCTGTCTGTTCAACTGGCTGTTTGCCAGAAGTCAGGGCGGCAAACTGATTTTGCGTATTGAAGATACAGATCCTTCCCGTTTCCAGGAAGGTTCGGTAGGCCAGATTATCCGCAGTATGAAATGGCTGGGTCTGGACTGGGACGAAGGCCCGGAAGTGGGCGGCCCCAGTGAACCGTACTACCAGTCCCAGCGTACGGAGATTTATCAGAAGTATCTTAAGCAGCTGCTTGACGAAGGGAAGGCCTATTACTGCTTCTGCACGCCGGAAGAACTGGAAGCCCAGCGTGAGCTCCAGCGGCAGCGGAAGCAGCCGTTCCGTTATCCCCGTACCTGCCGCAACCTTTCCAAAGAAGAAGTGGAACGCAGGATCGCAGCGGGCGAACCGCATTCCATCCGTTTCAAGATACCCATGAAAGGAAACATGCGGGTGAAAGACATGATTCATGGCCGCATGGATTTTGATCTGACGCAGTTTGATGATTTTGTGATTGCGAAGACCAACGGCACGCCGACGTACAACTTTGCCGTTGTCATCGACGACCATCTGATGGGCATGACCCATGTGCTGCGGGCGGAGGAACATATTCCCAATACGCCGAAGCAGATTTTGCTGTATGAAGCCCTGGGTTTCCCCGTTCCGGAATTCGGACATATGTCCATGATCCTGGCCCCGGACCGCAGCAAGCTGTCCAAACGGCATGGCGCCCAGTCCGTAGAAGAGTTCCAGGCGATGGGCTATCTGCCGGAAGCGCTGCTGAACTATCTGACCCTGTTAGGCTGGTCCCCGGAAGGCAATCAGGAAATCATCACCAAAGAAGAAACGGTCAAACAGTTTGACATGAACAAAATGTCCCATAAAGGGGCAGTATATGATATCAAAAAACTCTACTGGATTAACGGCCAGTATCTGCAGAGCCTGCCGCTGGAACGCATCGTCAATGATGCGAAGCCTTTCTTTGTGAAGGACGGTCTCATTACCGAAGAGTGGTTGCAGGACGAAGAAAACCAGAAGTACCTGACCCATCTGGTGGAAGTGGTGCGTGTCCGTGTGAAAACGCTGCAGGAGATTGTGGATGCTTCCACATATTTCTTTAAGGATTTTGACACGTTTGATGAAAAAGGCGCCCGCAAGTTCTTCAATGCAGAAGGCGTAGCCCTGTTGAAAAAGTGCCGGGAACGTGTGGCGGCGACAACAGAAGCAGAGTTTAACGAAGCAGACCTGGAAAAACTGTACAATGCCATTGCGGAAGAAGAAGGCGTGGCGTTGGGCAAGGTAATCCAGCCCAGCCGTCTGGCTTTGTCCGGACGTACCGTAACCCCGGGCATGTTTGATGTGATGATGCTGCTGGGTAAGGAGAAAACGCTGGAACGTATGGATCAGGCCATTGCCTTTGCAGAAAAAATGTGAGAGACCTTGTGGTATTTTGAGCAGGAGGACTCATGAAAAAATTAGCAGGTGCGTTGCTGGCGGCTTTGCTGCTGTTCTGCCAGAGTGTGTTTGCGGATCAGCCTACCACTGTTTTGACAGAAATTAAAGACGGAAAACAGATCCATATGGAAAGGCCTGTAATTGACGGAGCTAACGATGAAGCACTTCAACGAGCTGCCAATAATGTGTTACGCAGCGCGGCAGACGATGTAGCGGACAAAGTAGGTAAAAAGGGCACGGTAACCTATGAAGTGACGTTGAACCGTCCCAGCCTTGTAAGCGTACTGCTGAAAGGCAGTAACAACAAACGCAGTTATGTCCGAGCGGTCAACATTGACCTGACTACCGGGCGGGAATTTTCGTTGGATGAGTTCTTTTTCGGTGGAGAAGAGCGGGAAAAACTGTTGGGCAAGAATGCTGAGAACGTACTCTTTACAGAAAGCGGAGTTGCTTTTGCAGAGAAAAAAGGCGCAGCATATGACCGTGTCTTTTCCTATCAGGAGTTGCTGCCCCTGTCCCGTATCGGTGATATAGGCAGACTTATCACAGTATGGAAGCTGACAGAGAACAGTGATGGTAAGATTCTGGCGTTAAAGCAGGGCGATTTGTTTGCCTTTAAGCTGAACGCGAATCCAAGCACCGGCTTCCGGTGGGTGAATTCCGTTTCCGGCGGTCCGGCTAACGGTATTGTAAAAGCCGGCAGTTCGTTTATGATTTCTAATTCCCAGAAGGAACAGACGGGCACACCGGGGCTGGAGTTTCAGTTTTATGCAGCAAAATTGCCGGGAACTTACCGGTTGCAGCTGAGTTATCAGCGTCCCTGGGAAAAAATTGCCGGTGTCCGGGAGTGTAATGTTACGATAATAGTTAAATAGTTTTATATTATTTGCGTATGGTTGTTTCTGTTTTATGTAAATAGAAACAGAGCGTAACGCAAAGATAGCTGAAAATTATAAAAGCAGCATCGTCCTTGTGCCGGTGCTGCTTTCGTTAAATACAGGAGCCGATTATGCAGAAAGAGATTGAATTACTTGCTCCCGCAGGCACGTGGGAGGCGCTGGAAGCGGCAGTGAATGCCGGGGCCGATGCGGTGTATTTAGGCGGAAAAGCGTTCGGGGCCCGGGCCTATGCCAGCAATTTTGACCGGGAGGAAATGGCGAAAGCAGTTTATTTCTGCCATATGCATCACGTCCGTCTGTACGTGACGGTGAACACGCTGGTGGATGATAAAGAACTGCCGGAACTGGAAGATTATCTGGTATTTCTGCATAACGCGGGTGTGGACGGCATTATTGTCCAGGACATGGGCATCATCCGGGCGGCGCAGCAACTGGTGCCGGGGCTGCCTCTGCATGCTTCCACCCAGATGACGGTGACCAATTCCGCAGGTGTGCGCTTTGCGGCGGAACACGGGATCGTCCGGGTAGTGCCCGCCCGGGAACTGTCCCTGTCGGACTTAAAGAAAGCCTGTGAGACCGGTCTGGAGATTGAAGCGTTTATCCACGGCGCGCTGTGCGTATGTTATTCCGGTCAGTGCCTCATGAGCAGCCTGATCGGCGGCCGCAGCGGGAACCGGGGACGCTGTGCCCAGCCCTGCCGTCTGCCGTACACACTGGTGGATAAGAACGGAAAAGATTTGCTGGCAGGAAAAGATGCCGGGCAATATCTGTTAAGCCCGAAGGATCTGAACACACTGCGGATATTGCCGCAGATGATCGAAGCCGGCGTCATCTCGTATAAAATTGAAGGCCGCATGAAACGGCCGGAATACGTGGCAGTGGTGGTGGACGCGTACCGCCGGGCCATGGACAGCTACAAACGCGGGGCCTACGAAGTGCCGGCGAAGGATCTGGCTAACATCGAGCAGATTTTTAACCGGGATTTCACTACGGCCTACCTGGAAAAACATCAGGGCCGTCTGATGATGAGCGACCGCCGTCCCAATAACCGGGGAGTGCTCATCGGCCGTGTGCAGAAACTGAACAACGACCGTACCAAAGCGTTGGTGAAGCTTGACAAGGCGATCCGCACCGGCGACGGACTGGAGTTTTGGGTTAAAGTTGGCGGCCGCGTCGGCACGACTGTCAATACGCTCCGGGTCAGTGGGAAGATAGTGGAAGAGGCAGCAGCGGGATCTCTGGCGGAGATTGATGTTCCGAAAGGCGTGCGGCTGAACGATCGTGTTTTCCGTACCCTGGACAGCGGGCTGATGGCTTACGCCGGGCAGTTCTACGGAGAGAAAAATAAAAAGCGGATACCCGTTACGGCAAAAGTAACTGTGCGTATGGGAAATCCGCTGGAAGTCGTACTGACAGACGCCGACGGCAACACCGGTGCCGCCTTGACAGATTTTATCGCGGAACCGGCACGGAAGCATGCACTGGATGAAGCGGCTGTCCGTAAACAGATTGACCGTCTGGGAACCACGGAATACGAACTGGATAAACTGGAAACAGAAATCGGCGAAGGCCTTATGGTGCCTATGAGTGAGATCAACGAAGCGCGCCGCCGGGCCTGCGAAGCGTTGGACAAAGCAAGGTTGGAGGCCTTTGCACCTGCCAGGGTGCCGGTAGAGAATAAAAATGTGATGCACCGCTGGCTGCATGAATTGGAACATTCCGGTTCACACAACAGCGTGGAAACAGACCAGCCCCTGCTTACGGTCTGGGCCGATACGGTAGACAAAGTGAAAGCGGCTCTGGAGGGCGGGGCGGACTGGATCATCTTCGGCGGTGACCGATATACTTCGAGGGATGTAGCCTTTACCGATTATGAAACGGCGGCGAAACTGGTACACAACGCCGGACGTCGTGTTGCTTTTTCCACACCCCGTATCGTGAAAGAAGGCCAGCTCGGCTTTTTTGCGAAGTTTTTACAGCAGGCGGAAGCCTGCGGTGTCGATTTGCTGTATGTTCATAATACAGGCCTGTGGCAGCTGGCAAAGGATTTGGACCTGAAGACGCCGCTGTGGGCGGATATGAGCCTGAACATTTACAATACCCAGAGCCTTCAGTTCTGGCAGGAAGCGGGAGCCTCAGGCGCGACTCTGTCCGTGGAGCTGAATATGGGGCAGCTGGGTCATCTGGCAAAGTTCAGCCCGCTGCCGCTGGAATGCCTGGTGCAGGGCCCCATTGAGATGATGGTATCTGAGTATTGCGCAGGCGGAAGCTTTCTGGGTAATCTGGATAAAGGCGCCTGCACTTTCAAATGCAAAGAAGAAATCTATCTGCACGACCGGAAGGACGCAAGGTTCCGCCTGGCAGGCGACCAGTTCTGCCGTATGCATGTGCTGAATTCACAGGATCTGTCTGTATTAGGCGGCCTGGGGGAATTACGGGACATGGGCATTGCCAGGCTGCGCATTGACGGAAGAACGTACGGGCCGGACCAGCTGCGGGAGTTAGTGAAAAAGTTTAAAGAAACACTGGTGATGCATGGCGATGCAGTGGAAAACCTGCCGGGTACCACAAGGGGCCATTATTACCGGGGAGTGTTATAACAGATAAACTTTTACAACTTGGGTTATATTTTTTCCAGCTTCGCCCTGAAGGAAATGCTTCGGGGCGTTTTTATATTGTCGAACTGCACTACATGGGCGCCCTTGTCTCTGTCCACATCGGTGACGGTGCCGTCGCCGAACACGGCGTGGCGCACACGCTGCCCGATGGAAAATGTCACGTCGCTTTCCTTTTCCGGCATGTACTTCCGGCTGTAACCGATATATTCCCTGGCTTCTTTGATCAGTTCCGCGCGAGGCTCTTTTGTGTAGTGGAACAGACGCGGGTCGATATCCAGAATAAAGCGGGAAGGATATTGGGGTGAGCCGTCGAAGTTGCGGCCTGCCCCGCGGGATAAATACAGCCTGTTCCTGGCCCGGGTCATGGCTACAAAAGCCAGCCGCCGCTCTTCTTCCATCGCTTCCATGGTCCGCACTTTGCGGGAGGGGAAGATACCTTCGTTCATGCCGCACAGAAACACGGTGGAAAATTCCAGCCCCTTGGCCGCGTGAACCGTCATCAGCTTCACCTTGCCTTTGGCTTCGGCGCCGTCCGCATTGGTGAACAGGGCCACATGGGCCAGATAGTGGGGCAGGGAAACTTCTTCGCCGCAGGTAGTTTCGTATTCATAAACGGACTGCTTCAGTTCCGCTACATTGTCGAGACGTTCCTGGCTGCCTTCCGTGCGCAGCATTTTCTCATAGCCGCTTTCATTCAGAATGGCGGCAAGGATCTCAGAAACGGGGCGGTCTTCATATCCGGCGGCATAGCGCTCTATCAGTGATACGAACTGACCGGCTTTGGTCCCTTTAAAGATGGGATCATCCAGGTTTTCCGTAAGGGCCTGGTATAAAGTCATTCCGTGCTGCGCCGCGTATTCTTCCAGAAAAGCCAGCCGCCGTTTACCCATGTTGCGTTTGGGCGCGTTGACGACACGCCGGAAAGACAGGTCGTCCTTGTAGGCGATCATCCGCAGGTAGCTGAGGGCGTCCTTGATTTCCGTCCGGTTGAAGAACTGCACACCGCTGTAGATGGTGTAAGGTATCTTTTCTTCCAGAAATATCTGCTCTATGGCCCGGGTCACATAGTGAGCCCGGTACAGGAGGGTGACATCCGCATATTCCACACCTTCTGCCTGCAGGCGGCGGATCTCTTCGCAGATCCACTTTGCCTCGCCTTCCTGGGTGTCCGCAAAATGACAAACCACCGGCGCGCCGGCGGAACGGTGGGGCAGCAGTTCCTTTTGGATGCGGTATTTGTTTTTTTCAATGAGGGAATTGGCTGCTGCCAGGATTTCCGGTGTGGAACGGTAATTCTCCATCATCATGATAGTCCGGGTGCCCGGAAACTTTGCGGCAAAATCCATCAGGAAACGCCCATCTGCTCCCCGCCAGCTGTAAATAGTCTGGTCCGGGTCACCCACCACGAACAGGTTCCTGTGCCAGGCGCACAGCGCTTCCATCAGCTCATACTGGAGGGCGTCGATGTCCTGGAATTCGTCGATCATGATGTACTCCAGCCGCTGCTGCCATTTCAGACGGATGTCTTCCCGTTTTTTGAAAATATGCAGCGTGAACTTGATCAGGTCGTTGTAATCCAGTCCAAAACATTTCTTTTCCTGATAGAGATAACCGAAAAAAATGATATCCTCTGCCCGGACTGCTGCGTCATACTTTTCTTTCAGCGCTTCCAGGGGAAGGGCAATCATGTCCTTGTAATATTCCGGTCTTTTGAACAGCTTTTGTATCTCGATCATATCCCGGGCCATGGAAAAGGTCATGTCCCGCAGGGTCAGGCCCCTCTCTTCGTATATGATTTGCAGCATGGCGTCGATGTCTGAGTTATCCAGCACCAGAAAGCTTTTGGGATAACCTGCGGCATAACTGTCTTCCTGCAGCACGGATACACAGAAGCCGTGAAAGGTGTTGATGTACCCCGTATCGTTGTCCCCGGTAAGGTTGTGTATGCGCTGCCGCATTTCATTGGCGGATTTGTTGGTGAAGGTGACGCACAGGATGTTGCCCGGCAAAATGCCCAGTTCATTTACCAGAAAGGCAAAACGGTGGGAGAGGGCCCGGGTTTTTCCCGAGCCGGCCCCCGCGATGACACGGACATAACCTTCCGTAGCACATACCGCTTCCCGCTGGGCAGGGTTGAGTTTCTGCATCAGATTTGTGTATTCGTTATTCTCTGCCATTTGACAAGCCTCCGAAACAAATGTTCGTAATTATTTTAACACATGAACTGTCAAAAGAAAAGCGAACAGATTAAAGAAGTTTTGCATTGTTGCCTGTCCGATAAAAATCCGGCAGAACTGGTATCTGCATTTGTGAAATTATCCTGCCGGTGATATACTATCTCTGAGACAAAAGTTTTTGGGAAGAAATAAAGGAAAGAATGAGATGGACTGGGACCGTATTATTCTGGTGTTTACCGATATTTTGCTGCCCCTGGCGGCAGGGTATTTTTTAAAAGTGCATACACTGATGCCCCGGAGGTTCTGTGACTGGCTGATCAGGTTTAATGTGATCGTTATGGTTACAGTCCTGACACTGATGAGCTTCTGGGTGCTGCCGTTGTCGGCGCAGCTTCTGTGGCTGCCGCTGATCGGTGTGCTGATTACCGCTGTTCCCGGCTTGATTGGCGCGAAACTGTTTGCCGGCGGTTTTGACAACGATCTGGACAGGGGTGCCTATGTGATTTCCGCCATGCTTTCCAATATCGGGACCATCGGGGGGCTGTGCGCTTTCATCATGTACGGGGAGACCGGATTTGCCTATGTGCAGCTGGTAGCGGCACCCCAGAATATTCTGATGGTGGCGGCGGCGTTCCCCATGGCAAAATACTATTATGAAAAGCATAAGGCGGCGGAAAATAAAGCGAAACTTCAGCTGAGTTTCCGGGAGATGTTCATAACCTGGAACCAGATGGGAATCCTGGGCATGGCAGCGGGAATCGCGCTGCAGATGTGCGGAATCGAACGTCCTCCGGTCCTGGGGGTGCTGTTTCATAATCTGGTACATATCCTCGCCTGGATATCCCTGCTGCCGGTAGGGTACCTGATTGACTTTTCCCGGGCCGGGCAGTATTACAGAAGGGTAACGAGCATGCTGTGGCTGCGTTTTGTAATTGTTCCGGTAATTTTTTATGCGGGTTTCCGGCTTCTTTTTACAGACCAGATATTGCTGGGCTCGTTGCTGATTATGGCGGCCACACCGGCTGCCATCAATTCCGTCATCACGGCGCAGCTTTACAAGTTGAACGTGGATCTGACCATCGCGTCTTTTTTACTGACAACGGTCGTTTTCGTTTTCGTTGTCTTTCCTGTGTTTTTCTTTTATATTCATCTCGGCGGAAGGTTGTAACAAGGAAAGAGGAATCCCATGAACAATCGTGTTACAGGGCGTTTTGCTATCAAAACGCTGGAGTTTGACAAAGTTAAAATGCATGCCGCAGAAAAGGCGGCCACGGAGCTGGGAAAGGACAAACTGCTGGCGCAGGGCATCTCTTCGGATTTTGAAACCGTGAAGCGGATGCATATGGAAACGGCGGAAGCATTGCGGATCATAAACGCCGGCCGGCGTTTTCCGTTCGGCGGGCTGTATAATATTGCGGAGGCAGTGAAGCGGGCCAGGATCGGCGGCGTGCTGGACGTGGAAGAGCTGATGCAGATAAAGACAAGCATGCAGGCGTTCGGTACGCTGAAAGTGTTCCTGCTGACGGAGAGCGATGACCACCCGAACCTGGCGGAGTACGGAAGAAGCCTGGCGGAATTCCCTAAACTGGTGCGCCAGCTGGAGAAAAGCATTTCGGAAAAAGGCGATGTACTGGACACTGCTTCCGTAAAGCTGGCAGGGCTCCGGATAGGGATTGCTTCGGCAAAAAGCAAGGTCCGTTCGCAGCTGGAGAAGATACTCCACGACCCCAACAATCAGAAGTATTTTCAGGACGCACTGGTCACTATGCGGGGAGACCGGTATGTAATCCCTATCAAGCAGGAGTACCGGGCCAACTTCCCCGGTATCGTCCATGACCAGAGCGGCACAGGAGCCACGCTGTTCATCGAACCAATGACGGTGGTGAACCTGAATAATACGATTAAACGGTATATAGCAGAAGAAAAGGAAGAAGTTGAACGGATTCTGCGGCAGCTTTCCGGCGCAGTGGGGGCGGAAGGCGAGACGTTGCTTCGCTGTCTGGCCGTGGCTGCAGATGTGGATGCAGTATATGCCAGGGCCCTGTACGCGCTGGATACGAAGGCTTGTCAGCCCCAGCTGGTGTCCAACGGCGGGCTGCGCATTGAAAAAGGACGGCACCCGTTGTTGCCTGCGGAAACAGCGGTACCGCTGGATGTGAACCTGGGTGAGACGTTTAACACGCTGCTGATCACCGGGCCCAATACCGGCGGCAAAACGGTGGCGCTGAAAGCCGTGGGTCTGTTTGCCCTGATGAGCCAGACAGGGATGTTCGTTCCGGCACTGAATGCCAAACTTCCGGTGTTCCGCGCGGTGTATGCGGATATCGGGGATGAGCAGAGCATCGAACAGAGTCTGTCCACTTTCTCCGGCCACATGATGAACCTGGTGAGCATTCTTCAGGAAGTTCGGGAACGGGACCTGGTGCTGGTAGATGAAATCTGTGCCGGAACGGATCCCAACGAAGGCGCGGCCCTGGCCATGTCTATTTTGGATCATCTGACAAAACAGGGTGTGTTCACCATGATGACCACCCATTACAGTGAGCTGAAAACCTTTGCCTACGGCCGGGAAGGCATGGAAAACGCCAGCGTGGAATTCAATCCGGATACATTGCTGCCCACGTACCGCCTGCTCATGGGCGTGCCCGGCAGCAGCAACGCCTTCAACATCAGCCGCAGACTGGGGTTGTCAGAGGAAATCGTGCATAGTGCCGGCGATCTTCTGAACGAAGAACACGTGCATATGGAAGATGTGTTGCAGGGCCTGGAAGGGGAACGCCGACGTTTTGAGAGCCGCAGCCGGGAAGTGGAAGAATTGCGGTATGAGAGCGAGAAGCTGAGGAACCAGCTGGCCTGGCAGAAAAAAGATTTTGAAAAGCAGAAGAATGAATTGTTGCGCAAGGCGCGCCTGCAGGCGGACGAAATCTACCGCACCAGCCGCAGGGAGGCGGAAACGGTGCTGAAAGAGTTGCGTTCGTTAAAAGCGGATATCGATGTAAAAGCGCTGCAGGCAAAAGCGGAGGAAGCTCGGAAACGACTGGACAAGCACCTGGCTTTGGACGAACCCCTGCCGGAGGGTACTCCTCTGACACCGGACAATGCCCGGGCCGGCATGACAGTGCTGGTAAAGTCATTGCGCAAGAACGGGACTTTACTGGAAGTGAAGGGGAAAGACGGACTGATTTCTGTAGGCGTGCTGAAAATGACGGTGCCGTTGTCCCAGTGCCTGTTAGTAAAAGATAAACCGCAGGAACGGCCGAAACCTTCCAAATTTAAAAGCAGCGCTTCCCATGTCATGTTTACCGCCAAGACTGAAACAGCGGAACAGGAAGCGGATGTGCGGGGCATGACCACAGACGAGGCGATTCCCTTTGTGGACCGTGCCATCGACGATGCGCTGCTGGCGGGTATATCTCAGGTGCGCATCATACACGGCAAGGGCACCGGCGCGTTGCGGGCTGGTCTCCATGCCTATCTGAAAGGCCATAAGAACGTGGCCGCCATCGCGCTGGCGGATCTTGTCCGGGGTGGTGCCGGGGTTACGGTGGTGACAGTGAAGTAAGAGTATGAACACACAAACTCTTGAGTAGTCGTGGTAAAAAATCACAAGATATTGCAATAATGGGTTGTGGTACTGTATATAATAGTGATATAATATTTATATATGTTCTAGGAGGGGCGATTTATGGCTTTTGTTGTTAAAAAGTTCGGTGGCAGCAGTGTGGCTACGCCGGAAAAGATTTATCATCTTGTAGATCGTGTGCTGGGTGAAAAGAAGCCTGATGACAAAATTGTGATTGTGGTTTCCGCCATGGGTGACACCACGGATGATTTGCTGACATTGGCGGGGCGTATCACCGACCATATGCCGAAGCGGGAAATGGATATGCTGCTGTCTACCGGCGAACAGATTTCCATTGCATTATTGGCCAGTGCATTTATGGAGCGCGGGCAGAAAGCGATCTCCTTTACCGGTTTCCAGGCGGGTATCCGTACCAACGCGAACCACACCAAGGCCGGAATTATGGAAGTGAAAGCAGACCGCGTCATGAAAGCGCTGGACGAAGGCAATGTCGTAATTGTAGCCGGTTTCCAGGGAATCACCGATGAAGGCGATATCACAACGCTGGGCCGCGGCGGCAGCGATACGACGGCTGTTGCGGTGGCAGCAGGACTGAAAGCGGACATCTGTGAAATCTATACCGATGTGGACGGAGTATATACAGCCGATCCCAGAGTGGTACCCAATGCGATTAAATTAAAAGAGATCACTTTCGGGGAAATGCTGGAGCTGGCCCGTCTGGGAGCCGGCGTTATGCAGCCCCGTGCTGTGGAATACGGCGAACTGACAGGAACAGACATTCATGTACGTTCCACGTTTAACAGGGTGGAAGGTACGATTATCAGAGGGGAGTATACGATGATGGAAGAGAAGAAGTTTATCATTCGCGGCGTGGCAAGCGATTCTAATGTGGCCAAGATTACTGTCCGGGGGGTTCCCGATGTGCCCGGTGTGGCTTACCGCATTTTTAACGGGCTGGCCAAAGAGAATATTGCGGTGGATATGATTGTGCAGAGCACCAGCGCCGTTAAGGAAAAGAACGATATTGTTTTCACCGTGACCAAGACCGATATGGCGGACACGGTGGGTGTGCTGGAGCAGCTGAAGAGTGAAATCGGCTTTGCCCGTGTGGATGTGGAAGCCAATGTGGCCAAGGTTTCTATCGTTGGCGCAGGCATGCTGGGGAATCCCGGTGTGGCAGCCCGCATGTTCGGAGCGCTGGCCAGCGAGAACATCAATTTAGATGTAATCAGTACCTCTGAAATTACAATTTCCTGTCTCATCGCCAAAGAAGATGAGAAGAAAGCCGTGAACGTGGTGCACCGATTTTTCTTCCCAAATGAAG
>Ga0310695_10010349_pt1 | contig 13665 bp, 8 predicted proteins | sample RumenRJG_04DNA_FD_203882 | JGI IMG/M metagenome (GOLD analysis project Ga0310695, IMG submission 203882) | Bovine rumen microbial communities from Lethbridge, Alberta, Canada - RJG_04 (v2) (version 2) | ecosystem: Host-associated > Mammals > Digestive system > Stomach > Rumen | place: Canada...
TCCGCTCAGATCCGGATCAAACAGCCGGATGCGGGGATCAAGCAGTACTGCTTTAAGCCATCTTTTCTCCAGCAGTGTCAGCGGAAGTTCCGGTTCGGCAGTCAAAGGGGTCGACAGATCTCTGCGCAGCAGCATCCACTTCTCCCCTGCCAGTCCCTCGGGCATGGTAAGAACGGATTCCCCGAAGGCACTGCTGTGGATCAGGCTGTACAGACGGGCGGCAGTAAGGGTTCCTCTGACCGCCTCCTGCAGAATTTTCGCAACAGTATTGTAGTAGGTACCGTAAATTTCATTGAAGATCATGGATATCAACCCCGTACATCCTGGCTGTTTTTCTGAAATCGGACCAGAAAAGCTGAGTAACCAGAGGAAGAGTGCAGTTAAGCTCCTTTACTCTGCCGGTAAAGGTCCGCAGCCACGGCAGCATCTCCTGCGGATCGTAGACATCCGCAGTAAACCTCCATGTGCATTCATCAAGCTGTTCGACTTTTCCGCAGCGTTTCTCACGGTTGAGCCGCTGCGCAACAAACTCCTCACCCGGGAGGATGCTGAGGATCATTTCGATATGGTGAAGTTCGCTTCTGGCGCTGACGCCCCAGCAGTGAGAGACAAACCGTTCCTGCTTTAGGAGAAAATCCCCGGGAAGTTCAACCTCGCCGAGATCCGTAATGCTGTCAATGCGGTCAACGCGCAGGAATCCGAAACACCTGTGCTCATAGAAACTGAAACGCCGGTGTTCGGGAATGAAAACCAGCATGAACTGTCTGCCGGAGCCGGTGCCGACATACAGTTTCAGAGGCATACAGCGCATCTTTCCCTGTTTTCCTTCAATCAGAACAAGGCGCTTATCCCTGGCGGAGCACAGCAGCCGGCAGACAATTTCACTTTCAATGGCATTGACAATGTAATGATGCTTGAAACGGAAAAAACTGCAGCTGCGGCCGGTTCTGTCACGGACAAAAGATCCGATCACCCCGACAGGGAAGATCTCGGAAAAGAAGGCCAGCGCCCGCTCCCAGCTTTCCGGATCAACCCGGCAGGATGCGCTCCGGTAGCGAATGTCCCGTCCGGTTCCCGAAACCTCAACCAGTCCAAGGGCAGCGTATTCCTTCAGTTTCTTCCTTACGGTGGATTCATCAGGTTCGGTGCCGTTGACAAAGTATGCAATGCGCTCAGCCAGACAGTCCAGGATCTGCGAAAAAGACAGAGACCGGTCCTCCGACAGAATGTCAAGCAGATGAAAATGCAGAAAAATATCCCACATCGTGAAGCTACTGGTTCTGAAAGCCTGAAACAGCGGATTTTCAGTAACAGCCCTGCTGTCCACGGTCATAAAAACCCTGCGTCCGCTGCGATCCGTACCAGAGGAAATGTAGCTGCCGAACCAGCTTTCGATTCTGCGCCGTTCATTATCGTAACTGCGGCTGCTCTTCTGGGTGAATTCGTCACGGTGCATGAACCCGAAAACATAGAACGAGCGCAGGTAACTGCGGATCCCGTTAAAATTTTTGATAAGTTCACTGTAGGCCATGGTAAATTCTCCCGCCGCGCGGCAGTTTCAAAAAAAGAGGATTATATATATTGCCGGAACAGACAGCACTAATCAAACACAGGATCCAAATATCAAACTCCGATCACGGTTGTAAGAAAATTCGGGACGGTTCAGCGCTGATATGTACTTAAAACAACCACTCAAAAATCAGCAGCGGCTGTACGGATATTATTTATGCAGTTCAAAAAACTGCCGGTTTGATCACATTATAAACACAAAAACATATACATAACCCTGAAACCGGTAAAAACCACGATTTACGCCTACAAATTAACCAAACAACAGTAAATTCAGAATTAATGTGTTGACAAGGGAGGGTCAAAAAAGTACTATAGTCCGCGTTGAGTGTTCCTCCTTAGTTCAGTCGGTAGAACGGCGGACTGTTAATCCGTATGTCGCTGGTTCGATCCCGGCAGGAGGAGCCACTTCACCACAGCGTTCCTCCTTAGTTCAGTCGGTAGAACGGCGGACTGTTAATCCGTATGTCGCTGGTTCGATCCCGGCAGGAGGAGCCACCACTCCATAATTTTCATTTTTTCTTAATTTTCTGTTCTATTCTCTTATAATTTTCGCGTAAGATCGGTAAGTGTTCTGTTTTAAATCCAATAACACCGTTTTTGCCTATTTTTTCGACTATCTGAATAATTAGATCTGTACAATTAAAGCGCAACACGGTATATTTTTTCATTCTAAAGCCCTATAATGAGATCTGTGATATATTTATCAGACCGCAAAGAATATAAAATATCTTAGTTTTAAGTTTTGTGTTTTTGTGTCGGTCTTACACGATAAAAATCAAAATAACGAGCTGAATAATTCTAATCACACTGAGGTTAAAAACTTTAAGGAAAAAGTTATAATGGATTTTCTTAATAAACTGTCACCGATGAAGGTCGCAATACTGGTTGCCCTGGTATTGTGTATCGTCACTGCCACCGTGGTACAGATATTCGTCAACTCCAATCTCGAGGATCGCATGAATATGATCCGCAGCGGTGTCAACCGTGAAGTTGCAGGCCTGAAGAATCCAACAGTCGAGGCTCTTACCAAAATGATAATGGAATACGACCTCGACTATCTGGCACTCTACCAGGGTCAGGATGAGCAGCCTTACCTGATTGCAGGAAACGACGGAGGTTCTTTCAGCACCATTCTGCCGGCATCATTCATGAAACACACAGTTCTTGACGATACTCCATACTACGCAGATCTGAGACTGGCAGAAAGAGAATTTGCCCCTTTCTTCATCGTAATAATCACCATGCTGTTTCTGGCAAGTCTGTGCGGTTCGCTTATCGTTGCATCCGTGCTGAAAAACCGGATTGATCTGAAACTCGGCAAACTAAGAACAGCCATCAGCAACAAGGATTTTGAACAGTGCGAGGATCCTGAAATCGGCAAAATGCTGAAGTCCTCATATACCGACTATGACACGCGCATAGCAGAACTACAGAAAGATAACGACCGTCTGAAAAGCCTTGTAGATACCGATTCTCTGACCGATGTCAACAACCGCAAGAAATTCGACAAGGATCTTGAATCGATCCTGTCCAACAAAAACGAGGCTTCTGTCACCCTGCTGGCAATGATCAGAGCAACCGCTCTCGATCACATCAACACCACCAGGGGATTCAACCGCGGTGACCAGTATCTTCGTGATGTATGCAAAATTATTTTCGACACAGTTTCTAAATTCATTCCGAATGTGAACAAACCGACCCATGACGGTAAACTCGGTCCGAGTATCTACCGCACCAAGGGTTCCGATTTTGCAATTCTCCTTCCGAATTCCAACATGAGCGTTGCACAGATGCTGGTAAAGGAACTCAAATATGCCTTCGACATCTACAAGAACGAACATGAAAAGGAAATCGAGGATGTGGCCTACACCGGCGTTGTATTTGTAAGACCTAGCCAGTCCAAGGAACTGGTGCTCTCACTGGTTGACAGTGCACTGTCCGAGGCTCAGACCAACAGTATCAACTCCGGTTACATCAAGGAAGACTACGACATCGGCGACAACAAGCGTGAAATCATCGAAGGAGAAAAACGCTGGAAGGAGATTATCACCAACATTATCAACGAGAACGCCATTGTTCTGCTGCAGCAGCCGATCCAGAGTCTCAACTTCTCTGTGCGAACCTACAATGAAATCTTCTCAAGATTCGTCAACAAGAACGGGGAGTACTATCCTACCGAAACCGTATTCGCCATGGCTCAGCGTCATGAAATGCTGGCCAGTCTTGAAATGAAGATTATCGAAACCATCATTGACAAATACTGCAAAAACAACCTGACCAGCCAGCGCTGGGGTATCAATCTTTCCATCAATGCGCTGATCAGCGTGCAGTTCGTACTGTGGCTGGAAAGACTGCTGATCAAATATTCCAATATCACCGAAAACCTGGTGTTTGAAATTTCTGAAAACATTCTGGACTGCAACATCCGCGACTCAATCAGACTGTTCGACATGTTCAGACGTGTAAATGTTAGGAGCTGTATCAGCAAGTTCGGAAACGGTCTCGGTTCATTCAGACTGTACCGTGAGCTCAAACCGGATATCATCAAGCTTGATCCATCCCTGGTGGAGACACTTGAACGTGATCACTCCTCACAGCTGTTTGTACGAATGATTGTTGAAGTATCACACCGCCTGGGCTGTATCGTTATTGCCGAAGGTGTTGAAGACTACTCCGAGAAACAGATGCTCGAATCCATGTACGTGGACGGTGTACAGGGTTATCTGATTGCAAAACCTGGTCCTCTGAACGAAGGTACCGGCACCGATCCTGTAAGTGATACCAACAACCAGGGAGTAGGCAACGACAATTCAAATTCCATACTCGGCGGCTAGTCTGCCTCAGATTGCAGATCGACCTGAATAAAGGCTTATCCCGGATAACCGGAACAGTTATCCGGGCTTTTTATTTACCATATCAGGAACAATTTATGAACGTTCAAATTAAAGCTCCGGACCGGGCGCCGGGTATATTTCTTTCTCTTCTTCCGGTTATCCTGCTGCTGGCGATGTTCTCAGTAAGTATCTACACATTCGGAAGCGACTGTTCAAGCGGTCCCAATCAGATCATCCTGCTGGCCGGCACCGCACTGGTAATATTCATAGGAATGATCTGCGGGCGCAGCTACCGGGATCTGGAAAAGGCAATGGCACAGGGGATCAGCAGTTTCATTCCGGCAATCATAATTCTGCTGCTGATCGGCAGTCTGATCGGGATTTGGTTTCTCTGCGGCACCGTTCCGACCCTGGTCTACTACGGTACCAGAATAATCAGTCCGCTGTTTTTCTACCCGTCGGTTGCCGTAATATGCGCAGTCACCTCAAGCTGTATCGGCAGTTCATGGAACACCGGTGCCACTGTGGGCGTGGCATGTATGGGGATCTGTGTGACTCTGGGAATGGATCCTGCCGTGACTGCAGGTGCAGTCATTTCCGGCTCCTATTTCGGAGACAAGATGTCACCGCTGTCTGAAACCACCAATCTGGCATCATCATCAGCGGAGGTTTCGCTGTTCAAGCATATTCACAATATGCTTTACACCACTATTCCGAGTATTATCATCGCGGTTCTGATCTATGCAGTGATCGGTTTTGTGTCCTACAGTGATAACGGCGGAACCGTCAACACTGAATTTGCCGGAAAGATCGGGGAGCTGTTCAACACCAATCCCCTGACGATCCTTCCTCTCGTGATCCTTTTTTACTGTACCAGGAAAAAATATCCGACACTTATAACACTGTTCGCAGGAATTCTGTCAGGAATTGTTATAGCGCTGATTTTCCAGGGTCCGACAGTGGCAGCTGTTTTTTCCGGAGACGAATCGGTTCTAAACACTCTCAAGTCACTGTGGAAGGTAAGCTACGGCGGTCTGGAGCTTCATACAGAGAATGAAACCATCAACAGTCTGTTCTCCGGCGGCGGCATGAACGGTATGCTGAATGTAATATTCATCATCATTGCAGCGATGAGTTTCGGCTCGGTAATGGAATGCACCGGATGTCTCAACACTCTGATCAACCTTTTTATCAGAAAAACACTTTCAAGTGCCAGACTGGTGATCTCTACTCTGTTTACCTGCCTCGGCGTGGTACTGATTTCCGGTGAACAGACCATGGGAATAATTCTTCCGGGCAGAATGTTCGCCCCGGTATACATCAGGCATAAACTTGACGCCTCGGTACTGACCCGCACTCTCGAGGACGGAGCCACCATAACCTCGGTACTGATCCCGTGGACCACCTGCGGTGTATTCTTTACCTCGGTGCTGGGGATCAGCACCCTTGATTATCTGCCCTACTGCTTCTTCAATCTGATCAATCCGGTTGTGGCTGTAATCTACGCTTTATGCGGGATTAAAATTATCAAGCTGGATCCTGAGGAGGCATCCTGACCGGATCGGTTGAGAGTCTCTGTACACCCCGGAGTTCTGTAGATCCGGGGATTACGCGGGCATCACGATATTATTAATGCCAAAAGGAACCATTACAATGTAATGGTTCCTTTTATATTCTTTAAATGATCAGATTTCAATAAATCAGCAGCAGATGGTGCTGAATTCAGAGAAATAATTCGGGAAGGTCTTGCTCACACAGCCCGGGTTGTTGATGGTAACACTGTGCCCCAGCGCAACCAGGGAGAAGCACATGGCCATGCGGTGATCATTGTAGGTATCAATTTCCGCATCGAGGAATTTCTCCGGAGGTTCGATTTCCAGATAATCCCTGCCTTCTGTCACAACCGCACCGACCTTGCGCAGTTCGGTGGCCATGGCGCTCAGACGGTCTGTTTCCTTGACACGCCAGTTATAGATATTTCTGATGACAGTTTTGCCTTTGGCAAACAGGGCAAGCACCGCAATGGTCATGGCGGCATCAGGAATACGGTTCAGATCTACATCGATCCCGAACAGTTCACCATGTTCACAGATTATATGATCATCAAAAAATTCAACTTTAGCCCCCATCATTTCAAGATATTCGGCAAATTTCACATCCCCCTGGATGGAACCGCGGCCGATCCCCGTTACCTTTACTCTACCCTTGATTGCTGCAGCAGCAAGGAAATAGGAGGCGGCGGAAGCATCGCCCTCAACCAGGTACGGCTGTTTAGGTGCGACATACTGCTGATTACCAGCAATAATGAAAGACTTGTAATCATTGTTTACCACCTCGACCCCGAAGTCTTTCATCATCTTGATGGTTATATCAATATAAGGCTTTGAAACCAGTTCCCCTCTGATTTTGAGATTAACCGTACCGTTCATCAGCGGAGCCGCCATCAGAAAAGCGGTTATATACTGACTGGAGATAGAGCCGTCGATTTCCACCTCACCGCCGTGAAGCGGTCTGCCGGTAATTTTCAGCGGAGGATAACCTTCTGTCTTAAGATAGGTTATGTCGGCCCCGGCCTGGCGCAGTGCGTCAACCAGATGTCTGATCGGACGCTCATACATCCGGTGCTCACCGGTAAGGATGAACTCACCGTCTGAAAGAGCAAGAACAGCGGTAATCGGTCTCATGGCGGTTCCGGCATTGCCCAGGAAAAGCTCCAGGGAATTTACCGGAGAAGTACCGGTGTTGAATTTTCCACCCTGTCCGGTAATGATACAGGCGGTGCGATCTTCACTGAGGGTATATCTGACTCCCAGCTCCTGCAGAGCTTCAAGCATACGTCTGACATCATCACTGTCAAGCAGATTGGTCAGCCGGGTTGTGCCGCGGGCAAGAGCGGCCAGCAGCAGGGCACGGTTTGACAGGCTCTTGGATCCAGGCAGATTGACAGAACCCCTGATATCACTGACTTTTTCTAATTTAATATGTTCCATAAACTTCAAACTGAAAAGCCTCTGAACCGTATACTCCATTCAGAGGCATGAATGATTTTCAAAAAAAGATCTATTTATTTGCAGCAGCAAATTTATCCATGAATGCAACCAGAGCTTTCACACCCTCCATCGGCATTGCGTTGTAGATGGAGGCTCTCATACCGCCCAGATCTCTGTGACCCTTGAGGGTGGTAAGTCCGCAGGCCTTGGCTTCAGCAAGGAATTTATCGTTGAGTTCCTCGTTTTTCAGGAAGAACGGTACATTCATGCGGGAACGGCATGAAGGATCGATATTGTTGCTGTAGAAATCGGTGCTGTCAAGATAATCATACAGATATGCAGCCTTGGCAATATTCTCCTGCTCCATTACTGCAAGACCGCCCTTCTGCTTGAGCCACTTGAATACCAGACCGGCCATATACCAGCAGAATGTCGGAGGAGTATTGTACATTGATTCCTTGTCGGCATTAATCTTGTAGTCCATGATGGTAGGACAGTATTCAGCAGCCTTTCCAATCAGATCATCACGAACAATCACAATGGTGAGACCTGCAGGTGCCACATTCTTCTGAGCGCCGGCAAATACCAGACCGAACTGGGTTACATCCATAGGTTTTGACAGAAATTCAGAGGAGGCATCATTGATCAGAATACCGCTTTTGATCTTCGGAGTTTCAAAACGTTCGATACCGTGAATGGTTTCATTTGAGCAGTAGTAAACATAGTCTGCATCCTCTCTGAATTCAGGAAGAGGAGCCAGCTTCACCACACCGTCAACTGTCTCGGTACCTTCAATGGTACGGATGTCGCCGAATTTTTTAGCTTCCTTGGTGGCATATTTGGACCATGCACCGGTAACAATATAGTCGGCCTTTTTACTGCCGTTCAGCAGATTCAGCGGAACTGCGGCAAACTGTCCGCGGCCGCCGCCCTGAAGAAACAGCACCTTGTAGTTTGAAGGAATGTTCAGCAGATCACGCAGATCCTGTTCGGCCTGCTGTGCCACCGCCTGATATTCCTTTGAACGGTGGGACATTTCAATTACAGAGGCACCCTGACCGTTGAAATCCAGAAATTCATCCTGTGCATGTTTCAGCACCTCAAGAGGCATCATTGAAGGGCCTGCACTGAAATTATATACTCTACTCATGTTATTTATACACTCACTTAAATAAACACTCCGGATCCCGGATCCGGAGACTGATATTATTTTTCGGGGATTTTTCCGCCGGTACGACGCAAACCTCTGAACACTCTGTCTTTAGTTTAGTTTGAAAAACCCCCTCCGTCAAGTTCGGCCGCCGTAGCCTACTGATCGCTGTTCTGCGGCTCCTGCTCCGATGCATCATCAGTAACGGTTCCGGCTTCAGTTTCAGCCGCATCCTCACTGCTGATCACCTCATCCTTGTCGTCAAGCGCCTCTCTGGCAATACGCTCAAGGGTAATCAGTTTTGCATCGTTGGCAAGACGGATGATTCTCACACCCTTGGACAGACGTCCGGTCTCTCTGATCTGATCAACAAAGGTTCTGATGATATTACCCTGATCAGTGATCAGCATTACCTCATCTTCGAGGGTAACCTGAAGTGCACCTACCAGTCTGTTGCCGTTGCGATCATCAAGTTTCATCGAACGAACACCCTGGGAGTTTCTGCCGTTTCTTCTCGGGAATCTGGCGATCTGGATGATGGAGCCGTAACCGCTTTCAGTAGCAAACAGAAGTCTGCCGCCCAGTTCGATCTTAGGCACAATCAGAGATACCACGTAGTCATCACCGAGCAGGTTGAAACATCTTACGCCGCCTGCCAGTCTTCCCATAGGTCGAAGCAGTTCGGTGGTATTCTGATCGTCATCATCAGGATCTGCATCACTGCTGTCTGCAGCAGCCTCTTCAACATCGGCATCTTCGATGATGTTTTCATCTTCGCCCTCCAGGGCAACCTTCTCCAGCACGAACGGACTAGGTTTAGGATTCTTCTTCTGATTGAAGCGGTTGAGTCTTCCGTCTGCTGTTACAAGGATAATATCGTCATCACCGTCGGTAAGATCTGCACCGATCAGAATATCGTTCTCAGTCTTGAAGGTGATAGCCTTCTTGCCTGACTTCATTACATTGGAGAATTCGGAAATACGAACCTTCTTCACGAAACCGCGTCTGGTTGCCAGTACCACGTACTTGCCGTCACTGAAATCCTTGATCGGCAGTATGGCGGTGATAAATTCACCCTCCTGGATCGGAATCACATTCACAATCGGACGGCCGCGTGAGTAGAATGAACCTTCAGGAAGCTGGAATACCTTGATGCAGTACACTTTACCGAGATTGGTAAAGCACATGATGTAATCCTTGAGGTTGGCCACAATCAGCTTGTAGACCGCATCATCATCCTTGAGATTTGCACCCTTGCGTCCGGTACCGCCGCGTCTCTGGGCATTGTAGTCCTCCAGCGGCTGGTATTTAACGTAACCGCTCTTGGAAAGGGTAACCACCACCTCGCACGGGGTAATCAGATCTTCAATCTCGATTGATACGGCTGCATCAACAATTTCAGTTCTGCGGGCGTCACCGAAGGCTTCACGGATTTCAATCAGTTCACCCTTGATTTCCTTCATCAGCTCTTCGATGGAATGCAGTACTCTGAGACATTTCTCCACGATGGCGGCCTGTTCGCGGTAGTCGGCGAACAGTTCATCCTTGGCCAGACGAACCAGCTGTGACAGTCTCATTGCAAGAATATTGTCGGCCTGCTCCGCTGTAAGTCTGTAGACACCGTTGTGATAGCCGAGTTCCGGGGCCACATACATCGGACGGCAGTCTGCACCGCAGCGCTCCAGCAGAGTCTGGAAGGTCTCGCCTTCAGCGTTCTGCTCAACATGGATCGGCCATTCTCTCTCCAGCAGACGTTTCTTTGCCTCGTCCCTGGTCTGACTGGTGCGGATCAGTCGTACCACTTCGTCAAGATTATCCTGGGCGGCCAGCTGACCTTCAACCAGATGGGCATGTTCACGTGCTTTTCTAAGCTCAAAGGCATTGCGGCGGGTAACCACCTCTTTGCGGTGTTCAATGAAACAGTCAAGGCATTCGCGCAGAGTCAGAGTCTTAGGACGGCCCTTGACGATTGCAACCATATTAACCGGGAAGCTTGACTGCATCATAGTCATCTTGAACAGGTGGTTTACCACCACTTCGGCATATTCGTTCTGCTTCAGTTCAATTTCAATACGTATACCCGTGCTCACATCCTTTCCGCTGCGGTCGCATACTTCGCTGATCCCGCTGATCTTCTTTTCGTTGACGAGATTTACAATCTGTCTTACCAGATCAATCTTGACCACGCCGTACGGAATTTCATCGATGACAATGGTCTGACGGCCGTCATCCGATGTTTCAATATGGTATCTTGATCTGAGTATCACACGGCCCTTGCCGGTATTGTAGGCGCTGATTATACCGTCGCGGCCGAAAATCTGGCCTCCGGTAGGAAAATCAGGACCCGGAATATACTTCATGAGCTGATTGTTGGTAATCTGCGGATCGTCAATCACCGCCAGCACACCGTTGATCACCTCGGTAAGATTGTGGGTAGGAATATTGGTTGCAAGACCTACTGCAATACCGGAGGAACCGTTTACCAGCAGGTTCGGGATCCTGGTAGGCAGCACATAGTCCGGGATCATCAGGGTGTTATCGTAGTTGGCCTTCAGATCCACGGTTTCCTTGTTCAGATCATCGAGGATCCTCTCAGAAATTTTCTGAAGTCTCACTTCGGTATAACGCATTGCAGCAGCGGGATCGTTATCGATACTACCGAAATTTCCCTGACCGTCGATCAGCGGATAGCGCAGAGAGAAATCCTGAGCCATGCGGACCATGGTTTCGTATACGGCGGAATCACCGTGAGGATGATATTTACCGATAACCTCTCCCACCACACGGGCGGATTTTACGGTGGCATGCTCGTGGAAAATTCTTAAATCATACATTGCGTAGAGAATACGGCGGTGTACCGGTTTCAGACCGTCCCGCGCATCAGGCAGGGCTCGATCCACGATTACGTCCATGGCGTAATCAAGATATGACTGCTTTAATTCATCTACAATCTCAACACTTCTAATATTCATTAAAATACCTAAAAAACTTCAAAATTAATGTGTAAATTATACCATTTTCGAGCGCATTTTGCTTTGATTTTTAGCGGTCCGCCGGCAATTTTATCCGGCACGGACAATCAACTGCCGACGGCGCAGTGAATGCGGATCACAGACCGGTGAGCCGGGTGCCGGAATAACTTGCCAACCGGTTAAGCCGCGGCTTATCATGGAACCCTGCGCGGCACGGCCGCAAAACAGATCATTCACTTAAATAAGGAGCAGGCGCCATGGACGCTATAAATTGCATAAAGGGAAGGCGCAGTATACGCGCGTACAATGAAAAGGACATTCCGGTGTCAGTATTGAAGGAAATAGTGGAAATCGCCTCCTTCGCACCTTCCTGGAAAAATTCACAGACCGCCTCATACATTGCGGTAAAAAACCCGGAGCTGAAGCAGCAGATCGCCGATCAGGCCATGATGGGCTTCGGACCGAACCAGACCCGCGTTACGGAATGCAACACCCTGGTCGCAGTAGTCACCCGCAGGGGGGTGAGCGGCTACAATCCGGACGGAAACCCTACCACCAGTCTGGGAACCCACTGGCAGTCCTTCGATGCCGGAATTGCAACCCAGACCTTCTGTCTTGCCGCATACAGTAAAAACGTCGGTTCTCTGATTATGGGGATCTATGACGAAAGTAGAGTTGCACAGCTGCTGAATGTGGATCTTTCAATCTACACCGTATCAGCACTGGTTGCACTGGGATATACCGATGCAGATCCGCAGGCTCCAAAACGCAAAAGCTGTGATGAACTGCTGTCAGTGATGCAGTAGCACCGTCACAAACACTTAATCACCAGTGTTAAAAAATAACCCGGAACATACGTCCGGGTTATTTTTTTAATTTAATGAACTGTTATATTCTGCTTATCAGCAGTCACTGAGGAAATACTCACCCAGAGTGCACTGACCGTTATCAATGGTCAGTTTGGTTGAATACTCATCCTTGGAGTCGGTGGAACCGTGTACAAGCCAGCCGTTCTCAGTAATGAACAGATTCTTAATCCTCAGATGATTCGGGAAATCATTAAGGAACTGTTCGGTAATCTTGAACTTCAGACCGAGCGCGGTGCGTTCCTTGCTTGAAAGCTTGCTGTTTCCGGAGAATGCAATTTTACTGCCCTTTTCAATCTCAAACTTGCCCATGCTCTGGGTGGACACCAGCAGTATGTGGTCGATATCAATGGATGAGCCGTTATTCATGAAATATTTGAAAAGATCATAATTGAACTTGTGGCCGTCCTCATGCAGGAAGTCGTAAAGATTGAAAAAGATTTCGCCGAGAGCTGAATAACAGGTCTGATCTACATTGTTCAGCTTGAGAAGCACACCTACACGGTTGACATCAAGTTCTGAATCATAATTCTCGTTATCATAGGATAGAGTTTTGGCACTTGCTGACAGCACGGAATTGATGAGTCTACCGCTGGTTACGGAATTCTCATTGGTTACTTTAAGATTGATTCCGTCAATTACCAGTTTATCACTGTAAAGACGGTTGTTCACATAGAATTTTCCGATGTTGAGACGGTCGGTCTGGATGAAGAAACGGTTGTCCTGCAGAGAAACAGTGAGAGTTCCGGAGATATTCTCGAGGCTCTTGCGTACATTGGTGTTGCTGTCAAAGTATTTCACACCCTGCAGGTTGAGATCCACCGTGGTCTTTCTGGAGGCAAAATCACCGCTGAATGCCACAGTGCCCGGGTTGATCTGAACGGAAATCTTCTTGCCGGTTGTAAAGGACGGTACACCTATAACCCCGTTGTATGAATTGGAGATATAGCTTATATCCAGTTCACCTCCCGCCACAAAAGACTGGAAATCACAGCCGTCGCATTTGATCATGGAGCCGGTCGGATGATTGATAAAAATTTTTGATTTTTCGATAAAAGGAACTGAAAAATTGGACTGGATGATCAAATTGAATCCAAGAGTGCCGTCAGCTGTCCGGACAATGAAATTTCTCCCGGTGGAAAACAGACCTTCGGAATCAAACTCATGCTCCTCAAACACAAGTCCCGGATTTGAAGCAACCATACGGCTCTTCAGATTATCCACGATCCTGTTATGAAGATAAACTGTTGCGTAAACCGAAATAAGATAGACAGAAATCAG
>Ga0310695_10010350_pt1 | contig 13665 bp, 10 predicted proteins | sample RumenRJG_04DNA_FD_203882 | JGI IMG/M metagenome (GOLD analysis project Ga0310695, IMG submission 203882) | Bovine rumen microbial communities from Lethbridge, Alberta, Canada - RJG_04 (v2) (version 2) | ecosystem: Host-associated > Mammals > Digestive system > Stomach > Rumen | place: Canada...
GCGACCTCTACTATGGCTCGTTCGAGGCCACCGGCAACACAAGCATGGAGTAGAAGATGGTTGCGGGAGGGGGTGGATGTGCCCCGTCAACTTCACGATAATCCGGCACATCCCCCCGCCTCGCAGCGTTCTCTTGAAAAAAAGGAAGCTCAAATCGACAACACTTTTATTGTTTAAGCAATAACAGGCTCTTTACTCATAAATCTATGACAAAAATGATTACTATTAAAACAAAACTGCTACTTGGCTTGATGGTGATGATCTCTCCCACCATCTTCGCCACCGCCCAGTCGCCAGACCTCCACTGGCCGCAGGATGGCGACCGGGTGGTCAAGACGCACTACGAGTTTGTGACGGTGGACACTGACAGCACCGTGTGGGACTTCAGCCATGCCATCGAGACGGGTCATGAGCACACGATGCAGTGGCTCAACCTGGGCGACACGGTGCTGGTGCGCATCGAGCGAGGCAACCAGTACACCTACCGCACACAGGGCGACACCCTGCTGTGGCTGGGCTACGAGAACCCGCTGCTGGGCATGCGCGACTCCATCGCCCCAATTGCGATGTTGCCGACAATGCAGCCGGGCGACAGCGTGACCTCGCCCTGCTATTTTAAAGGCAAATACAGCGGCAACCATGCCGTGGACATGACTGGTACCCATGTCGTGCAATTGAAAGCCCTTGGCACACTTATCTTACCCAACGATACAATTTCTGATGCTATGTTAGTACGAGAGGTTACCGACGGCAAGGTACGAGTCAGTCCTGAATTGACAGACGAGCCTATCAGTTTAGACAATGACAGCCTGATGCGCCATGTTGAGGTGACAGACCGCTGGTACTCGCCCAACCATCGCTATCCTGTGGCCGAAAACGTGTCCAGTACGTTCTATGTACAGGGCGAACTGCGGCAGCAGACCCGCGCCACCTACCTGTGCACACCAGATGTGCAGGAATTGGCACTGGGCGATGTGGTGCAGCCCCGGCAGAACGCACCACGTCAATCGCACGGCACACCCTTGGCGGGCGACGACAGTGCAGCTTCGGGCAACAACATGCCCCTGGGCGAACGCCTGGCGGTGAACGTGGCGGGCGGCCATGTGAATGTCACCGTAAGCGGCACCGACGGCACCGACGTGACGGTCATTCTGAGCGACCTGCAAGGCCGCGTGTGGGCATCGCGTTCGGGCAAGACACAAGGCGGCCCTTGGCAAGGCTCGGTCAGCACAGCACAGCTGCCCACCGGTGACTATCTGCTTCATGTCGCAAGTGGAGAGGAAACTGAAGTCAAACGAATCAAAATCAAGTGAGTTATGAGACAAAGATACATAATGACCATACTTATCGCTGTTTTGTTCAGCCTCAAAGGTTGGACGCAGCTGGAGATCGGGATGCAAAACCAACAGCCCATCATTCCCTCATGGGAGAACTATGAGTTGATGAAGTACGGGAAAATCGGCGCATCAATGTATACCGGGACTGTTAACTACTCCATCCCAATATACACTTACAAGGACAATGACTTTGAGATTCCCATATCAATCAACTATGCGACCAATGGCTACCGCGTGAACCACAGCAGCGGCATCCTGGGCCACGGCTGGTCGTTGTCCATGCCCGGCATCATCACCCGTCAAGTTCGAGACATACCGGATGAGCAAGAAGAATGTGTTAACCAGTTCATAGGTGCGCCGTTATATATAAAAGGATATATGAGAATACCTCAAAATTTTATCAGATACGATTACTATACTGTCATTACCAGCGACGTACAACCTAAGATAGCACAGAAAAGTACAAATAATGTTTTCTATGAGACAGAACCAGACGTTTTCTGTTTTGACTTTTGCGGGTACCACGGATCGTTTTCTTGCCAACCAAACAACAAAATGGTCAATGGCAGTTCACTACGCATATATAATGCTGAGGGCAGTTCCAAAAGTCTTAAAATCGAATTGGTTCAGAACCTTTCAAGAATCGGAGAGATAAACATTACAGATGCCAATGGATATCTATATCATTTCGTGGTTGGCGAGTTCTATGTGATTGAAAACAGCTCAAACCCAAGTGACAACAAATATGTGGTCACTACATGGGTTCTGGAGAAGATAACTGCACCCAATGACCGATATATAAAATTCATATATGACAGGCAATCACCTGGTCATGTCCAAATTTGGAATAGAGAGCACACCTATTCTCCTATACTCTCTTATTACAAAGCCACATGGGTAACCCAACAACCTCCCGCAACCAACTACAATGCAAAGATTTTAGACCAATGGAAATCCAGATATCGTCTTAAACGCATTGATTTCAATGACAGTATCAAAATGGCTTTCACCTATCATGCCGGCCCTTCTGAGAGGTATTATAACATGAGTACAAACAGTGGACCTGAGACACACGTTGCACGTTGCGACAGTAACCGTCTGACAAACATATCTGTTACCTGTAGAAATGAGACAATCAGGAATTGTGACCTAGATTATGTCACAAATATCCCCTCAGCCACCACAACCACCAGCAACTGTGTGACATTCCTTCATTCTGTGGATTTATCGGGAGAGGGGCGTTATTCTTTTGAATACAATGACGAAAACAGCAATTATCCTTATCTTGGCACTACAGAATCTGACCATTGGGGATATTATAATGGCCCAGATGGACTGTTTTGGTCCTCATACGGTACCATTGCAGAACAACTAAGTTATGATTCATACTACAACGAGTCGATTATCGGAAATTTCAAGCACCCCAATCATAATAAAGCCAAGATGGGCACACTCTCCAAAATCAGCTATCCGACCGGTGGGTATTCAACATTGGAATATGAGCCTCACACTTATTCCAAGCAGTTGATACGGAGTTCACAGTCTGGCTACTATGTCCAACTTCAGAGTCTAGAACAAGTCCAGACAGCTGGTGGTGTCAGAATTAAACAAGTAATCAATCATTTGGATGAGAACCAACCAGCCGATACTGTGCGGTATCATTACAATAACCCCTCAAACAACAGTCAAAGCAGTGGCATACTTTTGAATTATCCCAGATATGGTATCCATTATCAAGCCTTGTATGCGAACCAGCACATAAAAGATGTCAATTACTACAACCTTTCAAATTTCATCTATGATTATTCCAGAACCCATATCGAATATTCAGACATAAGTGTCACTAGAAGCGGAGGAGGAACATCCTGTTATAAGTACTCTTCAACCAATCAATATTTAGACCACCATTATAGCCCAGAACTGTATGACGCGGTATTGCCAACTCCTGTGGTGGTCAATAATGTCACAAACTGGTTTGCATTTACTCCGGATTTTAGAGTGAAACGGATTCTTACCCCCACACCATCATACCAATTTCTCAGGGGAAGACTTCTGGAAGAATCGGACTATGACAAGGATGGCAACATTATCAGAAAAGTGACACACCAATATGATTCAGTCTTGGTTGGGCTTGACACATGCTTTGTCGTCGCTGGAGAAGTGTCAAGGGACATTCTTTATCCGTTATATGACTTGTTTCCCGCCTCAACTACCACAAAAGAGTATTCCGCAATAGACTCGGTATGCTATACAGAAAGTTATGAGTTCAATGAGTTGGGTTTGATTAGCACTAAAACCACTACAACAAGTGAGGGCAATAGAATCTTGACAAAAAACACTTACGTCGCCGATACAATTTGTGAGAATCAGGTCATCAATAACATGAAAGCCAATCACTTGTTGGGTAAAATCCTAAAATCCGAGACACACCGCATTGAGGGGAACAATGATGCCATGATTTCTGGCAGTCGCTTGACTTATTACAAACCCAATCCCTACAACGACAGACTCGTCTGCCCACAGTTCAAGGAAGAATGGGACGGGACGCAATGGACACAGACCGAACACTATAAGTTTAACTACATTGGCAATCTAGTGGAACTAACACATGAAGACAGTCTTACTTCCACTTATCTGTGGGGGTACGGAGGCCGTAATCTTATTGCGATCATCGACAATAGTACACATAATCAGACAGGTTCCGCATTAAGTTCATTAAACTTAAGTATCAATTCACTCATCAACCAAAACGTCATTTCAGACACGTCATTCGGCAAGCTGAAAAGCTTAGGGGTCTATCTTCCTAACTCTTTGCAGAGATTGTGGCGTTATAAGTTGCTGGTAGGCATGACAGAGAACGTCAGTCCTGCTAACACATCTGACTTCTTCAGATACGACCAGCATGGAAAATTGAGTAGTGTCCTTGACTCAAAATCACATCTCATCGAGCAATACTTCTATAACATACTGACTCAACAGTCGAATGGCTATTGATGTCTTCACATACGAACTAAAATACAAAAATACGGACAACATGAAACGACAATTCTTCATATCATCCCTGCTCCTTGTCGCGCTATCTGCCCTGGGGCAGGACGCGACGCACAACTACATCGTGCGGCGGGTGATGCTCGACACGCTGGGAGCCAACGTGGCCGAGACTGTGACCTATTACGACGGACTGGGACGCAAGGAGGAGGTGGTGCAGCGCCGGGCGACACCAACCGGGAGAGACCTGGTGAGCTACATAGCCCGCGACAACGCCGGGCGAGAGCGGCACGTCTACCTGCCGTCGGTGAGCACGGGCGAGGGCAGGTACATGCCCAAGGACGAGGTGGCGCAGCTGGCGGTGGACTCGCACCTGGACAACGCGCCATTCACAACCACAGAATACGAGCAGTCGCCGATGGGAAGACCATTGAGACAGTACGGCGCGGGGCAGGACTGGCGAACGGCCGACCGCAGCGAGGCAACCAAGTACCTCATCAACCGCAACGACGTGGACTCGCTCAGATGCCGGCTATACCGTGTCTCGGACACACGCTCGCAGAGCGACACGCTGGTCAACATCACCTGCCAGGGCGACTATGCGACAGGCACGCTGCACGCACTGTGGCAGGCCGACGAGGACGGAAAGGCCACCGTCACCTTCACCGACATGCAGGGCAAGCAGGTGCTGGTACGCTCCATCAGCCATGACGGAGGAACGGCCACATTACATGACACCTACATGGTCTATGATGACTACGAGCAGCTCACTGCCGTGCTATCGCCCAAGGCTGCGGCGGCGATGACAGCCGTTGGCACGGCATGGAGCAGCACGGCCAGCGACGAGGTGCGCGGAATGTGCTACCTCTACATGCACGACCGCCGAGGCCGCGTCAAGGCCAAGAAACTGCCGGGATGTGCCTGGCAGACTTACACGCGCGACAAGGGAGGCAGGGTCATCTACACGCAGGACGGAAACCGGCGCAGGCAGGGCAGACGGCTGGTCACGCTTAGCGACATCTTCGGCAGGCCGGTGCTGACGGGGCTGGTCAGGGAGGACGATGTCGAAACCGTGGACCAGCGGCAGGTCATCGCGCAATACGACCCCGACTCGCCAACAATGGCCATCGCATCGGGCCTTGACTTGAGCAAAATCGACATTTTGTCGGTCAATTATTATGACAGTTATGATTTTTTGAGTAACTTTGCCGCTGTCGGCGGCAGTGCGCTGGCCTATCAGGCGATGAACGGATATGACGAGAAATATGTGGCGGACATCCCGCAGCTCTCTGCGCGGGGTATGTTGACCGGCACGGTAACGCGTGTGCTGGGCGACACGACGTTGATAGTGCGCTCGCTCTACTATGACCACCACGGCAATGTCATCCAGACGCACGAGACCAACGTGCTGGGCGGTGCCGACCACACCTACAGCCACCTCTCGTTCACCGGCAAGCCGCTGCAGGTGATGCACGTGCACACCACAGCCGACACCACGCTCACCGACGTGTACTCCTACACCTACGACAACATGGAGCGGCTGCTCACCGCCAGCGTGGCGCACGACGGCGGCACGGCGGTGCAGCTGGCAGCGAACACCTACGACGAGCTGGGACGGCTGGCAAGCCGGCAGCTGGGCGGCACGGCGGCGGGACTGAGCGAGTATGCCTACAACGTGCGAGGCTGGACCACCGCCATCAGCAACCCCAACTTCAGCCAGACGCTGCACTACCAGGACGAGTTCACGGGAGCCACGCCGTGCTACAACGGCAACATCAGTACCATGGAGTGGCAGGCGCGTGACGCGATGATGGCCGCAGCGCCCACGCGGCACCACTACAGCTACAGCTACGACGGGCTGAACCGGCTCACAGCGGCCAGCCACGGCACGACTGATGCCGCAACATGGAGCGGCCATCTCGCGGTGCCGGCGCACTGCCCGCGCGACTACAGCTGCTCTTATCAGTATGACAGCAACGGCAACCTCACCGCGCTGATGCGCAAGGGGGTCAGCCAGGTGACCACCGCCGGCACGACCACGGTGTGGCAGTACGGCACCATCGACGACCTGTCGCTGACCTACGACGGCAACCGGCTGAAGAAGGTCGCAGACCAATGCGCCGACCTCACCTACGAGGGCGCGATGGACTTCAGCGACGGCGCCAACCGGGCGACGGAATACACTTACGACGCCAACGGCAACATGACGAGTGACGCAAACAAGGGCATCAGCCGCATCACCTACAATGTGCTGAACCTGCCGCAGGAGGTCACCTTCGCCGACGGACACATCATCCGATACCGCTACGCCGCCGACGGCCGCAAGCTGCGCACCGACTATGTGCTGAGCAACTATACGGTCATCGACAACCCCGGCGGCCCGTCCATCCTGCACTCGGGCGGCACCCAACCCATGGGCGGCGGCACGTTCACCCCGGGCGGTGACGGGCTGCCGGACCCGGAAAACCAGATGGAGACCACCCTGATGACGCGCGACTACTGCGGAAATCATATCTACCGTGACGGCGTTCTGGAGCGCATCACCAACGACTACGGCTACTGGGCCGGCGGCAACTGGTACTATCACGTCAAGGACTATCAGGGCAACGTCCGTGCCGTGATAGACGGGCAGGGCGCGCTCGAGGAGGTCAACAACTACTACCCCTACGGCGGTTTGATGGGCGGCGGCACCGTCGGCAACAACGCCAGCGTGCAGCCCTACAAGTACGGCACCAAGGAACTCGACCGCCAGAACGGCCTCGACTGGTACGACAGCCAGGCCCGCATGTACGACCCGCTGCTGGGCCGCACCCCCACCCTGGACCCCAAGGCCGAGGATTTCCATAGTTTCTCTCCATATATATGGTGCAAGGGGAACCCTATTAATAGAATAGATCCATATGGAAAAGCTGACTATTTCAATCTGAAAGGTGATTTCATTTTTCACGATGACGAAGATGACTACAAGTACTTGGTTCTGGATACAAGTAATTCAGTCGAAAAGATAAGCAAATCTGTATCAGAAGGCCAATACATCCTTGCACCTAATAGCGAAGTGATTAAGAGAATGGACAATCTTTTTGTAAATTCAGATAATGGATCAACCATAGAACAGGGATTCAACGTGTATGCAGGGAATGTTGTTGGGGACCTTCAAACAGGTTCAGAAGGAGAGATTTTCTTGAATACTACTCTTAACAAAGAGTATGATGTGCATATACATCAATGGAATGGCCCGAATGACATGCATGGCCTGGCTGAGCCTTCCGAGAGTGACAAAAATGAGAAAAAAACAAAAAACGATAATACAATCTCTATTGTGCTTGGTTATAAAAAACCCTCGTTGAACCTAGATCTCAGACTATCTACATCTGCAGTATCGCAAATTGGTTCTCAAACTACTATTCCAATGGATAAGAGTGCGAAAGGAATTTCATTCTATAATGCTGTATTCAACATATATGTAGACTATGATAAATTTAAAAAGATTGTCACAAAAATTGAGGCGTATTAAGGTTATGGTAATTTGCGATTGTTTGCTATCTATGTTCTTTTGTTCGTATGCCCAGGATGCAAACGAGTCTTTAGCTTCCAGCAAATGCTTAAAATATCATAATGTTAGTCACATCGGATTTGCAGAAAGCACTCTTTATCAAGAGCTTTATTATGAAATTGAATTACCGCAAGGGGTCATCTGGTGTGAATCATCAGCTATTGATTCTGGAGTTTGTTTTTTATACCCAGATAGTCAAATCATTTGCGCATTTACAATGGATGTGTGGGTCAATGCCGACACAGATAGAAGTGACCGCACTGACATGGTTTTTAATTATAATGGCTACACCTTTAGCCCCTGGGCTTTTTTACATCTAGACTATTTCTTTGACTACTATAGAGATGTTCCGGAAACGCAAGATCCTCAGGCTCACAATAATAATTGGTATTGGGATGATGATAATGGATTTGATGATGCTAATGAGTTATATTCGGCCTACATCCAAGGTCGCTTCGAAAAATGCGATATAGATGGTGATGGAAATCGCTTGAAAGCAATACATGGGAGGCGGCATCGTTATTTTAATAGAGATGGTGTCAGAGTGGTTCTTTATAACATTCTACCCGAAAATTTTGAATATTTCTATAACGTCACTTATAACTCTTTGTATGTACCAGACAAAAATGAATTTCAAAGAATGTCTGATGATTTAAATGAGATACCAATTTTCACTATTTGCGATTGCAAAGAATAAAGGATATGGAATGATTCTATATATAAGACAAGCAGTAGACTTTGCGGCTACTGGCAACTCATTGGCCTACAAGACGATGGACGGACATGATGAGAGATATGTGGCGGACCTGCCGCAGCTGTCGGCAAGGGGCATGCTCACCGGCACGGCCACGCGCGTGCTGGGTGACCAATGGTGCGAGCCGAATGCAGAGCGAGAGCTTGCTCGCGCTATGCTGAGGCGAAGCCCATTGATGCCGGAGGACTACCAGGGCAACGTGCGTGCCGTGATCGACGTCCAGGGCACGCTCGAGGAGGTGAACGGCTACTACCCCTACGGCGGTCTGCTGGGCGGCGGCACGGTGGGCGGCAACCAGGGCGTGCAGCCCTACAAGTACGGCGCCAAGGAGCTCGACCGCCAGAACGGCCTCGACTGGTACGACAGCCAGGCCCGCATGTACGACCCCGTGCTGGGCCGCACACCCACCATGGATAGCAAAGCGGAGGACTACTACTCCATCAGCCCATACGCCTGGTGTGTTGGAAATCCAATCAAGTTTGTTGATACTAATGGAAAATGGATTAAAGGTTCGAATGGAAAACGAATCAAGTTAAATAAAAAAGACAGAGTTTGGTCAAAAAACACATCCGAAGATATCCAACGTATTGGTGATGCTATGATGATGACTGAACATGGAATGCAAAAATTAGATGATATGCTTAATTCACCATATCCAATTTCTTTGCAATTAAACAAAACTGATATAATAAAGTACGACAATGGTGATGTTAAATTGGGAGGAACGACCCCTTGGCTCATAAGAGACAAAAAGGGTAAAGCTATAGACTTTAAAAGAGTTGAAATTGTCATTTATCTAAAAGCCATACAGGAATATGGCAGTAATGATTCACGCTACAAAGGTCTGTCAGAAGATGAAATTATTGGAGCAAATGCTGTTCATGAATCAACTCATGGAACAGAGAAAGAAGCGAACAACAATTTTAATGAATCTGATGGGCAAGCAGAAGATAAGGCAAAGCAAAGCGAGGAAGAGTATATTAAACAGCTTAATGAAAAGAAATCAAAGGAGGAAGTCCAACAATGAGAAAAATTGTATTAATAATTTTGCTTTTTAACTTTTTAGCATCATGGGGTATTACACCTGAAACAAAAAGGATCTATCGCGATTTAAAAAGTATATATATCAAACGCGACTCGACATTAGCTGAATATCTTTCAGATTCTGAGAACGAATGGGTAAATGAAGGGAATTTATTTGAAGTTGTCGATGTTTTTTCTGAAGTCACTCTTGATCGAAATGTGGGTGATTTTAATACTGACTTTGGCCTGTATTTTGTTACACAAAGGCCAATCAGTCATCCTTTTCTACCTGGTTTCTTGTTGATTGTTGAAGGGCGAAAGACTTTCTATAGCGTGTCTACAACAGACTGGCTTGTACGTGAATTATTCCGTCTACGCGAAGAGGACAATTATGAAATCAGTGATGCCAATTTGTCAACTCTTTTGAAATACGTTGTTTATCCACTGGGACGAAAACATCTTTTTACAAGATTGCCTGAAGAAGTTTTTACTGAAGGTGATATCAAATTCATTAAAAAATAGATTCGTGCTCTCTCTAATTATGCAGCAATACGATAAACGCTATTTCATAGGTAGCTTAACTCGGCATGACACCATCATCAATATCCCTGCCGAGACCACCCTGATGGTGCGTGACTACTGCGGCAGCCACATTTACCGTGACAACACGCTCGAGCGAATCAACAATGACTACGGCTACTGGGCGAACGGCAACTGGTACTACTATATCAAGGACTACCAGGGCAACGTGCGTGCCGTCATCGGCCATACGGGCAACTTGTTGGAGGTCAACAACTACTATCCTCCACCCAAAAGTCTGGCAATCCCAATTGAATAATATATTGAAATATTGAGTTTTATTTGTATTAAAGTAATAAATTTCATTTTTTAAATAAGTCATGATACTATATCTTAATAATTATAAAGGATTTGATGATGTGTTCATCCCGATTAGAGAAGTTAATTTTTTTGTTGGCGAAAATAGTACGGGAAAGACATCGATATTAAAATTACTTGAAATTCTTTCTTCTCCACGTTTTTGGATAGACCCTGTATTCAATACCTCTGAAGTTGAATTAGGCTACTTCTCAGAGATAGTTAATAAGATTTCAGGTAATGGCAAATCATTCAGTCTTGGCGTCAGCTATGATAATGAAGAAGAAAATGATAGATATAATGGATTCTTTTGGATGAAATTTATCGAGAAAGATTCAACGCCCATGCTCTCAGAATTCAAATTTATTATAGATAATGTAAGTGTATGGTGCTTTAATATTAAAGAGGCGAGCATTGAATATCGAACAAAAAATATAAATAACAATGTGTTATTTAAGGAATGGGTAAAAGACTTTAATTACTTCGATGACAATGAGAAATCAAATATAAGAGTCTTGCCAAATTCACCATTCTATAAATTATACTCTGAGATAGAGAATAAAATCAAGGGGAATAAACACGATGGTTTTTCTTCTTTCATAACGCCGCGTCCATATAATAGATTTTATTGGATAGCTCCTATACGCGCTAAAGCAAAGAGGTGGTATGAATCGTATAAATTGTCATATTCTCCCGAAGGAGATCATACTCCTCTATTATTGTATAAAATATTAACAAGTAAATCAAAAAAATCGGAGAAATACCTTACTATGTTAAGAGAATTTGGAGAAAAAAGTGGCTTATTTGATGATGTGACGGTTAATGGAGCTAAAAAAGAAAAACCATTTGCATTACAAATTCATTATGGAAAATTATCTGTAAATTTAACAAATGTTGGATATGGAGTAAGTCAAGTTCTCCCTCTATTAGTCGAATTAGTCACTTCGCAAAAAAAATCATTTGCTATTCAACAACCAGAAGTTCATCTTCATCCTAAAGCGCAAGCCGCTTTTGGTGATTTTATCTTTCAAATCGCCAGCAAAAATAAGAATAGATTAATATTGGAAACTCATAGTGAATATATGATAAATAGGTTTCGTTATGCATTATCAACAAATAAGGCTAAGTTAAAAGCACAGGTGTTGTATTTTAAAAGAGATGTTAACGGAACAAGAGTATATGAGTTACCAATTAATTCAAAAGGTCGATTTGAAGGTGACAATACTACGGAGTATATGAAATTTTTTTTGGAAGAAGAACTTAGAATGCTTGAAATCTAATGGCAATAATTATAGATACAAACTGTTTAAGTCGCGTTTTCAATCGAAAAAATAAGGAATTCTCAGAATTTAAACCGGTTTTTGATTGGATTATAAATGGCAATGGCTTTATTGTATATGGCGGGTCAAAATACGAAGGAGAATTAAAAAAAACTCAAAAATATCTTGGGTTATTTCGGATTTTGAATGATTTGGGTAAGGTTTATAAGTGTCCAGAAACAAGAAAGATTGACGAGCTGACAAATTATTACAGAATGAATTATCCAATCGTAGATTTTGACGACCCCCATTTGCCTGCTATCGTAATTGTTACAAAGTGTCGATTAATTTGTTCGACAGATATTAGATCGATACCCTATGTTACAAATCCTAAAATGTACCCAAAAAAATTTGTTGTTCCAAAGTATTATCAAAGTAGAAAAGATGAGAAGTTACTAATTGATTCAAACATTGATAAGCGATTGAAATGTCATAGAACGAAACTGAATAAGAGAGAAAAAGAGAAAATAAATGAATTCATGTCGAACAAAAAAATTTAGTGTTAGAGATCAGCAATTTAAGTGTAATCCAATTTAGTTAATTGCTCTCGAATCTGTCAAGTCTTTTTAGCGTGTGACAGGGGGACGATTCTTTTGTCACAATAGTGCTCCAGAAGATTTGTATTCTCATGTTTGAGGCAATCACAATCATCTCGGTCTATCAACTCATCCACAACAAATGATTATTACTCAAATGGCAGCCTCAATCCAATATGGCAGCTTGTACAAAATAGACTCAATGTCTGAGGCTATAATTAATTGAAAATAAACAAATTATTATAACATTATTAGCAATGAAGATTATTAAAAAACGAATTCGGAATGTTGAGCAATACACCAGCCCGTGACAAGGGGACGGTTCTTTTGTCACGGTATTGCATCAGGAGTTTTATGACACGCTCGAACAACAACTGCCGCACGGCGATGGTCGCGCTGACTGCTGGCGACAGCATTCGTGAGGCGCATTCTTATGAGTATGACAATAATGGCAACATCGTTTACGTTAATACATCAAGAGTGAAGCCCGACATGACCGCCCAACCAGATACCGTGCAGAGAACCCGCGAGGAGCGGTTCCGCTGGGACGAGGAGAACCGCTTGACGGCTCTCTCGCAGAATGGCTACGTGTCGCACTACTGGTACGACGCCGACGGTGAGCGTGACAAAAGAATGCCGTCCCTATGTCATAATAGTGAAAACATATTTATGTCATGCGTTTACACAAATGCTACATTGTATGTTCCTAGTGGTAGCCTATCGCTATATAATACAGCACCTGTGTGGATGATTTTTGACAATATCATTGAGGTGGAAGCTGTACAATCTACTTACGGTGATCTCAATGGTGACGGTCAGGTTGACATTAGCGACGTGAACATGGTCATTAATTTGATGCTCGGCAAAGTTGAGCAGACGGTGGCAGGTGACGTCACTGGCATTGAAGACATCACAGCTGGTACCGACAACGCCGACATCAGCGATGTCAACGCCGTCATCAACGTTATGCTAGGGAAGTGATTCATAAAGTTGCATAATAACCGTACTTAATTATGTTAATAAAAGTTAAATGTGGAGGATAATTGCAGATTAAAAAAAAATTATAACTTTGCGACAAATTTAACAACAAAAACGAGAAACGATGAAAAAGTTAACATTTATTATAGGATTAATGGCTATGGTGTGGAATGTACTATGGGCCGATTCTAACGTAGTCATTGAGCATAATGGCATCTATTTTCGCAAGCTTTCTGATCATCATTTGAGTGTCACTTACCGCGACACAAGTTATAACTCCTATAAAGGCGTTGTCAAAGTT
>Ga0310695_10010351_pt1 | contig 13665 bp, 14 predicted proteins | sample RumenRJG_04DNA_FD_203882 | JGI IMG/M metagenome (GOLD analysis project Ga0310695, IMG submission 203882) | Bovine rumen microbial communities from Lethbridge, Alberta, Canada - RJG_04 (v2) (version 2) | ecosystem: Host-associated > Mammals > Digestive system > Stomach > Rumen | place: Canada...
TTACAAAGCGTTAAAAACACCCTCAATGTATCTTGTAATCGGTTCAACCACCATATTAGGAGCACATACGATTTGCACTCTGCTGCAAAAAGGACTTCCTGTCCGTGCCGTTAAATCCGACCGTAGCGATATGGATCGTTTTCGTAAGATTATGGGATACTATTTTTCTGACTGCGACAATCTTTTTGAAGAAATTGATTGGGTAGAGGCCGACCCATTCGACCGCGATTCTGTTGCCGATATGCTCTGCGAAATCGACGTAGTTTTCAACTGCTCTACGCCTGCTTTTTTTGGTCTGAAAAAAGATGACAATATTATCAACGGTATTGTTAACAGCACTGCACTGCTTGTAGACGAGGCTCGCTATGCCGGTGTAAAATATTTTTGCCATGTAAGTAATCTCCAAGCTTTGGGCGACGAACCTGAGATGAAAGAGATTACCGAAAAATCGGAGCGCGACCCAAAGGGTAATTATACCGAATTTTCGCAAGCTTCGTTTTTGAGCGAAATGGAGGTTTGGAGGGCTTTTGAAGAGGGTTTGCCCGGCTCGATTATCAATGCAGGTTTTATTATTGGACCTGGTGATTGGCACAAAGATAGTAGCGCAATGTTTGACCGTATTCGCCACGGCTTTCGCTTTTTTACCAAAGGTGTAACAGGTTTTATCGGTGTTAACGACCTTGTACGCTGTATGCTCTCGCTTGCTAAACAACGTATTGTCAACGAGCGTTTTATAGCAGTTTCGCAATGTATGAGTTTTGCCGAATTGCTATTTTATATTGCCGATACTTTTGGCGTTAAACGTCCTAAGTTTAATGTATGTAAATTTATGTTTGCTTTTCTAAAAGTTTGGTACAGAATTAAATACCTATTTTCGCGTCACAATCCACGGCTCAACGACGATTTTATTAGCCTTATTACTGATTTTAAACTTTATAGCAATAATAAGAGCATTAATACTCTTGTGGCAGGTTATCAGCCTATCGAACAGGTGGTTAAGGAAATCTGCAAACTGTATAGCACTGCAAAATAAAAGTTTTTTTATAGCCTACCATATTTTTTACTATCTTTACGGCGAAAACAAAAATCAGCGTAATGGACATTAGAGCAATCAACAACATATCCGAAAAGGAAAAAGAGTTTGAGCGCAAACTCCGCCCTTTAACTTTCGACGATTTCAACGGTCAGAAAAAACTCCGCGAAAACCTCGAAGTGTTTGTTAAGGCAGCCAAGATGCGCGGCGAGGCACTCGACCATGTGCTTTTTCACGGACCTCCCGGTTTGGGCAAGACCACACTTTCTAATATTATTGCCAACGAACTCGGCGTAGGAATGAAAACCACTTCGGGTCCTGTGCTCGACAAACCTGGCGACCTTGCGGGATTGCTTACCAATCTCGACAGCCGCGATGTGCTATTTATCGATGAAATTCACCGCCTCTCTCCCGTGGTGGAGGAATACCTCTATTCCGCAATGGAGGATTTTAAGATTGATATTGTGATAGATAAAGGTCCGGCGGCTCGTTCGGTACAGTTGACTCTTAATCCTTTTACGCTTGTGGGCGCAACCACACGAGCAGGATTGCTCACCGCTCCTCTGCGTGCAAGGTTTGGTATAAATCTTTTGCTCGAATATTATGATATTGAGGTGCTTACACGTATTGTAATGCGTGCAGCCAAAATCTTAAATGTAGAAATCGACCAGCCAGCAGCCGGTGAAATAGCATCGCGTAGCCGTGGTACTCCGCGTATTGCCAATTCGCTATTGCGCCGTGTAAGGGATTTTGCCCAGGTTAAAGGCAACGGCGTAATCGACTTAGAGATAACTAAATACGCCCTCGACAACCTTAATATAGATTCGCTCGGTTTAGACGAAATGGACAATAAGATTCTCTGCACCATTATCGATAAATTTCAGGGCGGTCCTGTGGGATTAAACACAATTGCCACGGCTGTGGGCGAAGATAGCGGCACTATTGAGGAGGTTTATGAACCCTACCTTATTATGGAAGGCCTTTTAAAACGCACTCCACGCGGACGAGAGGTTACTCCGTTTGCCTACAAGCATTTAGGTAAGAATCTTACAACTTTTAACGATGATGATGTGCAACTTGCGCTCTTTTAGCATATTATTGTTGCTGTTGATGGCTGCGTGCGCTCCCGTGCCTGTGCCTATCGGATATTACAACAATTGCGCAATGGATTTTGCCGATAGTCTTAACCGTTATACTATGCGTTTTAGCGGTTCGAAGAGCATTGCCGATGCCAAAGATTATATTTGTAGCGAAATGCGCAAACACGCCGACACCGTGATGGTGCAGAGCCGAAAAGTGCAACTCAACGATACTCTTTCGGTTACACTTAATAATATAATGTGTATGTTTAACACAGACTACCGCGACCGTGTGCTTCTGTACACCAATTACGACCAAAATCCATTTTCAGGCGATACTGCCGATTGCGCTTCGGGAGCTGCTCTGTTGATGTCGCTTTCGCGTTATTTTGCCGAGCGAGACCCTGGCTTTGGTATAGACGTAGTTTTTTTCGACGGACGTTTTGCCTATCTCAACGATTCCACAATCAATGGTCATCTGCGCTATTGCCTTGGTGCGCAGGCGTGGGCAGAGGATAACAAAGAAATTATTCCGCAATATCAGTACGGCATTAGCGTAATGCATCCCGCGCACAAAAATGCTTTTTTTGTAATCGATGGTAATTCAAACCATTTTGCATCGCGCCATTTTTATTTTGCACGCAGTACGGCAAAACTATTTGATGTCGAAAAACTCTTTCCTGATGTGATAGCAGAGCCTTATTATGGCGACAACACTATTGTGAGTGCTGTGGCAGGTGTGCGGTCGTTTTGCTTGGCAGGACAATATCTCCGTAACGGAAATCCCGAAGATATTAAAAATGATTGTTTAAAAGATGTTGATAATCAGTATTTTGAAAATATTGCAAAAATAATTATCGAAACAGTATACACAAGTCATTAAAATTTTTATTACATTTGTGGCTTGAAAGTGTCGGTTAATTCCGATAAAAAAATAATTATAACTAATCGCAGCGCAAATGGAACTCGTAGACAACAAACTAACAATCGAAGCCTCTGATGATACACCGGCGATAATAATCGACGGCGATAAGAGGTTTGTAAGGTTCGAAGGCCCCTCGTTTCCCGAAAACGCGGTAGAATTCTACACACCTATTATCGAAAAACTTCTCACCCTTATCCCCACTTGGAAGGGCGAAATAAAAATAGAATTTGAGTTTTCGATATTATCTTCGGCATCAAACAAGGTTGTTTACGAACTATTGGTAAGGTTAGAAAAACTTCATGCAGACGGTTCCGACATACATATCGATTGGATTTACGAAACTTACGACGAAGATATGTTCGACGAAGGTTCGGGCTACAAAGATTGCCTTAAAATTCCAATCGAACTCATTGAGCGCCCAAGCGAATAGATAAAAGGCCCCGTAGTTTAGCTGAATAGAACGTAGGATTCCGGTTCCTGAGGTCGTGGGTTTGAATCCCGCCGGGGTCACATTTAAAAATATAAAAGCACTGCGAATTGTTGCAGTGCTTTTTTTGTGATGGTTGTGTTATCGTCAATTATTTATTCCTTCATCAGTTTTTCCAATTCTTCGTCGGATTTGTTGAGTTCATGCTCTTTGTAAAACTTTGTGAGCATTGTGGCAAACACCTTGTCTTCGTAAGTGAATACAAAGTCGTAGTAGCCGGGCTCAGCGTTGTCAGGATTAACATACATACTTCCCCAAGCACTTCCTTCCTCGGCATCGGGGTCCTTGCGGATGTCGCCGCCTTGCACAAATCCGGGAGTGATGTCGCGCATCTTGTTTTTTAGGTAGAAGCTCTGGTCTTCTTTGTGTTTGATAATCCACACCTTGATGCCGTATTCTGCATTGGTCACGGGATAAAACTCTATCCACTCGTTCAGATTAAAGATGCAGCGGATGCCTTCGGTGGCTGGCTTTCGGTCATTCCACTTCGAAGAGCCGGCTTGGTTTCCTTTGAGCGTCAAGGCGGTCATAACGGGTTGTTCGCCATCTTTGAGGTTCACGAAGTTGAGTTTGCCGGGAATCATTGCATCTTGTGCTTCGGATTTTGTGGCGTTGCCGCTGTTGTTGGAGGTTTGAGAATCGCCTGTTGTGGCGGTGGCAGAATTGTTGGTAGATTCGGTGGCGTTGTTGGTGTTGCCGCCGTTGTTGCAGGCCGACAAGGTAAGCATTGTGAGCCCTGCGGCTAATAATAACGAGATTTTTTTCATTGTTGCATTTGTTTATGGTTGGTAATGTATATAATTGTGAGTTACAAACGTATGGAATTATTTGTAATAAATCAAGTTCTCGGTTAAACTTTTTTAGTTAGCAAATTTTATCCCCTCAATATTCAATAGACCAATTTTGTTGTGTATGCCTCCGCTGTAACCTGTAAGTTTTTTGCCCGCACCTAAAACCCTGTGGCAAGGTATAATTATTCCAATCGGATTCCAACCCACTGCACCGCCAACTGCCTGTGCCGACATTTTGTTAATATTGTGATTTTTGGCAATTTGAGTGGCAATTTCGCTGTAAGTGATTGTTTCGCCGTATGGTATGGTCTTCAAGATTTCTAAAACTTCTCTGCGAAACGGAGTTGCATTATTAATTTGATATTCAGGTATATAATGTGGTACCTTACCAGCAAAATAATCCTCTAACCACTTGGTTACATCCTTAAATATTGGCAAATTGTCAACTTGCTCCACCACAGCCTCGCCTTTTATAAAGTGCAGACCTGTAAGCACTTCTCCATCGGATGAGAGTAGGATAGGGGAGAGGGGGGATGGTGTAGGGTAGAGAAAGGTCATTTTTTATGGAGATTTTGATTGTTTATGGAAATTTGATTACTCTGATAATTCTGATTACTCTGAATAATCTGATTTTGCTGAGAACTTAGATGCTTTTGTTCATTTCTATACTCTGTTCTTGCTTTATACATTATTTCTTTGATTCCACCTTCTTTAACAAAACGTTCTTGCATATGTTCAAGAAGTTTGAAGAGCATAAATATTGCTTGATGGATTAGAGTGATACATAGGTTTGCTATTTCTTCATCGGTCATACGGACTATGTATTTACTATAGTCTTTCATTATTTGCTCACTTCTAGCATATTGACGCATAGTTTCAAATCTAGGATGCAATTTGTTCCATTGTTCAAGTTTGTGAACACGCAGATAATCTTCATAATCTATCAATAATTCTTCAAGACTGGCTTTGGCAACATTTGTAAGTTTTATTTCTGTCTCGCTTGAAGTGGCAGCCGCTTGATTGCCTTCGGCTATGTTTTGTTTGCCACTACGGGCTGCTTGTACCATTTGGTCAACGGTACGATCACCTTTAGATAAATATTTTTGCGCAAAATAGTAAGATATGTCGTATATTATTTCTGTGACCTTATACACACGAAGATTTCTATAATTGCCATGTTGTGGTAAAAAAATGTTGTCAGCCATGATTCTTTATTTTTTCTCCAAATATAATGAGAATTAATATATAATTTCATTTTTTCTCAGTAAAATATCCTGGTGCGGATTCTCCGCCGTCGATGCGGGCGTATTCTCTGCCGGTTTTTTCGGGGTTGAATTTTGTGCCTTTGCCGCCTACAAGGTTGGGGCAGTTGTGGAACATTTTTTGGCTAAATTCAAGACGATATGTAACCAAGTTGTCTGGGTTTACGAAAATTGTTTTCAGATTGGTGCAATTATTAAACATACCTACTGTAACAGCAACCATTTCTACGTAAAATGTGCTTAAATCAAGGTTAGTCAGATTGCTACATTCAGAGAATAAGTAAGCCATATCACCTACTTTTCGCGTGTTGAAGTTGCTTAAATCAAGGTTCTTGATGAGATTACAACCTTCGAACATTGAAGCTATATTAGTTACATTTTCGGTGTTGAATCCGCTCAGATCAATGTCTGTAAGATTACAGCAATTAGCAAACATACCTGACATATCTGTAACTTCCGAAGTGTTAAGGTTTTCTATGCCAACTATCTGAGTTATCTTGTCACATTGATAAAACCATTGTTTTGTAGTTGTGGGTTTGCAATCTGCAAAAGATTTATCGAATACAACCTTGTTGAATTCGCCAAACCTGTCTTTCCACGATTGTTCCCAACCATTAATAATAATACCCGTGGAAGGTACTTCTTCTGCACATTTGAATGTAAGTGTTTGATTCTCTACAATGGCGAAGGGAACACCATCCTTGCATCTGGGTAGGTATGGCGTTTTACCTTTGGTGGTTAGATAACCTTTATTGTTAGGTCCTTTGTCTATTTGCGCAAAACCACCATCAGAATTGCGTTGACTGCATCCTGTACCTTTCTCTCCATACAAGTTCATACAACCTGCGAACATTTGTCCAGAATGCCAATTACTATTGTTAATCAATTCATCTTTGAGTTTCCATCTTTGAGGGTCTACATAAATGGTTCTAAGATGAATACAATTCTGGAACATTACAGCAGTAGAAGTTACTTCCTTAGTGTCAAAACTACTTAAATCAAGTTCTGTAAGGCTGGAACATGATTCAAAGATACCTATCATACTTTTTACTTTTGCAGTATTAAAGTTGCTTAAATCAAGGCTCAAAAGTTTTTTACAACCTCTGAACATATTCACCATATCAGTCACTTCCGAAGTATTAAGATTGTTAAGACCTTCAATACTAATTAATTCAGAGCAATCGTGAAACCAACTTTCTGTGGTTTTAGGCGCATACTTCGCAAATGATTTGTCAAATACTACTTTGGTAAAATCGCCAAAAATATTTTTCCAAGATATTTGATCTCTTTTTATGAGTACCGCGTTGTCGGGGATGTGGTTGTCGTATTTAAAATATAGAACTTCGCCTTCTAACACTGCATAAGGTCGTGTTTTTTCATTTGTGGGCTTATAAGGAGTGTTGCCTTTTGAAGTTAACAACCCCGGCTTATTGACTCCTTCGTCGATATGAGCAAAACTAATATTATCTCTTTCGGCAAACCATTCAGTGCCTTTGCCTCCAAACAAATTGAAACAATTGTAAAATATATAGGCAGAGTGCTTTGAGGATTGTTTTAATTGTTCGTTTAGAATCCATTTGTCTGGGTCGACAATGATGGTCTTTAGTCTATAACATTGGTAGAAGAGAATTGCAATGTCTGTAACATTTCTAATGTCAAAACTGCTCAAGTCTAAACTTGTGATATTGCACATCACGCCGAACATCTGTCGCATATTTACAGTTTTTTGGGTGTTGAATTTGCTGAGGTCAAGTTTTGTTAGATGTAGACAGCCGTTGAACATCGAGCCCATATTTACAACGTTCTCCGTATTGAAACTGCTTACATCAAGTTCGCATATTTTGTTGCACCCTGCAAACATCGACTTCATATTGGTAACATTTTTTGTGTCAAAGTTGCTTACATCAATGTTAGTAAGACTATAACAACCCCAAAACATATACGACATATCACTGACCTGATTGGTGTTAAACCCTTCTATGTTTAAATCTTTAAGTCTTTCACAATGTGCGAACATATAACTCATATCCGTAACTTTGGAAGTGTTGAAATTACTCAAATCAAGTTTCGTTATATTCCTACATTCACCAAACATCATTTTCATATTCGTTACCTCAGAAGTATTCAGGTTTTCAATGCCTTTGATTTCTTTGAGTGCGTAGAATTTATTGAACCAATGGGCACACGACACCGGTCTAGCATTTTTGAATGATGTGTCAAATACAACTGTTGTATACGTTTGAGAAAAAAGCATTTGACCTATTCTTTTTGTCCAACTTGGAATAGTATCGGCTGCATTAATCTCATATACAGTATCTTGCCTTGCGGATTTTTGCGTGTCGTAATAGAATGTAAGAGTTTTACCGTCTTCTGATTCCGTGACATACGCCTCTTGTGCTGAGGTTGATGTGGCGGATAGTATTATAGCCGCGATGATGGAGAAAATGTGTTTCATAACGCCTTATATTTTATGCGCAGTTATAATAGTGAAACTCTTAGCGTTAACTGTGATTGTGATGCCGTCGATAGTGCAGTAATAGTTTTTGCCGTTGCGGGTGATGGTGCATTGGGGCGATTGAATTTTTTGTTTGCAATATTCCACTGGGTCGGTGTCGGCAGAAAGCAAAAGATTTTTGGCAATACGCTGGGCACCCATGGGTGTGGTAAAAATGCGGTGGATATTGTCTAAGAGGGTTATCGGTTGGCTTCCGTTAAACTCAGCCATCTCTTTTTTGATAAACGATGCTATCATTTGTCGGTAGAGTTTTTCTACCATATCGGGGTCTGCGCCAAGTGTTTCGGCTTTGGAACGCACTTTTTGAATTACCTTTTCTACTCGTGATGAGTCTTTAACGCCTTCCTCGTTTTTTTTGAAGGCGGCTGCCTGAGCCACATATTCGCCTCTTTCGGCTATGAGGGCTATTATTGCGCTATCTATTCTGTCGATGTTTGCGCGTACTTCGTCTAAATTGTTGCAGTTCATTAGTTTAATAATTCTTAAATAGTTCAGAGTGAGTGCCTAAACGAACTAATTCAATTACGTTATTTTTTTCGTCGAACCAAATAATCAAGAAATCATCTTCTATATGGCACTCCATACATCCTTTGTATTCTCCTTTGAGCATATGGGGATGGCATTCTGATGGAATTGGTTTTTCGTTTGCCAATAAATCTATTATTCTTTCTAACTTTGCTATCTTTTTGGGCTGATGGCGATAACGTTTAAAGTCTTTTTTATACTGCCCTGATGGAAAAATCTTTTTCATTCTGCGTCAAATTCTGATAAAAGTGCCTTTGAAAGTTCTGCTGCACTGTTAAATAGTTCGTTTTCGGGATAATTTTGTCTATTCTTTGCTTCCTCAATGGCCGCTTTGGTTACTTCGTTGGGCTCATCGTATACATCATCGAGAAGTACACTCTCAACATAATTATTTAACGAACGGTTTGTGCGGGCAGCCTTAATTTTGAGTTCTTCTATAAGGTCGGCTTTTAATCTAAATGATACGGGTTTTCTGATTGCTGCTGTTGCCATAATTTTTAATATTAATTGTGCTACAATAAATTGCAAATATATATCATTTGTATTACAAATGCAATTATTTTAACGAATATAATTTAAAAATGGTTATTTGATTTTTGCGGTTGAAATATAAAAAAAACGGACAGCAAATGTTTGCTATCCGTTTTTTATTGTGTAATTGCTTAGTATCTGTAATGCTCAGCCTTGTAGGGACCTTCAACGTGAACGCCGATGTAGTCGGCTTGTTTTTGGGTGAGTTTGGTGAGTTTTGCTCCTACGTGGTCGAGGTGGAGGCGTGCAACTTCCTCGTCGAGATATTTGGGCAAGCGGTAAACGCCTGTTTCGTATTTCTTGGTCCAAAGATCCAACTGCGCGAGGGTTTGGTTTGTAAACGAGTTGCTCATTACAAACGAGGGGTGTCCTGTGGCGCATCCGAGGTTAACAAGACGTCCTTCGGCAAGGAGGATTATCGAGTGTCCGTCGGGGAAGATGTATTGGTCTACCTGAGGTTTGATGTTGATTTTTTTGATGCCTTTGATTTTTTCGAGGTCGGCAACTTGAATTTCATTGTCGAAATGACCTATGTTGCAGACAATTGCCTTGTCTTTCATAGCGGTCATATGCTCGGCTGTGATGATGTCGCAGTTGCCTGTGCAGGTTACGTAGATGTCGCCGTAAGGAAGGGCGTCTTCTACTGTTACCACCTCAAAGCCTTCCATAGCGGCTTGTAGTGCGCAGATGGGGTCAACTTCTGTTACCACTACTCTTGCGCCGAAACCGCGCATACTGCGAGCGCAGCCCTTGCCAACGTCGCCGTAACCGCAAACTACTGCCACTTTGCCGGCAATCATAATGTCGGTGGCGCGTTTGATACCGTCGGCGAGCGATTCGCGGCAGCCGTAGAGGTTGTCGAACTTGCTCTTTGTTACCGAGTCGTTTACGTTGATGGCGGGGAAACGGAGTGTGCCTGCCTCAAACATCTGATAAAGACGGTGAACGCCTGTGGTGGTCTCCTCAGATACTCCGCGTACGTTCTTGATAAGTTTGTGGAATTTCTGTGGGTCGATGCCGAGGTTGAATTTCAAGCGTTTGTAAAGTTGCACAGCGTCTTCGCCTTTGGGCAGAGTGTCGAGCATTTTGGGATTGTTCTCTGCGTCAACGCCGAGGTGGAGCATAAGGGTAGCGTCGCCACCGTCGTCAACAATCAGGTCGGGACCAACGCCGTCGCCGAATGTTAAAGCCTGCTCGGTGCACCACCAATATTCTTCGAGACTTTCGCCTTTCCAAGCAAACACGGGTACTCCGCCCTGAGCGATTGCAGCCGCTGCGTGGTCTTGTGTCGAGAAAATGTTGCAACTTGCCCAACGTACCTGTGCTCCAAGTGCGGTGAGGGTTTCGATCAGGACTGCTGTTTGAACGGTCATATGAAGCGAGCCCATAATTTTAGCACCTTTGAGAGGCTGCTGAGCGGCGTATTTTTTGCGCAAAGCCATAAGACCGGGCATTTCTGCCTCGGCGAGTTCTATCTCTTTGCGTCCCCAAGCGGCAAGACTCATATCTTTAACCTTGTAGGGGAGGGTGTTGTCGAATTTTTCCATTATGATATGTTTTTTGTTGTTACGGGCGCAAAGGTAGTAAAAAATAAATTAATTCTCCACCAAAATATACAACTTGTCGCTTCGTCTTACTTTCTCGGGTACGGGGATGGAGATTACGTCGCCTTTTACGGCGGTGTCGGACTTGCGGTCGTCGAAACGGATTTCACTGATGGTCATATCTATTGTGCCAGTGGTGGGACCTATTATCAAAACGCGCTCGCCAACAGATATTTTGCCGCTGTTGATGTAAATTTCGGCTACGCTCAGACGACTGAAAAAGTTGTTTACCGTGCCCACAAACTCTTTGTGATACTTGGCTTTTGAACCGTGCATATTGTTCCATTCTCCGAGACGCTGCCCAAGATAGTATCCATCCCAAAATCCACGGTTGAACACTTCCGAGAGACGCTCTTTCCATTTTTCGGCTTTTTCAGCGTTGAAACAGCCTTCTTCTACCGCCTTAACTGCCTCGTGATATACCTCGGTAACGAGTTTTACATACTCGGGCGGACGGGCGCGACCTTCTATTTTTAGCACTTCCACGCCGGCGGCAAGTATCTTGTCGATAAAACCAATGGTGCAGAGGTCTTTGGGCGACATTATGTATTCGTTTTCAACGTCGAGTTCGATGTCAGATTCGCGGTCTTTAACGGTGTAGGCTCGGCGGCACACTTGTAGACACGCTCCACGGTTGGCACTTCGTCCAAGTTCGTGAAGGCTCAGGTAGCATTTGCCCGAAACAGCCATACACAACGCCCCGTGCACAAACATCTCTATGCGCACAAGTTCGCCCTTAGGTCCGCGGATATTCTGTTCTTTGATTTGCTGGTGAATGTAGGCAACCTTGTCGAGAGTGAGTTCTCGGGCAAGAACCATTACATCGCAATATTTTGAAAAGAATTTTACCGCCTCGATGTTGCTGATATTTAATTGAGTGGAGGCGTGAATTTCCACACCTTGTTTTAATGCGTATTCCAAAACGGCTGTATCAGAAGCAATTATTGCAGTGATATGTTTTTGTTTGGCAAGGTCGATAATGCGGTGCATTTCGGCAATGTCGGTGTCGTACATAATGGTGTTGACGGCGAGGTAGGTTTTTACACCGTGTTCCTGACATAGCGACACAATACTTTCGAGGTCGTCTTCGGTAAAGTTTACGGTACTTCCCGCACGCATATTAAGTTTTCCGAGACCAAAGTAAACCGAGCCAGCCCCTGCCTGAATAGCAGATGCAAGCGACTCGAAACTGCCCACCGGCGACATTATCTCTATCATTTTCCTATCTTTTTAAAGCGACATCAGCCAAGCCAATATCAATATGAATATCAATGTTTTAGCAAGCATCGGCATAAAATGGTCTTTTTCGCCGAGTTTGAATCTTTTGAGCAGGATGCAGATTAATCCCACGCCAAGCACTGCCATTGTGATAATGAACAGTTTGTCGGTGTCAACGTTTTGTTCAAAACCAAGTTTCATAAGTAGCGACAATGCCCACATCATATACGAACTCCACACCACGCGCCGTGTAAAGTTTCTAAAAATCGAAACTTTTTTTTCAAACGGACGCACAGCCATCAGCCAATAGAGCACAGCGGCGGCAATAAGTATTCCGAACGTAATTTGCAGCGAATAGGGCACAAGTTGCGTTACCAAAAACAGCGACACCATAATAGCCACAGCCAAAATGGTTTCAATTATATCGAAATGTTTTTCTACAAAAGCGTAAAGTCTCTTCATTTTGATTTTTGTTTTTCCGGTGACAAAGGTAGAACTTTTTTTGCAATCCCCAAAAATTCACTTTGTAGTTTCCTTTCCCCCCTACATCTCCCTCTCATACCTCCTCTCCGGACATATACTTGTGCCAATATAATAGTATGTATCGGAGTTGCGCTTGTAGCCGCCGCCGTAGATGCGCCAGCCGGTGGTGCGATTGGCTATGAGCGAGAGTTTTATGTCGGTGTATTTGCGGATGTCGCTGTCGGAGCGCATTAAGGATATTTCTACACGGTTGTAAATTGTTAGGTCTGAGATAAATAGCGTTTCTTTATCTAACGAAAATTGCAGCGGTTCGGCGTAATGAGCAAACGAGTAAGGTTTTTGCAGCGGGTCTATTGCGGTTAATGAATTGCTGTTGTATTCGGCTTGGATGTGCCATTGGAGCGGATTTCGGTAACTCCTTATTGCTCCTACATTTTTTAGTACTGCCAATAAATCATTTATTCTAAATAATTCAAAAACATCGAATATTTCAAATCCTGCCTGATAGCCAAACTTTTTGTCGGGATTATTATCTTTATCGTAACGTGTTTGTGTATAGATATTTAACTCTCTAAATGGCGAAACCCTCAGGTCTGCTGCCAAAAAGTTGCTTTTTTGGCTTTTCTTCCACGTAATGCCGTGGATTAGCGATAGGTTAACGCCTCGTAGCACTTGCGGATTCCACCCGAGAACGTTGTAGGTGGCATAGTGGAATGTGTGATTGTTGCTTACAAAGTCGGAATCGTGGTTCCAACTCTGTGTCTGCGCCCAAATTGAGTTGAAAAACAATTTTCGGTCAAATAAACTTACCTGCGAGCGCACGTAGGGATAGTTGAACGCTTGGTCGGAGAGAATTATTGAGCGGTAGCCGTGTCCGATAAAGTTTTTGCCGTATCCGAGCACGAATTCCAAATTACGGCTGGCTCGCACGTAGATATGTCCCGTTACCCAAGCCCAGTCTAACTGCGTCTCTTTAAACTCCTTGCCGTGTCCTTGTCCGGGAATAACGTCGTATTTATCAATGTACTCTTTTTCGTAGGGGAAAAATCCGCCTTGGTTTTCGTAAAACGATGTGTAATAGGTGATATGCCCTCCTAATTTGCCAAAAGCCTCTATGCCTCGGGTGTTGCGGGTGAGCATCGATGAGGTGTCGTCGCCCTTCATTTTGCGGGCTTCAAAAATAAAGAGAGGGTTGATATTGATGCTGCAATC
>Ga0310695_10010352_pt1 | contig 13664 bp, 8 predicted proteins | sample RumenRJG_04DNA_FD_203882 | JGI IMG/M metagenome (GOLD analysis project Ga0310695, IMG submission 203882) | Bovine rumen microbial communities from Lethbridge, Alberta, Canada - RJG_04 (v2) (version 2) | ecosystem: Host-associated > Mammals > Digestive system > Stomach > Rumen | place: Canada...
AAGAGCTGGGACTCGGCGATCCTGACGGATTCGTATTCAACATGTCCGTAGGTTATGACCTCGAAGGCATCAAGACCCCTAAAGTCGATAAGTTCATCGAAGAGATGAAAGACGCTTCTGCAACAGAAGTATTCAAGGATGCTGTGGAAGTATCTCTGCAGGCAGTAAAAGACGGCAGACTCAAAAAAGTAGATGAGGCATTTATCAAGTCCATCCCTGCAAGGATCTCTAACTCCATCACAGAGTCCACACTGCACGGTTGCCCTCCTGATGAGATCGAGAGGATCGCTTCATACCTGATCACAGAGAAGAACCTCAACACATTCATCAAGTGCAACCCTACGCTGCTCGGATATGAGTTCGCAAGAAAGCGCCTCGATTCGCTCGGATTCGACTATATCGTATTCGATGATCATCACTTCCTTGAAGACCTTCAGTGGAAGGATGCGATCCCGATGTTCGAGAGACTGCAGAAGCTCTGCGATGAGAAGGGTCTGGAATTCGGAGTCAAGATCACCAACACATTCCCTGTTGATGTAAAGGCTGGCGAACTTCCATCAGAAGAGATGTACATGTCAGGTCGCAGCCTGTTCCCGCTGTCGATCGCACTTGCTGAAAAGCTTACCAAACAGTTCGACGGCAAACTCCGCATCAGCTACTCAGGCGGAGCTGACTACTTCAACATCAAAGAGATCTTTGAAGCAGGCATCTGGCCGATCACAATGGCCACTACAGTACTCAAGCCAGGCGGCTATCAGAGGATGTCACAGATCGGCGAGCTCCTTATGGACTGCGGCAGCGAGCGTTTTGCCGGCGTAGATAAGGCTAAGGCAGCAGCACTCGTAGAGATGTCAAAGGGCAAGAGAAACCAGAAGCCTATCAAACCGCTTCCGGACCGCAAGAACGGAGAACCTCTGCCAATGCTCGACTGCTTCACAGCACCATGCAGCGGCGGATGCCCGATCAATCAGGATATCCCTGCATACCTCGAGGCCATGGAAAAGGGCAGACCGGAAGAAGCGATCAGGATCATACTTGAGAAGAACGCGCTTCCGTTCATTACCGGAACGATCTGTCCTCATACATGCGCTGACAGATGCATGAGGAACCACTATGAGTCATCATTAAGGATCCGTGAGGTCAAGCTGATGGCTGCAGAGCAGGGTTCTGCCAGAGTTGCTCAAACACTTCACGCACCTGCTATAACCAGCGATAAGAAGGTCGCTGTTATCGGCGGTGGTCCTGCAGGACTGGCAACAGCATCATTCCTGAGCCGTGCCGGAGTCGATGTAACACTGTTCGAAAAGAGAAAGAGACTTGGCGGCGTTCCTCGCTATGTAATCCCTGAATTCAGGATCAGCGAAGATGCTATCAATAAGGATGTGGCTCTCTGCTCCGCATATGGCGCTAAGATGGTCAAGGGAAGAGAGATCGTATCCCTCAATGAGCTCAGAGCTGAAGGATATACAGACTTCGTCATCTGTATCGGAGCCTGGGCTGAAGGACGCAAGACACTGAAATACGGAAAAGAGATCGACGCTCTTGAGTTCCTGTATGATGTCAAGAACAGACCGGATTCAGACAATATCGGAAGAGAAGAACTCGGAACTGTCAAGCTCGGTACTGATGTAGTAGTTATCGGCGGCGGTAACACAGCTATGGACGTTGCAAGAGCTGCAAAGAGACAGCCTGGCGTAGAAAATGTCCGTCTCGTATACCGCAGAACAAGAAGATACATGCCTGCGGATGAGGAAGAGCTGCAGATGGCGATCGATGACGGTGTAGAATTCATGGAACTCCTCGCACCGGAAGGCGTAGAAGACGGAAAGCTCAAATGCGAGATCTGCAAACTCGGAGATCCTGATGAGAGCGGCAGACGTTCACCTGTCGGCACGGGCGAATTCACAGAAGTTCCGGCTACATGCGTTATCGCAGCAGTTGGTGAGAGGATCCACAGGGGACTCTATCAGGCAGCCGGCGTTGAGCTCGACAGCAAGGGCAAACCAGTTGTAGATGATAACCTGATGACAAACGTACCTGGAGTATATGCAGCAGGCGACTGCCGCAGAGGACCGGCTACAGTAGTCAAAGCTATCGCTGATGCACAGGTGATCACTTCAGCGATCTGCGGAGCAGACTTTGATAAGTATGCTGAACTCAATGCAGACGGCAACATGGGCAAGCTGCTCGACCGCAAGGGCGTTCTGGCTGATCCGCCGGCAGACAAGGCTGATGACCGCTGCCTCGGCTGCAGCACAGTATGCGAGGTCTGCGCGGATGTATGTCCGAACAGAGCAAATGTCGTCATAGATGTACCGGGATTCGAAAAACCTCAGATACTCCATGTCGACGGTATGTGCAACGAGTGCGGCAACTGCCAGGTATTCTGCCCATACGCAGGACGTCCGTTCAAGGATAAATTCACACTGTTCTGGAGCGAAGAAGACTTCAAGGACAGCGAGAACAACGGATTCCTCGTTCTTGAAGGATCCAAAGTATGCGTGAGACTGTTCGGTAATGTCGGAGAGTACGATATTGCTGATCCTAAGTGCACATTGCCTGAGGGCATCCTTGCATTCATCAAGGCTGTAACAGCTAATTATGCATATCTTATAGGCTAGTTTTAGAGAATATATTATTTCAGAGGATATTATATGCTGATATACATCAAAGGCGCAGGCGATCTTGCCAGCGGAATAGCATTGAGACTGCATCATGCAAAATTCGACATTGTGATGACAGATCTGCCTGTGCCCACGGCAGTACGCAGGACGGTGGCTTTTTCGGAAGCCATCCGTCTTGGGAGCGCCGCTGTTGAAGATGTAATGGCAGAAAGAGCAGAAACTGCAGAGCAGGTCAGAAACTGTATAGCAAGGGGTGTGATCCCTGTCGTGCCTACTACATACGAAGACATGATCGAGAGTCTCCATCCTGACGTTAAGGTCGATGCTGTAATAGCCAAGGTGAACCTGGGCACCAGGATCGATGATGCACCGCTTGTGATAGGTGTCGGCCCCGGCTTTACTGCCGGAGAGGACTGCCATGTCGTGATAGAGACAAAGCGCGGGCATACCATCGGAAGAGTCATCAAGGAAGGATCTGCCATACCAAATACCGGAGTACCGGGTAACATCGGAGGCGAGACGGTCAACAGGGTGATCAGAGCACCTAAGGACGGATACTTTCATCCGAGGAGAGACTTCGGAAATATGGTATACAAGGGCGAGATCGTAGCTTATGTCGACAATGTACCTGTATTTACAGCGATCACGGGGGTCGTACGCGGAATGCTTCAGGAAGGGATCTATGTCACCGAAGGTTTCAAATGCGGTGACGTAGACCCGAGAGGCATATCTGTAGACTATATGACAGTATCAGACAAAGCGATGTCCATAGCAGGCGGCGTACTTGAAGCGATACTCTGCTATGCCAGAGACAGGTTTTAGATCATAGATTTCTGCTCAGGGGAAAAATGGCTAAGAGAATAAAGAAAAAAGCATATGTCAGGTGCAGAGGGGGGAGCCCTCTTAAGGAAGGAATAGACAGATCGTCTCTTCCCGCTGATTGCAATGCGATAAAAGCGCTGTATCCGGATGGTATAGCTGCGTGTATATACGGCTGCCTGGGCGGCGGATCATGTGTTTCCGCCTGTCGCCTGAAGGCGATAAGTCTGGAAGACGGTGGTACACCGGCAGTAGACGAGAATAAGTGTGTAGGCTGCGGACTCTGCGTAAAAGCATGCCCGCAGGGCTTGATAGATCTGATACAGCCTGCTGCAAATATACAGCCGAAATGCAGCAATAAGTATATCGGAAAGGATGCCAGGACGGCCTGCAACAATTCGTGCATCGCATGCAGGCTCTGTGAAAAGAACTGCCCTGCAGATGCTGTCAGGGTCATAGAAAACATTGCAGTCATAGACCCTGAAAAGTGCATTCGCTGCGGCATGTGTGCGGTCAAGTGTCCTCGCGGAGTGATACGCGATCTTTATGGCATAATGACTGACTGAGCACAGGGGGTAGAAAATGGCATATACATTCAATGTAAACGGTGTTGCCAGAACAACTGAAGAAGACAAGCCTCTGCTCAGATATCTCCGGGACGATCTGAAACTGTATTCAGTCAAGGACGGATGCTCGGAAGGCGCGTGCGGCACATGCACGATCATAGTGGACGGACGCGCGGTAAAATCATGTGTGCTGACCACAAAGAGAGCAGAGGGCAAAAGTATCCTGACTGTTGAAGGCTTATCTGTCAGCGAGAAGGAGGCCTTTGTTTTCGCCTTCGGATCCAGCGGGGCTGTCCAGTGCGGCTTCTGCATACCGGGAATGGTCATGGCGGCTAAGGCGCTTATTGACAGGAAGCCGGATCCTTCAGATGAAGAGATCAGGGAAGCCATCAGGGGCAACGTATGCCGGTGCACCGGCTATAAAAAGATCGTTCAAGGCATAAAGAGAGCAGCCGCAGTACTTCGCGGCGAAGAGGAAATAAGATTCGTCAGCCAGTTTTCGGATGAGGATGCAAAAGGAGAGATCATATATATTTCCGAGTATGGGACTCAGTATGATCCGGCGGTAGTCTCGGGAATAGCAAATTACCGCAACTACGGACATGCATCCATATACGGAAACCGATATGATCCGATGGAACTGACCGGAAGCGAAAACCCGATCAATATAGAGCGTGCATCGATATACGGAGTCGGACAGAATGTCTTTCGCGTGGATGTTAGAAAAAAGGTCCTTGGCTACGGTAAATACCCGGATGATATCGGTCCTGAGTACTTCATTCCGGAGGATAGACCTGAACTCATAATGGAGCAGGCCGGATGGAGCAAAGAGGATCTCGATGAAGCTGTCAGAAGGGGAGAAATAAAGGTAGGCGCCAATATATACCGGAAAGGTGAACACGGCTGCAATACCTGTACGATCGTTGAGGCAGATATGCCTCCGATGGCATACTGCTCTGCTGTACGTTCCGATCATCCGAGGGCGATAGTAAAGAAGATCCATAAAGAAAAGGCTGAGTCACTGCCTGGAGTATTGGGTGTCCTGACAGCAGCGGATGTTCCTCACAACAAGGTAGGTCACATCCAGCAGGACTGGGATGTGATGATCGCCGAAGGTGATACGACAAGGATGCTCGGAGACGCGATATGCCTGGTCGTTGCCGAGACACCATACATACTCGAGCAGGCCAAAAGAGCGATCAAAGTGGATTACGAACCGCTTGAGCCTGTGAGAAATATCCACGAAGCAAGGGCAGAAGGTGCTCCTGCTATCCATGAGGACGGAAATCTGTGTCAAAGCAGACATGTGGTCAGAGGAGATGCTGCTAAGGCACTTGCAGAGTCCGCTTATACGGTAACGGCGAGCTTTTCCACACCTTTCACAGAGCATGCTTTCCTCGAACCTGAGTGCGCGGTATCGTTCCCGTACAAGGACGGAGTCAAGGTACTTTCGACTGATCAAGGAGCGTTCGATACCAGAAAAGAGATATGCCATATGCTCGGCTGGCTGGACACTCCTGAGAAGGTCGTAGTCGAAAACATGCTCATCGGCGGAGGTTTTGGTGGAAAGGAAGATGTGACCACACAGCACATTTCCGCGCTTGCAGCACTGAAGTTCGGAAGACCTGTCAAAGCAAAGTTCAGCCGCAGTGAGTCTCTGCGGGTACACCCTAAGAGACATGCTATGGAGGGGACTTTTACAATAGGCTGTGATGAGAACGGTATCCTGCAAGGCCTCGACTGTGAGATCAACTTCGATACCGGCGCTTATGCGAGCCTGTGCGGACCGGTCCTGGAAAGAGCCTGTACGCACAGTGTCGGACCTTACAACTATCACAACACAGACATAAGGGGCTTCGGATATTATACCAACAATCCACCGGCGGGAGCATTCAGAGGTTTCGGAGTATGCCAGAGCCAGTTCGCGCTTGAGTCACTCCTGAATGTACTGGCGGAAAAAGTCGGGATCAGCCCTTGGGAGATCAGATACCGGAATGCGATAGAGCCCGGAGAAGTACTTCCTAACGGACAGATCGCCGATGTCTCGACTGCTCTCAAGGAAACTCTTCTTGCGGTAAAGCAGTACTATGATAGCAACCCTAAGGACAGAGTGGGCATAGCATGCGCCATGAAAAATGCCGGAGTAGGAGTTGGTCTGCCGGATAAGGGAAGAGCGAAACTCATCGTACAGGATGGAGTGGTATATATCTACACCGCAGCATCTGATATCGGACAAGGATGTCAGACGGTATTCTGCCAGGACGTGGCACAGGCAACAGCACTTCCTATAACCAAGGTCAGGGTCGGGATCTCAAATACCGAGAATGCGCCTGATTCAGGCACCACATCCGGTTCACGCCAGACTCTGATAACAGGTGAAGCGGTAAGAGGCGCGGCTCTGCAGCTCAGAAAGGCAATGGACGAAGCAGGCATCATCGAGGCTGATCTTGAAAAACTGAACGGCAGAGAATTCTATTATGAATACTTCGAACCGACGGACAAGCTCGGATCTGACAAACCTAACCCGCGCAGCCACATCGCCTACGGATATGCGACCAATGTAGCTGTGCTCGATGAAGACGGACGGGTCACCGACATCTATGCGGCTTTCGATGCCGGAAAGGTGGTGAATCCGCTTTCGATGTCAGGCCAGATAGAGGGCGGAGTCCTGATGGGAATGGGCTATGCCGTGACGGAAAAATGGCCGCTTGAGGACTGTGTACCTAAAGCAAAATACGGAACTCTTGGACTGCTGAGATCTACGGATGCCCCAGAGATCCATGCGATCCATGTAGAGAAGGACTGGCTCCTTGACGTATCATACGGAGCAAAAGGAATAGGCGAGATCACGACCATTCCTGCCGCACCTGCGATAGCCGGTGCATATTATGCAAGAGACGGAGTGCTCAGGACGACACTCCCGATGGAGAACACATACTATAATAAAAAGAAATAAGCGATCCACCTATGAAAAAGATAATAAAAAACGGAATACTAGCGACTGACGCGGATATCTTCAAGGCAGATATCCTGATCGACGGAGAGAAGATCACTGCAGTAGGAACGGATCTTGAATGTGATGGAGCAGAGATCATCGACGCAGCGGGAATGTATGTCCTGCCTGGTGCGATAGACGTCCATACACACATGGATCTGGACGTGGGTTTTGCACGTGCGATAGATGACTTTTACGATGGCACTGTAGCTGCTGCCTGTGGCGGAACGACCACTATCGTGGATCACATGGCATTCGGTCCTAAGGATTGCAGCCTCTGGCACCAGGTGAACGAATATCACCGCCTAGCAGACGGCAATGCTGTGGTTGACTATGGTTTCCACGGAGTCTTTCAGCACCTGCACGATGAGACTCTCGCTGAGATGAAGGAGATCAAGGAGAAAGAAGGCATCACCAGCTTTAAGGTCTACATGACATATGACTACAGGCTGCACGATGATGAGCTTCTCAGCGTCCTGCAGGCTGCTAAAGAGGCAGGCGTCCTGATCACAGTTCACTGCGAGAATCACGGGGTGATACAGATGCTTCGCAGCAACTGTCAGAAGCTAGGCCTCGGTGAGGCCATATACCATCCTGTCACCAGGCCGGCAGAGTGCGAGGCCGAGGCAGTAAACAGGATGATCTATCTTTCCTCATTAGCCGGCGATGCACCGCTGTATATAGTGCATCTGTCGAGCGCGAAGGGGCTGCATGAGATCCAGAGAGCAAGAGCTGCACATAAAAAGCACTTCGGTGTTGAAACGTGCACTCAGTATCTGGTTCTGACCGATGATATGTATGAAGACCCTGAGGAAGGGCTTAAGGCGATCATGTCGCCGCCGCTGAGGAAAGATCAGGACAGAGAGGAACTCTGGCAGGCACTGAAAGACGGTGAGATCGATACAGTCGCTACAGATCACTGCCCGTTCCACTTCAAGGCGGGCAAAGCAGAGAAGCAGTACGGCAAGGACGACTTTACGAAGTGCCCGAACGGTGCTCCGGGAGTTCAGGAAAGGCTGATGCTGATGTTCTCAGAGGGGTATTGCAAGGACAGACTGACATTGCCTGAGGTAGTCAGATACTGCTGCACTAACCCAAGCAAAATATTCGGTATGTATCCGGAGAAAGGCACACTTTTGCCGGGCACAGACGCTGATATAGTCATCATCGATCCGCTCTCCTATACGAAGATCGATAAGGACTATATCCGCGGAGCTTCAGACTACTCATGTTATGAGGGCATGCATCTCACCGGGGGGATACAAAAAGTTTTTCTCAGAGGCAAAGAGATCGTCTCTGACGGAGAGTTCCTTGGCAAGCGCGGAGAAGGCAGATATCTCAGGCGCAAAGAGAGCATCCTGGCGGAGAGAGACATAGAGGATGCGGCTGATTTTTCAGAGTATTTCTCAGATCCTGACTAAAACCTAAAATAATTTTAGGTTTTTGCGTAAAACGATTGAATTGCAAGTTAGCAGTTGTATAATGAAACTATATTCGGAAAGCAAATAAGATTATTGGGAAATTCTAGATGTTTATGGTTTTTAAGTAAGGAGAAGTGAAATGTCAAAAGCAAAAGAACTCGCAGAAAAACTGGCGAAGCTTGATATCGCCAACATGTATGAAAATGATTTCTTCCTGACATGGGAGAAGACAGACGATGAGATCGCAGCGATCTTTACTGTAGCAGATGCGCTGAGAGATCTCAGAGAACGCAACAAGTCAACCAAGATCTTCGATTCCGGACTCGGCATCTCGATCTTCAGAGACAATTCGACACGTACAAGATTCTCGTTCGCAAGCGCATGCAACCTGCTCGGACTCGAAGTACAGGACCTCGACGAAAAGAAGTCGCAGATCGCTCACGGTGAGACCGTTCGTGAGACAGCAACCATGATCTCATTCATGGCTGATGTAATCGGTATCCGTGATGATATGTACATCGGAAAAGGCAATGCTTATATGCATGAGGTAGTTGACTCTGTTACACAGGCTGCAAAGGACGGCGAGCTCGAGCAGAAACCTACACTTGTAAACCTCCAGTGCGACATCGATCACCCGACACAGTCTCTGGCTGACGCACTTCACATTATCCACGAGATGGGCGGAGTCGAGAACCTCAAGGGCAAGAAGATCGCTATGAGCTGGGCATACTCCCCATCATACGGCAAGCCTCTTTCGGTACCACAGGGCATCATAGGACTTCTCACACGCTTCGGAATGGACGTAGTTCTCGCTCATCCGGAAGGATATGAGGTAATGGAAGATGTCGTAAAGGTAGCTGAGAAGAATGCTGCTGCTTCAGGCGGTAAATTCACAGTAACTAATGACATGAAGGAAGCATTCAAGGATGCTGATGTTGTATATCCTAAGAGCTGGGCACCGTTTGCTGCTATGGAAGTCAGAACTGACCTCTATGGCAAGGGTGACTTTGACGGCATCGATAAGCTCGAAAAGGAACTTCTCGCTCAGAACGCAACGCATCAGGATTGGCTCGTAGACGATGAAATGATGAAACTGACCAAGAATGGTCTCGACACACTCTACATGCATCCGCTGCCTGCAGACATCCAGGGTATTTCCTGTGAGCACGGCGAAGTTACTGCAAAGGTATTTGACCATGCACGTGACAGCCTGTACAAAGAGGCATCCAACAAGCCATATGTTATCGCAGCTATGATCTTCCTTGCTAAGGTAAAAGATCCTGTAGCAGCACTGAAAGAACTCGACGAGAATGGATGCCCAAGACAGGGATTCCTCGAGAAATAAAATAATTACTGTCGTTCTGCATTAATTAGAGAAGGCAGGTACTGAAAATGGAAAACAAAAAAATAGTAGTAGCACTGGGTGGTAATGCGCTCGGAAGCAACCTGGTGGAGCAGATGATATCGGTATCAGATGCCGTAAAACCGATTGCGGACCTTATTGAAGAAGGCTATGAAGTAGTAGTCACACACGGAAACGGTCCGCAGGTCGGAGTCATCCAGGATGCTATGACTCTCCTCTCGAGAGAGAATCCGGAAAAACACCCGCACTTCCCGCTGTCCGTATGTACGGCTATGAGCCAGGGCTATATCGGATACGACATCACTAACAAACTCAGAGAAGAACTCCTGGACAGAGGTCTTGCCGGGAATGTTGCATGCGTACTGACACAGGTTGAGGTAGACCCTCAGGACCCTGCGTTCAGACATCCTACAAAGCCAATCGGTCCGTTCCTGACCAAGGAAGAAGCGGATAAGAAGGCAATGGAAAAGAGACACGTGTTTATTGAGGACTCCGGAAGAGGCTACAGAAGAGTGGTCGCTAGCCCTGAACCGATATCGATCATCGAGATCGATACGATAAGAACACTTGCTGATGCAGGCTATGTAGTTATCGGAGCAGGCGGCGGAGGGATCCCGGTATTCAAGACAGAGAATCATCATCTCCAGGGTGCCCCTGCCGTAATAGATAAGGACCGTGCATCTGAGCTCCTTGCGGAGCAGCTGGATGCAGACTTCCTGATCATTCTTACAGCTGTAGAGAATGCGGCGATCAATTATGGCAAGCCTGATGAGCAGAAGCTCGGTGATATCAGTACTGAAGAAGCAAAGAAATACATTGCTGAGGGACAGTTCGCTCCGGGATCAATGCTTCCTAAGGTGGAGGCTGCAGTAAAATTCGCTGAATCGAAGCCTGGAAGAACAGCACTCATCACACTTCTTGAAAAGGCTAAAGACGGAATCAACGGCAAGACGGGGACAAGGGTCCACGCGTAAAAGAGTATGTCAAGGAGGAGGACAATATGGCATTGGATTATAAAGCTATAAAGAAAGCAGCAGAAGATTACGGTAAGGATATGAGCGCATTTCTGAGAGCTATGATCTCGCATCCGAGTGAGAGCTGTGAGGAAGGCGAAGTCGTAGCATGCATCAAGGCTGAAATGGAAAAGCTCGGCTATGACAAGGTCGAAGTCGACGGACTCGGCAATGTCATCGGCTGGATGGGGGACGGAGACAAGATCATTGCCATCGATTCCCACATCGATACAGTCGGTATCGGAAACATCAACAACTGGACACATGATCCTTATGAAGGATATGAGACAGACGACATCATCTACGGCCGCGGCGGCTCCGACCAGGAAGGCGGAATGGCCAGTGCTGTATACGGTGCTAAGATCATGAAGGATATGGGACTCATTCCTGCAGGCTACAAGATCATGGTAGTCGGATCAGTACAGGAAGAGGACTGCGACGGCATGTGCTGGCAGTACATCGTAAACAAGTACTTCAACGGCCCTGAAGATGCAGCATCCAAGATCGACTTCGTTATCTCGACCGAGCCTACAGATGGCGGTATCTACCGCGGACACAGAGGCCGTATGGAGATCAGAGTCGATGTCAAGGGCGTATCCTGCCACGGATCAGCTCCTGAGAGAGGTGACAACGCGATATACAAGATGGCAGATATCATCGATGAGGTCAGACAGCTCAACAACAACGGATGCGATGACAGCACATCCATCAACGGACTTGTCAAGATGCTCGATCCTAAGTTCAATCCGGATCACTATGAAGACGCAAGATTCCTCGGCAAAGGCACATGTGCTGTATCACAGATCTTCTACACATCACCTAGCCGCTGCGCTGTAGCAGACTCCTGCGCGATCTCAATCGACAGACGTATGACAGCAGGCGAGACATGGGACAGCTGCCTTGAAGAGATCAGACAGCTTCCTGCATGCAAGAAGTACGGCGATGACGTTAAGGTATCGATGTACATGTATGACCGTCCGTCATGGACCAAGGAAGTATATGAGACAGAGTGCTACTTCCCGACATGGATCAATAAAGAGAGCTCGGCACATGTCAAGGCTCTCGTGGAAGCACACAAAGCTCTCTTCGGCGACAAGAGGATCGGTTCACCAACTGCTATGGATAAGAGAGAAGGACGTCCTCTCTGTGACAAGTGGACATTCTCGACCAACGGCGTTTCCATCCAGGGACGTTACGGTATCCCTTGCGTAGGTTTCGGACCTGGAGCTGAGAGCCAGGCTCACGCACCTAACGAGATCACATGGAAGCAGGACCTCGTAACATGCGCAGCCCTCTACGCAGCAGCGATCCCTCTGTATCCTGAGCAGGAGAAGACCGGTGATGTAAGCCAGTTCCGTCAGGGCAAGACCAACAACGATATCAAGTAATACCGGTATCAGAAAAGATAAAAGACCAGAAGCTACAAAACCCCGCATACAAAGTGCGGGGTTTTTATTGACCGCCTTTCAGTGATGACCCTGAAAAGCGGTCTGCTATAGTTCAAAAAATTCCGCGGTAAAATTCAGAAAAGTATCACATAAAAAAACAATAATTACAGCCTGTTTTGTGGTATGCTCACACTGAGGATTTAACATGGCAAAATATGGGTTTTGCAGACTGATAAGACGATTATAAGAGAGGGAATGATATGAGAAAAATGGAAGAAAAGATCCTGGCTGAAGGCGAGATCCTGTCTGGCGGAGTGCTTAAAGTAGGAAGCTTTCTCAATCAGCAGATCGACACTGTGTTCATGAGGGAGATCGGCGAAGAGATCGCGGATATGTTCAAAGGTGAAGAGATCACCAAGATCCTCACCATTGAAGCATCCGGTATTCCGATCGCAGTTTCAGCAGGTTTTGCAATGGAACTTCCTGTTGTATATGCCAAGAAGAACAAGAGCTCCAATATCTCAGGCGATGTCTATTCCACAGTCGTCCAGTCTTTTACTCACGGCAATAAAAATCACGTGATAGTCAATAAGGAATACATTTCGCCTGATGACAAGGTGCTGATCGTTGACGACTTCCTTGCGCACGGCAGTGCTCTTACAGGCCTTATCGAGATCGTCGAGATGGCAGGAGCCACGGTAGTCGGATGCGTTGCAGCGATCGAGAAGGGCTTCCAGCTTGGCGGCGACCGTCTCAGAGAAAAAGGATACAGAGTCGAATCTCTTGCCATCATCGAAGAGATGGATGACGTAGAGATCACATTCCGCAAACAGTAGATAATAGCAGCCGCCGGATATCAGGCTCGGAGCCGGGTACTGTGGCTGAAGAAAAATAAAAATAACCGGAAGAGCAGATAAAGGGGGAATATATGAGTGAACTTCGCCATCTGATCAATATCACCGACCTTTCAGTGGAAGAGATCGATCATCTGATAGAGGTCGCAGATGACATCATCGAAAATCCTGAAGCCTATCAGGATATCTGCAGACACAAGAAACTTGCTACTCTTTTCTTTGAACCGAGCACGAGAACAAGGCTCAGCTTTACGGCTGCAATGATGGATCTCGGAGGCAATGTCCTGGGCTTTGATCAGGCAGCTTCGAGTTCTGCATCTAAGGGCGAGAGCGTATCTGATACCGTAACAATGGTAAGCGGCTATGCCGATATCATTGCCATGAGGCATCCAAAAGAAGGTGCTCCATTTGTAGCAGCCAGACGTGCGACTGTGCCTATCATCAACGGCGGAGATGGCGGACACTTCCATCCTACACAGACTCTGACCGACTTGATGACAATACACAGGAAAAAGGGTGAATTCAGTAATCTGACCATAGGCCTCTGCGGTGACCTGAAATTCGGCCGTACGGTCCACTCTCTGATCGAAGCAATGATCAGATATGAGAACATCAGATTCA
>Ga0310695_10010353_pt1 | contig 13664 bp, 13 predicted proteins | sample RumenRJG_04DNA_FD_203882 | JGI IMG/M metagenome (GOLD analysis project Ga0310695, IMG submission 203882) | Bovine rumen microbial communities from Lethbridge, Alberta, Canada - RJG_04 (v2) (version 2) | ecosystem: Host-associated > Mammals > Digestive system > Stomach > Rumen | place: Canada...
GGCTTCGAAGTCATCGTACACGTCATCCTTGGGCTCCCCGGCGAGTCGCGCGAAGATATGCTGGAGACCGTGCGCTATCTCTCTCTTTTGACGCCGGCGCTCGATGGCATCAAACTTCAGCTCCTTCACATATTAAAAGGGACCGAACTGGCCCGCGAGTACGAAGCCGATCCGTTCCCTCTGTTTACATTGGATTCTTATTGTGATCTTGTGGTTGACTGCCTGAAACTTCTGCCTCCGCAGACAGTGGTCCACCGGCTCACCGGAGACGGACCCAAGCGCCTGCTCATCGAGCCGCAGTGGAGCGCGGACAAGAAGCGTGTGCTTAATACGCTCAGCCGCAAAATCCGCGAAGCGTAATGTTGGAGCGCAGTCCATATGAGGAGACAGGAAACCGTTCTCTGTCTCCTCTCCGCGCCATTTCACATCAACACTTCTATTCTGTCTTCCATCAGCCCCCTCATTTTTTCCTTTTCGCTCTCCGGCAAGAACGAAGTGTCGATCTGCTGCGCCAGCTTTTCTCTCTTTCCAATCAAGCCGGCAATCATACGAAGTGCCGTTTTCTCTGTCAGATCACATCGCTTTGCAAGAACAATGAAGTCTTTTTTCCTCAGATTTCTCTTCTTCCCGTTCAGTGTCAGCGCCGTCTGATCCTTGTCTGCAGGCAAAACAATGTTGACCGGCAAGAGATCATATGCATCTGAAAGAACAAAATCTCTTTTACCCGGAGTCATCTCCCGCAAGGAAAAGTTCTTCAAATGCATGTCAGAATTTCCGGTAATGAACGAAAAAACAATCCTCAAATAAAACTCTGCCAGGTCCAGGCCGGGATGCATTGAGTACTGCGGTATAAGATCAGAACACCTCTCATATGATCCCTTATACTTGTCTTCCGTCAGCCTCCCGGACAGCTGGCAAAAATCCTCCATTGCATACATCTGAACCTGTCCCTGTCCGATCTGCCGATCAATTCTCCGGGTAATATATGCATTTTCACTTCCCATCCTGATCAGCGCATTGTCACTCCTCTCTTTGAATACTGACATCTCCAATACAATCACCGCACGCAGCCAGCAGCACTCCAAAACGGTCCCTGTAGTCCAGTTTCCATGTCTCCTGGGTGACCCTCAGCAGCCATCCCTCCGGGATCAGTCCGTCAAAAAAGGAAAACAGCACTTTTGATGAATATGGCTCCATTCGAAGAGGAAGAGTCAGACTTACTGCAATTGCCCCTTCCCTGTCACAATACTCAGGAAAATAGGCAAATCTGTAACCGTCCTCTGTCTCTTCCAGTCTGCCTGCCGGCATCTTTTGCACATAAACGGTTGCTTTCCTGTAAATTCCACTCATTTCCTAATCCTTCCGGGAGCTGCCTCCATACCAAACATTCTCAGGGCCTGATTCACTTTGTCCATTCTCACAGTTTCCTTCCCCTGTTCCAGTTCCCGGACAAATCGAAGTCCCAGCCCTGCGCGAAGCGCGAATTCCTCCTGCGTAAGCCCTGCCTTTTTTCTCTCCTGCTTAATATAATCACCAATCGTGCTCATGATATACTCCCTATCAGGTATAGTAACTCTTCATATACTCTATAATGATCCCTTTCGGGTATATTGTCAATGATTATACCGTCACATTATACCTTATCGGGTGTATTATGCCGCATCTCGCATTAAGTTATACCCTTTCGGGTATGCGCGTCAATAACACCGTACACTAGGCAACGGTTGTCTGGCGCCCGCAGAGGCTGTATGATGAAAGTGATAATCTGCCGGAAACTGATCATCGGTGGACAGTAAACGACAAGAAACTATCGCATACATGTAGTTGAAACGCTCAGCGGTAGTTTTTCGGTACAGAATGATATTTTTTTAAAAGTGACCGATAAGGAGAACACTATGAAAATATTCCGCTTTTTTGTAGGCACGCATGCTTCTGCGGGACAGGATTCCCTCTGTCTTTGTGAAGCTGATTTCCAAGCAATGACCTTTGCTGAGCTCCACTCAATGCAGGGGATCTCTGAGCCCACCTACCTGGCACTCTCCCCGGGCAAAATACTGTATACTTTCGGGAAAACTGCCGCCGGCGTGTCCGTTTACGCGATCCGGGATCAGGTTGTCCTGAACAGCCTGCCCTGCGCAAGTGGAGGCCCCTGTCACATCAGTGTCGATGAGCGCGGTGAATTTCTTCTGGTCGCAGGTTACGGCAGCGGAACGGTCTCCCTCTATGACCTGAATCCGGACGGCACGATCCGTTCTCTCTGCGACTTCCGCCAGTACAGCGGCGTTGGTTATGACTCTTCGGACCGCCAGAAAGGGCCGCACGCTCACTATGCCGTTTTCCACAAAGACAGGGATGAAGTCCTGGTCTGCGACCTCGGCCTGGACACAGTCTATGTCTACGAGCTGGACCGCAAATCCGGAAAGCTCCGGGAAACAACCCGCAGCATCCGCCTGCCGGACGGCTCCGGCCCGAGGCATTTGGCCTTCAGCGACAAGCATCCGGGAATGCTCTTCGTGCTCACAGAAATGGCCAACACGATCTTCACTTATCGTTTTGATCCTGAAAGTGACCGGTACGTTATTGTGCAGCAGATCTCTGCTGTCTGTGACGCCGCATCCGATCCGGCTCTCATGCAGCCCCCCACAGCTGACAACGGAAGTATCGGCTGCGCGATCCGCTTCACCGGTGACGGCAAGTATCTCTTTGTCTCCAGCCGGCGGGGCTACCAGAGCATCTCGACGTTCCGCTGCGATCCCGACGGGAAGCTCTGTTTTGCTGACCGCTGCCTGTGCGGCGGGATCACGCCCAGGGATTTCAATGTCTTCGAAAGTGATGACCCTGAAGATCCGGACATCCATCTTTTGGTCGCCAACCAGGATTCCGATCTGGTCACAGCGCTGCGATTCGATCGCCGCGCCGAAAAGCTGTCACTCCTGGACATGAAAATGCAGGCGGTAAAGCCCACCTGCATCCTGCCGATATGACCACCGGACACAAAAAACGCGGCCCGCAGAGGCCGCGTTTTTTAGTCATTCACATCTCAATCGTATACTTCTCCACATCGATGACCGCCGCGCCGCCGACTGCCTCGAAGGAGATGCCTTCCGCCGACTGCCGCGTGTAGATCGTGTTAGACATCACCTGCTCGCCGTCGTTGACAAAGATTTCCACCGAGAAGGTGTCGATCATGAGCCGCAGCCGGATCTCGCCGCCGCGATCGCGGACATGAGCCTTCCTCTCCGAGATGATGTAATACATAAATCCTGAGTAGGTCCGGTCAAAATACAGCATGCTATCCGCGGGATCATAAGTAATTGAGGTGTAGAACTCCTCGTCCTCTGCGACCTTTATCGTGAATTTCTGATAAAGGGCGTCCCCTGCAGGCTTCACTCGAACTGTCAGATCAAGGCTTCGTCCCTCCACTCCGGTAAGCCGCGTGCACTCCCCAATATAGACATCATCATAGTAAACCGGGTCTTTCCGGTACGCTTCGATCTCCCGGATCGGCCGCTGAATCAGGAGTCCGTCCTTCTCAAACAGTTCTCTGGGAATCGTGAGCTGTCCGAACCACTTGGCTCCCGGAGGCGTCCTGTGCATAGTCTCCGGCGTCTGCATCCAGGCGGTCATAACTCTCCTTCCGTCCGGTGTGACCGTGCTCTGGGGCGCGTAGAAATCAATGCCGTAATCAATAGAGCGGATCGCTTTCCGAGTAAAGGTATGCGTTTCCCTGTCATAGATACCGGCCAGATAAGCAGCGTTGTTGCCGGCATGGAACTCATTCCCTTTCGCGACCATCTTCATCGGCAGAATCGGAATAAAATCCGTATCTCCAAGCCGGAACAAGTCCGGACACTCCCACATATACCCGTACTCATTACCGCCCTTGTCAAGAGTCGACACATACTCCCAGCTGTACAGGTCCGGACTCCGGAACAGGACAACTGCGCCGTCGTTCTCTTCGGTGCTCGCGCCGATTATCGCATAATACAGCCCTTCTTTCTCCTCATACCAGATCTTGGGATCGCGGAAATCTTCCGCGCTGTATCCTTCCGGAAGCATATCTGGCGTCATGACCGGGTTGTTCTCGTATTTGACATAATTCATGCCGTCGCCAAAAGCCAGGCACTGCGTCTGGCGGTAATAGGTTCTTTCCCCTTCCGCGTTAGTCTTCTCTTCCACCCCGGTATAGATGAGCAGATGCCTGCCGTCCGGCGCTGTGATCGCGCTGCCTGAAAAGACGCCGAAGTTATCGTACCATGTATCCGGCGCAAGCGCCGCCGGCAGTCTCTTCCAGTTCAGCATATCCTCCGATACCAGATGCCCCCAGTGCATGGAATCCCAATGCGTCGAATAAGGATTGTACTGATAAAACAGGTGATACTGTCCGTCAAAATAGGAAAAGCCGTTCGGGTCATTGAGCCATCCCACTGTCGGTGTGACGTGATAGACCGGTCTCTCCTCCTCTGTGATCTGCGTTCCGTATTCCGCCTCATATTCTCTGGCTTTTTTCAACCGATCACTTTCCATCTCTCTCTCCTTTCAGATATTCGTAAGCAGGCTTGTACTTTTTCTCAATGCGGTCATAATCCTTCGGACCGGGATCCTTGATCCTCCTGATGTCCATATTGTGGGTCAGGTCCGCAAGCTTCACTTTCCTGGCAAGCGGGTTCTTCCCGATCTCCTTCACATAGTCCATATAAGGCACTCCGCCCGCATGTGTCATGAGCGCTACGGCGTCTGCGATCTCGTCCCCGAATATTTCACGAATTTCTTCGACTGTGACATCCGTGTCCTCTACGGTATCGTGCAGATACCCCACGACCTTCTCCTTGGGAGTATCCAACATCGCCGCCACTGCCTCGGGATGTGAAAAATAGTCATTTCCGGCTTTATCCACCTGCCCCGCGTGAGCCAGTTTCGCGATCAGCCTTGCGGCTGCGATCATTTCTTCTCCTGTCACCGGTTCTCTCTCCTTTCCTCGGATCCCGACGCCGGTCTCATCCTCCAAACATCGTCCCGTCAAAAGCCTCATCCAGCTTGATGCCGTTCACAATCTGGCCATCACTTGTCTCTACTTTGAAGCGGAAGGCCTCTCCGACTTCCATGTCATCCGTCCGCATGTCAACGGTGTCCGTGCCGTTTGTCCTCCAGAAATTCAGTTTAGTTCCGGCCGGAATCTCCTTCTCCTCGCCTGTCGCTTCTTCTTTCGAAAGGTCCACTACTTCCGCCTTCACAGGCACAAGGGTGGTGAGCGTGATATCCGCGTCAATCTCGTATGAATCTGTCAGCGGAGCGGGCATTCCGTCCTCTCCCGCCTTGTAGAAGCGGTGGCCGCTGTATGTGCTCATAAGCTGCATTCTCGTGCCGAGCGCGAATTTCGAGGGGTCGATCAGCGGATAACGCTCGCTAAAGCTCTGTTCCAAGCTGTACTCTCCGTCCACATATTCCGGATGGAAGGCAGACGCGAAGCCGGTTCCATCCATCTTTCCAAGGAGTGACGGAACATTGTCTTTGATCGCAAATACAGTCAGCTCCGGATAATCGTTATCTGTTGCCGTCACCACATATACATAATTTCTTCCGTCTTCTGTGTGCACAAAGCTCGGCTGCATGCTGAAGCAGTACTGCTCCGCCGTGCAGACCTGATCTCCCACAGAAACCTGAATTCCGGAATACTCGTAGATCTCGTTTCCCTCTTCGTATGTGCCGGTCACCGACAGCTTCTCGTCGCTGCCGTCTCCGTCCAGATCCACTGTCATCTCCGTATACGGGCTCATAGGTTTCACATAACCTTCCTTGGAAGATCCGTAATTACCGGTGAAGAGCGAGGGTTCCCTGTCAAAATATATTTTGGCTTCCAGTGTTCCCATCGCGTAGGGCGCGATATCGGAAGGCGCGAAGAGGAATGTCACGCCGTCCTGATCGATCACCCACGTCAGGGCGTCCATGTTGCCCTCGTCAAAATAGTACTGCAGCATGTCTTCCGCACCGTCAACGGGAGATCCGTCCGCCTGAGCCCGGAGATATTTGGCCACAACAGGCTTCAATGCAGCGGGGTCCGTAAAGACATCCGCAAGCGTGATCTGTTCGCCGTTTTCGGGCTTGTAATTGTACCCGCTGTAACCCACGGAGCCGTGAGCCGCGCCGGGATAATACAGAGAGGTCACCTCATAGAAACTAAGGACCGACCGGTCACACCTGACCGGCACGATCTTTCCTTCCATATTTCCGACAGGAAACTCTTCCGTATCCTCTCTCTGCTCCGCTATAGCGTTCTCAGCCGCCTCTTTGATCTCCGCGAAAGTCTTCTCATACTTCTCTGCGATCACGTCATTCTCTGCTTCAATGGCTTTATTCAGATGAGGATAGTCTATGACTGCTTCTTCTGTAAGCGTTACTGTATCGTAGGAACCGCTTGCGATCAGCGTGAGGTCCTGCTCTTCCATGCGCGAATGACCCTGCAGCTTATATATGGGGCGCACGCCGCCGGACTCAGCCTCCTGAGCCTGCGTGGTCTCTTCCTGAGCCGCTTCGGTCTGTTCCTGAGAAGATTCTGCCTGCTCCTGCGCCGCTTCACTCTTTGCCGTATCCTGTGATGCCGGTTCCTGAACCTGACCGGCCCCGCATCCCAAGAGACTTCCTGCCATTATCGCTGCGATCACCGCTGCCGCAATTATTCTTTTCATATATTTCCTGCCTCCTGTCGCATATTCTTTATAAGCTTAGGCCGCCTGCACGTTCATGGTTCTTCCAGCCCTGATACACATCTATTATAACAAGAGACCGACACATGTAAATCATAATGAATCAGCCGGGGTACACACCCCCGGCTGATTCAATTCGGTTCTCATCTTATTATTGTAAGAAAATCAACAGCAAAGAAGCGAAATTTCAGCAGGCCCCAAAATCCTTTCTGTGGTCTTTGATATACTGATATATTGTTCTTCGAGTTACTTCCCGCTTAATCAAATCGCCAATTTCGTGCTGCATTGTCTCGAGATTAAAGATTTCTGTATACTCTGTCTTCCTAATCACGGCAATCGAATCCGAATAATATAGTGTACCCTCAGGTTCCATCAGACAGAGTTCATACCCAAGCAGCTTTTTTACAGCCTTACAAGCCATACGCATTACTCCCATGCCGGAATAAGGCCAATCTTCTTCGATTTCCACATCTCCATAAGCATTTCCCTGTGTTCCATTAACCACGCTTCGATCACGGGAAGCACATATTTGGAGAAATCGCCTTTTATTAACCCCTGTTCCAGATCGATACTGCCCTGTACATCATCGTCCAGATAGTTGACATCAACAGCAGGACTGCCTGAGAATTCTTCATCCATATAGATCTCAACGTCACAGAATTCCGCAATCTTTTTCATTGCTTTCTTCCCCTGGCTATCGTAAGTACTGTTCTTCTTTTCTGAGAGTTTCTTCGCATATTCCAACAAGCGGGTTCGCTCCAGCCACTGCATCTCGTTAAACAGTTCCAGCAGTTCACGCTCTTCTGTTCCCTGAGGAATTACCATATAGTCTACAGCTTTCCCTCTGTCACTGTCCTCGCAAACGCCCGAAAGCAGATACTCCGGGGTCACTTCGAGTGCCGCACAGATCTGCATGATCTTCTCTGATCCCGGATTCGTGTTCTTCTTTCTCCAATCGCTGATTGTAGTCGTTGCTATTCCAGTTCGTTTGGAAAACTCCACTTGCGTCATTTTCTTTTCTTCCAAAAGATAAAAAATCCGTTGTCCTACTGTCATTACACTCACCTCTTTTTTCAGCATCGTGAATTACGGATATTGTAGCATTCAGTCGCCATATCGTCAATTACGGATTTTTCTCGTCTCACCCTCCAAATACTGTCCCGTTCGGCATACAAAATCATGCTATAATAACCAAAGCAGCATGCAGATCAAAACCAATACAAGGAGCCAGCTATGCCCAACGGCTTTCTACCCATCAGCAAACAAGACCTCATAGCGGACGGCATTGACCGGCCCGACTTTGTCTACGTCAGCGGCGACGCCTATGTGGACCACTCGAGCTTCGGCACCGCGATCATCTGCCGGCTGCTGCAGTCGCGCGGCTACAGCGTAGCTCTGATCTGCCAGCCCGACTGGCGCGATCCGAAGAGCGTACAGATTTACGGTGAGCCTCGCCTTGGCTTTCTCGTCTCCTCCGGAAATATGGACTCCATGGTCAATCACTATACAGTAGCAAAAAAGAGACGCCACCAGGACGCCTATTCCCCCGGCGGCGCTATCGGAAAAAGGCCCGACTACGCAGTCATTGTCTACTGCAACCTGATCCGGCAGACCTACAAGCGCACGCCCATCATCATCGGCGGAATTGAAGCTTCCCTTCGCCGGCTCAGCCACTACGACTACTGGTCCGATAAAGTGCGCCGCTCAATCCTTCTGGACTCCGGCGCCGACCTGATCTCCTACGGCATGGGCGAGCACAGCATCCCCGAGATCGCCGATGCCCTCGCCTCCGGCCTTGATATTCGCGACATCACCTACATCGACGGGACCGTCTACAAGACCCGCGATGAGGAGAGCATTTACGACGCTATAAGGCTCCCCGACTTCGAGCAGGTCCGCAGCGACAAGAGACAGTACGCCTGCAGTTTCGCGGTCCAGCACGAGAACACAGATCCTTTCCAGGCAAAGCGCCTGTACGAAGCTTACGACGGCAAACTCTTCGTCGTGCAGAATCCGCCTGCAAAGCCCCTGACCACCCAGGAGATGGACGACGTCTACGCGCTGCCCTTCATGCGCGCCTATCACCCTTCTTATGAGAAAGACGGCGGCATCCCTGCGCTCAGCGAGATCAAATTCAGCCTCACCTCCAATAGAGGGTGCTTTGGCGACTGCAATTTCTGTGCTCTCACCTTCCACGAGGGCCGCATCGTTCAGGCCCGCAGCCATAAATCCATCCTCGAGGAGGCTAAGACCTGCCTGAAAGATCCCGACTTCAAGGGCTACATCCACGACGTCGGAGGTCCCACCGCGGAATTCAGGCGCCCCGCCTGCGACAAGCAGCTCTTGGGGGGTGCCTGCAAAAACCGGCGCTGCCTGTATCCTCAGCCCTGCCCCAACCTCAAAGTCGACCACAGCGACTACCTCTCGCTCCTTAGAAAGCTCCGCGCCCTCCCCGGCGTCAAAAAAGTGTTCGTCAGGTCAGGCTTCCGATTCGACTATCTTTTGGCAGACAAGGACAGGACCTTCCTGCGGGAACTTTGCGAGTATCATGTCAGCGGACAGCTGCGCGTGGCACCTGAACATATCTCGGACAATGTGCTCTCCAAAATGGGCAAACCCTCGGTAAACGTCTACAACGCCTTCTGCCGGGAATTCGAGAAAATGAACGAAAAACTCGGCAAAGATCAGTATATCGTGCCCTACCTGATGAGTTCCCACCCGGGCAGCACCATGAAGGACGCGATCGCCCTCGCGGAATATATCCGCGACCTCGGCTACATGCCGGAGCAGGTTCAGGACTTCTACCCGACGCCGGGCACGATCTCCACCTGCATGTACTACACCGGTCTTGACCCGACAACCATGCGCGGCGGCGATCCTTCCACGATGCAGAAAGTGTATGTGCCGCGCGACCCGCATGAAAAGGCGATGCAGCGCGCACTTATCCAGTACCGGGATCCCAAGAACTACGCACTGGTCAAGGAAGCTCTCCTCCGCGAAGGACGCGGCGACCTCATCGGCTTCGGCGATAAGTTCCTGATCCCGCCCAGGGAGCCCCGCCCGCATGATAAAAAGGATCGTAAAAAAGGAACCGGAAAGAGCATTCCGAAACGCAAAAAAAGAGGAGCTGTCTGACAACGGCTCCTCTTTATATCATATCCATCCTGTTTTCGGCAGACTCTTGAATTTCACCGACATCTTCCCGGTCTTGTCATTGATCGTGATCACCGCGTAAGTCTTCTTCAGTCCCGACTGCCTGGGCTTGGACACGCTGCCCGGATTGAGCAGCAGAATGTCATTCTGCTCATCCAGCGCCGGCATATGGGTGTGGCCGTAGATCGCCACATCCGCCCCGCAGTTCTCCGCGGCTTCCCGCAGGTTGGCCAGCGTGTAGGAAACGCCGTAATGGTGTCCATGGGTCAGGAATACCTTATGTCCTCCCATGTCAAATGCAAGACTGCTGTCTTCCGGCGTCCCCCAGTCCATGTTGCCGGCTACCGCGTGCACGATATATTCCCGCTTAGGCCCCAATATTTTGTCAAGGTCGCCCTCGACGTCGCCCGCATGGATCAGCATATCGATGGGGGCCTCCTGTCCGATGGCTTTTCGGAGAAGATCATGTCTTCCGTGGGAATCGCTGACTACCAATACTTTCATAAATACTCTCCATTCCGCCGCTTCCCGGCGCGGGTACTATCCTCTCCCGAGAAGTTCATCCAATGTGCTGCCATAGGGAGGAAGGAACTCCTCCAGAAAAACTTTCACTTCCGGCATTTCCCAGGCCAGTTTCTCCACCGCCCTGAGAGTGGAAGTCTGCGCTGTCCTGAACTCGCCGTTTCCTGCGCCTGTCTCCTCCATGCACTTGATCAGAGCAGAGAGCTTGTCCGCCGCTTTCACGAGCCGGCGCATGTAGTTGTCTTCTTCAGAAGAATCCCCTTTGAAGATCTCGCCGTATACATCCTGCAGGTCTTCCGGCAGCTGCTTTAAAAGCCTCTGCTCCGCTGCCCGCTCCACTTCTTTGTAGGCGTCCCGCAGGTCGTCGTTGTAATACTTGACCGGCGTCGGCATGTCGCCGGTGATGATCTCCGACGCGTCGTGGTAAAGCCCGATCAGCGCCGCGCGGTCCGCATTGAGCGATTTCCCAAACCGCTTGTTGCCGATCACGCACAGCGCATGCGCGATCATCGCGACATCCAGCGTGTGCTCGCTCAGCGTCTCCTCGCGCGCATTTCTCATCAGCGCCCAGCGTTCGATGTATTTCATTCTCGACAGCGTGGCAAAAAAGTTATATGTCATAGGTTTTCCTCTTTCTTTTACAATAGTGACATCTAGTATAACACTGACCGGCGCCCGAGTGCTATCATAGAAACACAAAGAAATACAATTATCCTCAGGAGGCACCTAAATGATCAAGAATCATGATCTGATCGACAGATTTTTCAGATATGTCAAAATAGACACGCAGTCAGCCGAAGACACCGGCACCCAGCCTTCCACCGCCAAGCAGCACGACCTGGCAAAGCTTCTTTACAAAGAACTGCATGAGATGGGCGTCGAGGCGCACTATGACCGCAAGAACTGCTATGTCTACGCCAAACTCCCCGGCGAAGAGCCCGCCATCGGCTTTATCGCGCACATGGACACTTCACCGGCGGCAAGCGGAGCAAACGTCCATCCCCGAATCGAGGAGAATTACCAGGGCCACAGTATTGTGCTCTTCAAGGGCCATGCGGGCAGCGAGTCCATCGTGATGCGCCACGAAGCTTTTCCGGAACTGCAGAACCACATCGGAGAAGACCTGATCGTCACAGACGGCAAGACCCTGCTCGGCGCCGATGACAAAGCAGGCGTCGCGGAGATCATGAACCTGCTCGCCTATTACACCTCGCACCCGGAGCTCCCGCACAGAACAATCTGCGTCGCCTTTACGCCGGACGAGGAGATCGGCGCCGGCGTCGACCACTTTAATACGGAGCTCTTCGGCGCGCGGGAAGCATATACCGTCGACGGCAGCAAACTCGGCGAGATCGAATACGAGTGTTTCAACGCTGCCTCAGCGCGTGTGGAGATCACGGGCAGGAGTATACACACCGGAGACGCCAAAAACGCGATGCTTAGCGCTGTTTTGGTCGGCATGGAGTTTAACGCGATGCTCCCGGCTTCCGAACGGCCGGAGCATACGGAAGGGTACGAAGGCTTCTATCATCTCGACAGCATGGAAGGGCGCGTGGACCACGCTGTCCTCAAATACATCATACGCGACCATGACTATGACAAGTTCCAGGCCAGGAAAGAGTTCATGACTGACGCGGCCAAGTTCATCAATGCCAAGTACAAGTCTTTTGTCGGCAGAGATATTCTCAAGATCACACTGCGCGACCAGTATTACAACATGGCTATTCCGCTCAAGGATCACATGCACCTGATCACCCGCGCGGAGGAGGCCATGCGGAAGCTCGGCATCGAGCCCATCACCCGCCCCATCCGCGGCGGCACCGACGGCGCAAGACTCACCTACATGGGCATTCCCTGCCCCAACCTGTGCAACGGCGGATACAACTTCCACGGGCGCTTCGAATACGCATCCGTTCAGGAGATGGAAAAGAGCGCTGAGCTGCTGATCCTGATCGCGGCGGTATGAGACCGATCCCTCGGTCCTGCTTCGGAAAAATGAAAATGCAGGCGGTCTCCCGTCTGCATTTTTTGTGCCTGAAACGATATTGATGCGGTCCCGCGCGTCACGCTTTCTTATACATGTAGACGCAGTCGCCCTCCTGCAGGACCGTCGAGCCGCGGGGAACGATTTTCCTGTCGCCCCGCTTCACCATGACGATAAAGGTCTGCCGGGAGATATCCAGGTCCCGGATAGCCTGGTCTTTCCATTTGTGTTTGGAAGAGACAGTCATTTCCCTGAGCTCCATGTTATCCGTGCCGGGAAGCGGTTCCGCGCCGAGGACGACCAGGTCGCCGGCTTCGAGCACCAGATCTCCGTTGGGAACGATGGAATCATTTCCCCTTCTGACGATCGCTATGAGAAGGCCTGCCGGGAGCTTCAATTCACGGATGGCTTTATTGGTCCAGGAATCCTCGGCAGTCAGTTCGATGCTGATAAATCTCAGGGTCTCGTCCCTTCTGTTGTCCCCCAGCAGCGCGAACTGCGTGTATTGTTCGACAAATCCGGCGCTTATGATACCGGTAGGGATCGCCACCATTCCGACTCCGAGGAAGGTGATGCAGATGCCGAAGAGTTTGCCCAGCGGCGTGATCGGATAAATGTCTCCGTAGCCCACGGTCAGCAGTGTTGAGGCGGCCCACCAGATTCCCGAAAAGGCGTTGGAGAACACCTCCGGCTGCGCTTCGTGCTCCAGGCTGTACATGCACAGGCTCGAGCCGAGCATCAGCGTCGCGATGATGAAGACCGAGGAGAGAAGCTGCTGCTTTTTGCTCTTGAGGACCTCTGTGATGACATTGAGGGAGTCATAATAAGCATTGATCCGGAACAGCCTCAGGATCCTGACCACGCGGAACATTCTGAAGGCCGCGACGCCGGCCGGGAAGAATATCGGCAGGTAGTAGGGCAAAAAAGAGAGCAGGTCTATGATACCGGACATGGACAGGCAATATTTTGCCATAGCCCGGGCGGTCGTCTCCTCCGGGTACAGTTCCGGCGCTGTGATCACGCGCAGAACGTAATCGACGCCGAACAGGAAAACCGTAACTGCCTCCACCATAAGGAAAACTTTCCCGTAGGACGCCTGGAGTCTGTCGAAGGTGGCCATCACGCTGACCAGAAGGTTCGCCAGCAGCGCGATGATACTGATCGTATCGTACGCCTGATTGACCGGCTCGTCGATCACGCCGACCGAAACCATCCTGAATATTTTGGCCCGCACTGCCGGCCACGCCTCGTTGCTGTTCTTTTTCATGCTGTATCTCGTCTTTGCCCGTAATCTGTTTACA
>Ga0310695_10010354_pt1 | contig 13664 bp, 11 predicted proteins | sample RumenRJG_04DNA_FD_203882 | JGI IMG/M metagenome (GOLD analysis project Ga0310695, IMG submission 203882) | Bovine rumen microbial communities from Lethbridge, Alberta, Canada - RJG_04 (v2) (version 2) | ecosystem: Host-associated > Mammals > Digestive system > Stomach > Rumen | place: Canada...
CGCGCGTACGTTAGAAAACTCTTACGGCTCACCCGTGAGATTTCAATGCCATTGAGCCATCCACGGACTTTTCCCCATACGCCACTTTTTCTCGTAATATAATAAAGGTAGATGCTTTTTTGTTTAAAATAGGTTAATTATTTTGTTATGAGAGGATAATCACATATTATTCACTACATTTGCACACTAAAAAGTCTTGTGTATGAACATCAAAAAAATAATAAGGTCTTTCTTCGGGCTAAATAAAGTTTCTCATATTGAGGAGGTTTTCATTCAAGAGGAGAAAGAACATCAGTTGATTAATCTGGAAGCGCTGGAATATCTAGTGATTCCGCAACATTGTTTTGTGACTTGTTCCCGTCGGCCAGACAAAGACCCTTGGATTGATAGCATTGAACTCTTGAGAAGTTATGCTTATCTGTTATCAGACACGGATAAGCAGGCTTTAGATGTCAAGAGCTACGAAGATGATAACGTGAAGTGGGTCTTTTACCAGTTTCCACAGCCACAGAGAAGTAAGATGGCTTATTACGGAATGATGATTCGTCGCGCAGGAGGTTATAAGACCTACTATACACTTGACAGAGGTGCAGATGATCATGAATTATTATTCAGCAAATGCGACGAGATTGGACGTACTGTCCTTTGTCCCTATAAGGGAGAACAAAACCCTGAAGCATTCATTGATTATGTGCTGAAATATACTTTGGCAAAATAATACGTGTTATAGTTGGGTGAAAAAGGCATAATTTCTTTGCAAATATCATTCTTCTTATGTAAATTTGCAGTCGAAATAAGTAATAATAACTAAAAAACAAAAAGATTATGGCATTCAAAGCTGGTAACAGGTCAAGAAAGAAGGAGTCCGTACAGGATACGGTCAAAAGTATAGATCTTCCACTGGAGTATTGTGTAGGTTATTATACACGCAAAATTGAGAAATGCTGCATAGATCGTTTACGTGCTGCGTTTTTTTTTCATCGGCACCCAGAGAAATCCGAAAAATTATATGATGACGAGGATTTAGAAAAGGAGATTGCTAATATTAGAAAAGAAGATATTGCGAAGGAAATCCTACCTATCCTACAAACCAAAGATTATTGCTTCAATCCTATTATTCGCAAGATTTTTGCGGGTGAAATCACAGATTTTGTTGCCTATCCGTATCCCGTGAAGTGTAGATTGGAATTGACGAAAGACGAAAAAGAGTTACTCATTGATATCAACAACTTCAAGTGCTCTTTCATGGAAGAGACTATGGGAAATCTGTATCTTTCAACAAAAATTGTACTGACGAAGGATGTTAAAAACCCTGAGGGCGAATCAGATCTATTAGGTTTCTACACGAAACGCATATTTACGAATCCTGATCAAGTTGAGCCTGAGGTATGGCTGCTAATCAACAAAATAGAAGCTGAAAGTTGTAGTTTGGGATGTGACAGGAAATTTGTTCTGGCCAAAGTGTATATTCACGAAATGATGCATCGTTACTATGACATGCACCCGGAGTTACTTTTGAAGAAATCTGTCAAGGAAATAGAGGAACCAATGGCAGAACTCGCCACAATCGAGTTTTGTGAGGAATTCTGTAACAAACACAAAGAATATAGTAAATTGGTAGATGTGGCGAAAGAGCAAATCAAAGATCTTAAAGCCACTGACGACAATTACTTTTATGCACTTGGGGCAGACTTGTATGAGTTATACGATGAAGAAAAAAGGCGATCTCTCATTGACATTTATCGTCATGTGTGCATGATGCTACATATGCAAAATACAGAAGTGGCAAACTACCTTAGTTTTGTTAGAAAATCTAAAAATATAATTGCATATAAGGAGGGTAATAAAGATGTTACAATTAAAATCTGCGACTTATTGCTCAATTGTTAGATATTATTTACAATGAACTTAAAAATGGTGTTATTATGAAAACATTATTGAGAAATTTCCGTAATTGGGCTATTAAGAATGGATTATCCAGTGGCTCTGCATCCAGTTATTGTACCTATTTAAGGAATTTGAATGCTATCAGTCCTTTCGCTAAGTTTGGGCATTACATTCAAATCATTGCTGACTTTTTGAACGACAAGAATAGTAATGATGGAGACAGCTTGTATGCATTGTCTATCTGCGACAGAATGCTACAGGAAATTGAAACCGAGCTTGTCAGTCCTCACCCTCGTTTGAGCAAAAAAGACCTGGATAATGGTCGTTCTGCTTTACGTCTGTTATTAGAATATCTAAGATATCGTATTGTCTTGTGTAGTTCAGGTTCTGGGCTTGATAATGTTAGGAAGATGCTCAGCAAGACAGATCTTCACAAGATTGATGGCATGGATAGTCTCATTGCACATTTTGGAGTGAACAATTTTGTGAGGATGGCTATTGAATCGTCATACTTCTTTGATATTGAAATCAAGATGGACAGGAATAAGGTCTTAATTGGCTTATTTAATAATGGAAATGAAATACCTGCCCGTGCAACAACTAAAGGCGAAATAAATCCTGATTATAGTCATGTCTTTCAAAACAACGGTTGGTGGTATTGTGAGAATGGGACTCCCCTTTTCCCTATTGACATTGACCCCGATGGAAACAAATTCGTGCGTCAACTTATAAATAGCTATACTGGCTACACCATAGGACAAGGTAAAGGTTCTATTTTCCAAAACTATATTATATCACATATTTGGGGACGCGCCTATGATCCTCGCTTTTTTACCAGTTTCTGGAATATCGTGCTTATTCCTGCATGGGCAAATAGCCTGATGGATAAAGATGCTCCACAAGGAAGTGTCGCCTCAAAACTAAAAGCAACCTTTATGGCAATATGCTGGCAATACTATCAATTAGCAAGCTGTTCACATTGGGGAGCACTGCAAATGGGAAGTCATATTCCGCAGGTTGTAAATCCACAGGATGTTGTTCATGGTGAGTATACAATCAATGTGATACAACGTAAGCCTGCGAATATGCATCCAAGCATAGTTGCTCCCATTATACAAGTTTCTGTAACCGTATAATAGTAAATCGAGCTCTGACTGAACTGGTAACTCAGTCAGAGTTCGATTATGCTCCATGGTGTTCCTTCGCTGATGCACACCCAGATAACATCACCACTATCGTAAGCATAGTAAAGTTCTGGGGTAACAATTGATGCGTCAGGAACTACAACAATAGTGACTGTCGTTTTTGTTGTGCGCCACTCAAGGGTCTCCCCATAAGTGAGCGGCTTTGCACCTTCTTTCGTCAGCATCGAAGGGGCGTAATCGGCTATTTCATCTAACGGGAATACATCAAGAGAACCTTGGTCGACATACGTAGGAATTAACTGTATGCGACTGAAATGACAAGAAGAGTCTTCCATGATGTCGAACAAAGCCATCAGGAAATCCCCCAACACAGCAGAAGATTCGTTTCCTGCAACTACGCTTAGCGTGGGATGGAAATGACGACTTGTAGATTTGTAACGCGGAAAGGCTCCTCCGCGGGCTACACTATGGTAGTCAATACGGCGACCTGAGTCTTGTCGTGCCTGCTGACCCCGCTCTTCTATCAAGTCTTGCAGTTGTGATTTGAATGAATACGATATTATTTCCATACAACAATCATTATGTTTTCATACTTCCTTATATGTTCCTTTGCGCATACGACATTGAGTGAGGTCTTTATGTTTATGACCTAGATCAAATTCAGAGAATTTTATATACTTTTCTTCAAGGTTGATCAAGTAGCAAGACGGCGTATTGTCAGCCTTTCTACTTCCCTTCTTCCCTGGAGTCTGATTTTCTTCCTGAATATCAAACATCACAGAATCCGCCTTGCCATTTAGTATTTCCTCTATCATTTTATGAATACGATTTTTGATTCCAGAGAACTTATCTTTGAAATCATCGTATTTCCAATTTTTATCCGCATCAGAGTTTTCCGTATGTTCTAAAAGTGGATCTTTGCATTTCTCTGGGAACATTAAGCCTGCCAACTTCTTTAACTGTTCGTTGGCAAAAGCGTTATGCATATCATCGTCTGGACACCAGATGCCTCTTTTGGTCATCAGTTGACCAGGATGCAGCAAGAACCACATATAGATAAGTTTATCTAATTTATATTTGAATGAGAGAGGCATATGCTCGCCATTTATGACGAGCTCGATTTGATACGGGCCATGGCTATTCGGGCTTGATGTCCATTTCTTATCGTAGCTAATCTTTATTTCTGCAGTTACAACTTCATCAGAAAGCTCAGTGATACCGGCTTGTTGGCCAAGTTGTTTGGTAAGATATATAATGAGCTTGTTCTTTGTTTCAGAAGTCAATCTGTTGTTAAGGAAGCTATTAAGCTCGGCATAACTAGCATTTTGCTGCACCAGTTCTCTCAATTCATTCAGACTGTCTCTTTTGGACTGACGAAGTGAATGCATCCCCATAACGACCATACCCAAGCCGAAATCTTGGTTTCGACTTTTAGTACTATGATTACTATTTTGCAAGAGACTATTGAAAAGTCTATCCCGTTCTTCAGCCATCATATCACAATTTCGCAACATTTCTGCTAATTCAACGTCATGCTCAGTAACCAGCCTGCGGAGTGTTTCGATAAGCCTTTCTTCCATTATCATAAGTTTTAAGTTGCCACAAAAGTACGATATTTTGTGGCAACTTCCAAACTTATTAACTTCTTTTATCCAAACAAATTGTCGTTTGAGAAGATATCCGCGATGAAACCGAATATGGAGCCCAAAACCATGAAAATCAGGCGGAACACCGCCCAAACGACAAAAAGTATAAGCATTAATGTAATCATAACAATAACCGAATTAAAAGATTAAAAACCAATATGACTACCCGTCTTCGCGAGACTCTCTTGCTGACATATCATTTTCAGATTGTCCACAGAAGCGGATTGTTCACCATAAAGCGCAGTTTCAACAGTCAGACGTCTGGCCACATTCTGTATCTGTGCGCCACTGAAGTTGTAGAACTGGGCTAACTCGTCAGTAGTGGTTATGTCAATTTGTGGTAGCATGGCGTGCCAGATAGACTTGCGCGTTTTAAGATCGGGCTGCTCGAAGTTTACCTTATACAGGAAACGGCGTTCGAAAGCACGGTCGAAGTTGCTGGTCAGATTGGTTGTCGCAATAAGAATGCCCTCAAAGCGTTCCATCTCTTCAAGGATGATGTTTTGGATGGCATTCTCCATCTTGTCGATAGAATTATCCACATTCTCCGTGCGGCGTCCAAAGATGGCATCAGCCTCGTTGAACAGCAGGATAGGAGCATCGTTAAAAGGAAACAACTCACTATATCTCTTGAATATAGCTTTTACCTGCTTCTCACTCTCACCTACATACTTGTCGCGGAGTTGGGAGAGGTCAACCTTCATCACATCACGATGGGTCTGGCTGGCCAACTGATATACAGTCTCCGTCTTGCCTGTTCCTGGTGCGCCATAGAACAGACAAGTAAACGCCTTGGGCATGTTCTGAGCCTCAAGCCGCTCACAGATGCTGTAATAATTGTCATAACTGATGAGCTGACCAAGACGGTCTATCTCCTTCTTAGTACGTTCGTTGTAGAACATAGGGCGAGGCTTGATGGACTTATACTGTATGACATCACGAGGAGTCTTCGTCCTAAATCTGAAGTCAAGAAAGTCGAAAAACAAGCTCTCCTGTATCTTAGAGGAAAGGCAGAAAGAATCCTGCGAGCGGTAGCCGTCTTCATAGCCCTGCTCTACAATTCCGTTTTTCCGTAGTTCTCCCCAACCATGAATAAGGTCACAGGCGATGCTGCTGAATCCCGCACTTTCGGGAATCAGTTCTTCAAGCATGCTCAGCGACACATTCTCACGCCAGTCAATGACGTGATAAACGGCCAGGATAATGACAATCATCTCGTCGGTCTCGTTCAACTTCAGATCCCGTAACTTCTGGACAAAGTTGGTGTTAGGATTGCAATTCATGAGGTTGTGCAGTTCCTCGACCATCCCTTGGTAGCCAATCTCTTTCTCTTTGCGCTGGCGTAAATAGGTCATCATCTCATGCATCAGTTGCCTGGGCGTAAGATTATCCTTCTTTGCGGGTACGAAGTGCTTGTTCTCCCTAAAGGCATCTATCACTTCCGTGGAAATACGATAGGCCTTATAGCCTCCTCTGAGCGAAGCGAAGAGCAGATGCTTCTTAACGAGCTCGTCAAGATCGTTAGTATGGCGCAGGATAGTGATGTTGCGGCAATCAAGCAACTCTGACAGGTCCCCGATAAAGGTATAATCCTTCAGGCTCTCATTCAATACAAGAGCGAGGAAGAGTGCCTGCATTTCCGAAATCTGTTGAAGATCTGCGACATACTTCAGGTAAGGCTGCGCTTTCTTGAGTGCAGTCTTGCTGAGACCAGATCCGTCCATAATCTGGACAACGGCTTCACAGGCAGTGAGCATCGTCAGCTCTGCATTAGGATCAACCAGACAGGCCTTCTTTTTCTTCCTGCCAGTCTTGGCTGGCTTGTTGTCAGCCTCATAGTAACCATAATCGTCATCAAAAGGGCTTCTTGTCTCCATATTCGTTTTTCCTTTATTAATTATACAATTCTTTTCATCTCACATTATGCCGCCACCATACGTTTGTGTACAGCCTCATATTCCCTCAGTTGTAAAGATGATACTGATGGACGAATGATCTGGGCGGCATATACCAGCTGTTGCTGATTGACAGGAACACGCAGTCGTGCAGCAATCAGAGATGCCTTATTGACGATTGCCTCTAAGTCGGACACAATATAGCCTTCTGTCATATCAGCTATTTCTGAATAATTGATACGTTTCCGATAGACATTTTTCAGTCGCAGACGCAGAACGGCCTCACGCATCTCAACATCAGGCATAGGCACATAAATCGCCTCATCAAAACGCCCCCTACGCAGCAAGGCTGGGTCGATGTGTTCAGGACGGTTGGTGGATCCGATGACAAAGATGCCACGCTCAGAACAGTTATTGAGTTGGGAAAGCATCTCATTGACTTCCATAGCATACGTTTCTTGAACCATCGATGAACGTTTGCCTGCTACAGCATCCAACTCATCGATACACAAGATACATGGGGCCAGGCTTTCTGCCAGGTCAAACATCTTACGAATCTTTTCTTGCGTACCATGAATAAAGGTAGAGGCAAGGTCAGAACTTTTCACGAGCATATAGTTCATACGTGACTGCTCGGCAAATTTCTCTGCAAGGAATGTCTTGCCACAGCCTGGAGGACCGTACAACAGTATGCCGTTGAGGGCATGACCATTATACTTTGTCTTGAATACCTCATCTGTGAGTGGGAAAAGCACTTCATGATCGAGTTTAATCTTCAGTTCACTCATACCAGCGACATCCTTAAAGCCGCCAGCACCTTCCTTTGCTCTTTTCACTACACAAGTAAACTTGTTGTTGTCAACATCAAACGGATCGTCATCGTGCATGATTGTAGATGCGCAGTTCGTTACTACTTGTTTCTTCTCTGTAGGTTTTCTTTTTTCCATAATCTTTTTTTGGTTTTGGGTTCAACTTGAATTCGGGGGCAAAGATAGGACAAATTTGTGAAAAAATCAATTGTATTTCGTCTTTGGTATTGATTTGTAATACGTGTTATTTTTTAGAAAATACTAACCTGTTGATGAGAATTGTAATTCCAAGTAAAAAAGAAGCCCCTAAGTACATTAATTGCGCTTAGAGGCTTAAATATAGTAACAATTCTTTATGAATCTATTGATCTATGCAGGGCTTAGAAATCATATAAGGTTGCATCCATGGCGGGCATCTTGAACCCGTTGTTCGTCAGGGCGGCTTTGATGCGGTCGTAACTTTCGCGGACGGCCGTGTCGGCCAGTCCTGTCAGGTGAAACTGCACGCCGCGCGCCATACTGACCTCTACTGTTACCGTTGTAACCTCCAGTCCGTTGACGGCTGCGCAGAATGTCTTAACAAGCATAGATTTTCTGTTTTTCTGGCAAAGTTACGAATTAATTTCAAAACATAAAATGTTTCGTAAGTAAAAAGTTGCAGATATCGGGAAATTGTGTTATATTTGCAACCGTAACCTCAAAACGACTTGAAAATGAAGAAGAATTTGTTGCTTTTAGTGCTGTTGCTGGGCTGCTTGACACCGACCTTCGCTCAGCCCCAGTTCGGCGAACAGCCGAAGTTAGTAGTAGGCGTCGTCGTAGACCAAATGCGCTGGGACTACCTGTCGCGTTACTACCACCAGTTTACCAACGACGGCTTCCGGCGGCTGATAGGTCAGGGCTTTTCCTGCGACAACTGCCTGATCAACTATATCCCGACGGTAACGGCGATAGGGCACACGTCCATCTATACCGGCACTACACCGGCGTTCCACGGCATCTGCGGCAACAACTTCTTTAAAGACGGACGTAAGACCTACTGCACCGACGACTCTACGGTCAACGTCGTCGGTACCGACAACCAGAAGAAGGGTCAGATGTCACCGCGCAATATGCTGGCCACAACCATCGGCGACCAGCTGCGCCTGCATACCGACTTCAAGTCGAAGGTCATCGGCGTGAGCTATAAAGACCGTGCCGCCATCCTCCCTGCCGGCCACTCGGCAACGGCAGCCTACTGGCTCGACACGAAGAACCTGCAGTTTATCACCAGCACCTATTACATGACGGAGCTGCCGTCGTGGGTACGTGACTTTAACAAAAAGATGGATGCCGATAAAGAGGTGAAGGCCATCAAGAAAGCCAATGGCGACATCGGCCTCTCTCCCCTCTGCGGCACTGTCACCACCGATATGGCCATCGCCGCCCTGAAGGGTGAGCAGCTGGGCAAGGGTGACGTCACCGACATGCTCTGCGTGAGCTACTCGCAGACCGACGTTATCGGCCATAAGTGGAGCACGCGCGGTGAGCGTACCGACGCTGCCTACCTGCAGCTGGACAAGGACCTGGGCCGTCTGCTGACGGCACTCGACGAGCAGGTGGGACGCGGCAACTATCTGTTGTTCCTGACCGCCGACCACGGTGCTGCCCATAACTTCCAGTTCATGCAAGACCACAAGCTGCCAGCGGGCAAATGGCTCAACCCCGATATGCAGAACGGTATGGATGCAGCTATTGCCAAGAAACTGGGCAACAGCCGTCCGGTGGTGGCCGACGAGCTGGACTACCGATACTTCCTCGACCGTCAGGCCATCAGTGAGCAAGGTCTCGACTACGAGCAGGTGAAGGCCATCGCCATTGAATACCTGCGGCAGTCGCCGCACGTCAGCTTCGTCGTCGATTTCGAGCATGCCGCAAGTCAGAGTCTGCCCGCCGTCATTCGCGACCGTGCCTTGTTAGGCTATCACTACCGCCGCTCGGGCGACATCCTGGTGGTGCCCGAGCCGGGCTATTACAGCTTTGGCAAGACGTCGTCGCCCGTAGGCACCACTCATGGCGAGTGGAATCCCTACGACGCCCATATCCCCTTGCTCTTCTACGGGTGGAAGGTTGATCACGGCGCTACCTCGCGCGAGGTGCATATCACCGACATTGCCGCCACCGTCTGCCAGATGTTGCACATCCAGCAGCCCAATGCATGTATCGGCGAGGCTATTCTGGAAGTGAGCGGTGAGAAAGATTAAGATTATTGCGTTCGACGCTGACGACACGCTGTGGGACTGTCAGTCGTATTTCGAGGCGGTGGAGAACCGTCTCTACGAGCTGATTGCTCCCTACTGCGACGACCCTGCACGGGAACTGTTCAAGACCGAGAGCGGCAATATGGCCGATCTGGGTTACGGCTGTAAAGCCTTCACCATCTCTATTATTGAGACGGCACTAAGGGTAGGGGGAAGCCATATCAGCAGCGAGGAGCTGTCGACGTTGCTCAGCCACTGCAAGAAACTATTGCAGCTGCCCGCCACGCCATTGCCGGAAGTGGAGCAGACGCTGGCCGCTATCGACGGCTACCGCAAGGTGTGCTTCACCAAAGGTGAGCTGCAGGATCAGGAGAACAAGCTGCGCCGCTCCGGACTGCTGAAGTATTTCGACGATGTCGAGATTACCAGCGACAAGGGGCAGGCGGAGTTCCTGGCTCTCTGCGAGCACCAGCACTGCCACCCCTCGGAACTGTTGATGGTAGGTAACTCGCTGAAGAGTGACATCGCTCCGGCCCTGGCTATCGGGGCCTGGGCCATCCACATTCCCTTCCACGTGACGTGGCAGTTAGAGACGTTCGAGGACTTTGAGCACGAACGAATGAAGAAAATCAGTCATTTTGGCGAGTTGCTGCAAATCATTTAGGTAAGAAAAATCGCAAACTTTCTTTATTTACAATAACAAAAACGGGTATATCATTTGCCTTTTGTTGGCAAAGATATACCCGTTTTTGGTATTGTGGCAGCTGAAAGTCGGTTTACTTCACCCAGACTTTCTTGCCGTTGACAATCACCACTCCCTTGGCATTGGCGCGGTTGATTTTCATGCCCTGTAGGTTGTAGACCGGTGTTTCGCATTCATCGGCGGTCGTCATCTCCTCGATGCCGTTGGTGTAAGTGGCGGTGAGGTGACGGGCCATCATGGGCGAATCCATCTTGATGTAGGCACGCATGGGGAGTATGCAGATGCCCTTGCCAGTGGCGGGGTCATAGTCCTGGGCAGTCTCTATCTTGCTCCACTTGCCAGACGACTGCATGATGTAGAGTCCATCTGCCTGTGGAGCCGTTGTTCCCATGTAGCGCATGGTGCCGTAGAAGTAGGCGTTGCCCGATTGCACGGGTCCGGCGCCCAGCAGCTTGTACATCTCGCTCTCGGCGGGACTTGCGTACACCTTAACGTTTTTGGCGTAGAGCAGATGGCCGCTGGTCAAGGCCTTCACCAAGTAGGGTTTGTAAGCCTCAAGAGTTGCCTCGCTTTCAAGAGCCGTGAAGCCTAAGTGCTCGGTGCTTGACGCTATGAGTGTATAGGCCTCCATGGTAGCAGGAAGCTGCAAGCTGTATGGCAGGCAGATCGTGTAGAAGTAGGTGCCTGTGAGTTGACGCGTATTCACGACGTTTTTCGCCGTGAAGTCCATTGGCACCGTGAGGGGCCATTTGTAGTCGCCGGCATCCTGATACTGCGTCTGACTGCCTGAGAAGTCGTCATAGATGACGAAGTTTTCGCAGATGAACTCCGAGTCGATGTAGAAGACGTAGTTCTGGCTGGGGATGCTCTTCCCGCATACATAGACCAGTGCCTGCTTCGGTACGCCGAAGAACGGGCTTGTGGTAGCTGTACGGTTCACGTTGTCTACGGTGAAACCATTTGCGGTGTGCATGTCAACCCACTGCAGGTTGTCGGCTCCCTCAAAGGCACCGGGCTGGATACTGCTGATGGAGGCGGGTAGCGTCACCGACGTGATGTTGGTGCTGGCGAAGGCGCCAGAGCCAATGCCCGTCACCTGGAACTCGATGCCTGTGTCGGCGTTGGTCACCGTAGCGGGAACCACCACATCGGCAGGACTGTCAGGCACGGCCAGTGTGTTGTCAGCCTTACCCACGGTAGCCGTCGTGGGGCTTGTGACGTGATAGCTGATGCCAGCTGTCTCGAAGAACTCCTTCACCACATCGAACGTGCGTGTGATGGTTCCGGTATAATAGGGAGCCAGACCCGTGATGGTCAGGGTGGCATTGCCTTCGGCATTGTTGCCGGTGTATGTCAACGAGTAGTGTATGTTCTTCACCAGCTTCTCCTTCGTGTCGTTGTCGGTCACGGTGACTGCGGGCGTCACCTCAGTCATGTTCTCCAGCAGGATTTGTGTGGGTATGGGGTCTGGGGTGATGGTGAAGTGTGACTCGTAGACCGACATGTCCTTGCCAGTGACCTGCAGCACCTTGGTGATGTTGCCCGTCAGGTTGCTGTTGTCAATGGCGGTGATGACGATGTTGTGCTGGCCCACCTCCTTCACCGTCTTCGGCTCAAAGTCGTAGTTGGCTGCATCGATGGTGAAGGCGGGGTCGATGCCGTTGTCGTACTGCACGGTTACCGTCACGTTCTGGTCGGCACCGTTGTAGGTCAGCGGCGTGTTGACGGTGACAATGGTCTGTGCATCGGTCAGCGGGCGCTGATTGATGACGAAGGTGCCTGTCACAGAACCATAGTATAAACCGATACCTTGGATGACCACGTCGTCATTATAGCTATTCGCATTGACGTAGTTAGGCTTAGTGGGGTCTCCGCCTTCATTGGTGGTATATGCCAGCGTGTAGTCGGTGCCCTCGGTGAGCAGCTGACTGCCTTCAGGTAGCGACTTGTCGTAGACCTTCACCACTGGTGTCTTCTTTCCGCCGTCGTAGACAGCTTGTTCTATCTCGACAACGGTGTACTCGCTATCGATGTTTTTGAGTATCTTGGCCAGGACGGCTTCGCTGGCGGAGTTCACGTCTACAGCATAACCGTTATTGTCGCTGGCAAAGTTGGAGGCGTTGCCCTTGCCTGACAGGCCGCTGGTAAAGACCTCGTCGTCGGGTGTCTCCATAGTGATGCCAATGGCATTCGTGTTGCTCAGCGCTGCTGTCACAGTGATTTTCTTTCCAGTGGGCACTACCAGGTTGGTCTTCGTGGCGCCGTTCGTGTTACCACTGATATCAGGATTGCCAGAAAGGTTCAGCGTACCCCAGTTGGCAATGCCCTGTCGGTTGCCCGTGATGGCCACTGCGCCGTTGATGTCGACGGTACCGCTACTGCTGACACCTGTGAAACTGTGGCTGATTTCGCCGCCCGACAGGGTGACGGTGGTATTGTCTGTTGCCGTTACTGCTGCATCGCCGGCATTACCAGAGCCATTGTTGTTGTTGGTGATGGAGCCGCCGGTCAGTGTAAACCTGCCGTTACCCATTACATAGACGGCATTTCCGTTCGTAGTGGCCTTGTTGCCGATGATGCTGCCACCGCTCATGGCGAAAGTACCATAGGTAATCCCCGTACTGCCTGTTGCCACGACGGCGCCACCGTTCTGGCTGTTATAGTTACCGATGATGGTACCGCCGCTCATGGCAAGGGTTCCCAGGCTGACGGTAATCGGACCCTCATCATCACCTGCCGAAATCATATTGACACCGGTGATGTAGCCGCCAGTGAACGACCCTTTCTTGTCGGTAGCGGCTGCGGTATAGGCGGGGTCGGTAGACTCACACAGATGTGCCAGGTTGTCGGCCCCTATATAATAATAATGTGTACCCTCGCTTGGGCGGCTGTCCACCAGGTTGAGCGTTGCTGTGTTGTTCTTGTTGAACAAGCTGCCCGCACCCGTCATGGTGAGGCCATAGCCGTTCAGGTCGAACGTTCTCTCAGTTACTACGAGCAAGCCGAGGCTGATGATCTCGTCGGTTGTGACGTCGGCCAGCAGCGTCAGCGTCTTGCTGCTAAGACTGGTTGTATTCCAGTCGTCGACGGCAGCTTCCAGCGTGCGGTATTTTGTTCCGTCTACGTCGGCCACGATGGGAACGACAATCCTTGCTTCATTCGAGGCAGACAAGGTGACAGGATAGGCAGGGTCGTCATTTTCGAAGTTGGACTCATTGCCCTTGCCAGGTAGTCCGGAAGTAAACACCTCGTTTTCGTAAGATTCCATCGTAATACCTATGGGGGTGGCATTGCTCAGCGTACCGGTAATGCTGATGGTCTTGCCATCGGGCACATGCA
>Ga0310695_10010356_pt1 | contig 13661 bp, 7 predicted proteins | sample RumenRJG_04DNA_FD_203882 | JGI IMG/M metagenome (GOLD analysis project Ga0310695, IMG submission 203882) | Bovine rumen microbial communities from Lethbridge, Alberta, Canada - RJG_04 (v2) (version 2) | ecosystem: Host-associated > Mammals > Digestive system > Stomach > Rumen | place: Canada...
ATGTATTGGCAAACCCAGTCGTAATCCAGGTCATCCACATAGATATGGTTCCAACTGTACCATGCCTCAGTGAGTTTGATAAGATTGCGACGAGTGGCAGTCTTTATTGAATGAACATTCTTGAAGTCCGTCTTTGTGACTTGTACGCCAGAGGAGAAGAGCGATAGTCCCACCATACTCAGATCGCCCTTGGCAGCTCCTATCCAACCTCCAATGGTATTGATCAGCTGTAGCTTCTTCACCTTCTTGGGCATCTGATGGTGCTCAATGCCTTTCTCGTCCATCACAAACAGGGCGGCATAGGTACCTCCCATGATGGCTGCAATCGCCAGATAAGCTGGAATGGTGATCAGGAAGAGAAACAAAAACACACCCGTCAGCATCAGTATGGATGATAGAACCTCCTCGTCCAAGCAGAAATTGATGACCGAGAATAACACAACGCATACCAGATAGCAGATCAGGAACATGTTTGCTATCACATAGAAGATGGTTGGGTTCCGATACATATTTACCTCATAGGCCCAACGATACTTGCCATCTGGGCATAACTGAATACCATTTTTAATATCTTCGCTCATATTATGCTATATTTATGTACTATCCTACTTTTATAACTAAGTCTGACACGGCTTTGGTGACGCTCTCAAACGAATTATAGCCTAATTGCTGCAGAGCATATTCCACCTCGCCGAGCGATGCATTTCCCCTTGATGTCATCTCTTCCATAACGGCTATTGCCTCGCGTAGCTTGGTGGGGATCTTGCTTGTGAAGTTGCGCATCACATCACGCGACTCTATCAGTTTGAATACTTTTACTTGTTGGCGACAACCCTCCATAATCTCACCAATAGCTGTAGCCTTCAGCTCGTTTTTGAGTATATTATCTGTTATTTCATCAGCTGCATTAATAAGTTTTGCAGCATAATTGAAACGGTCTAAGCCCTTGTGCAATACAGCATCGGCCACCTTCTTAGGATTACTTAGCCCCTCGCCATGCAGTGCCTTAACAATCATTTTCTCCAGATCCACGCCATAACTCTCATGATGTTTCAGAATGTCCTCAATTACTGTCTGGTCCATGTGCTTGGCCAAACGGTCAGCCAGTTCTTGAGTTTTCAGAAGTTGTGCAGCTGTAGGTTTAACACCAATACCAGCGGCATTCTTAGGTAGTGTTATGGCATTTAAAGCCTCGCGGAATTTCGCATTGTATATTCTTTCCGTCAGCTTTTGATCGAAATACCTTGTCACACCGTTTTTGTCTATATAATAGAAAGTGATGTCGTTATCGAAAGTTACGGTCTTTCCTGACAATAGATCGTCAATGTTCGATGACGTGGCATTCTTGATTCTGATCATGGCGGGGTTAATGCCCGTTTCTTTAGCAAGTTCCTTGATAGACTCTTTACCGGCTTGTGAATAGACTCCTTTAAGCGTTTTGTTGAACTGCATTCGCGTGTTGTTAATAAGCAGATTGCCTATCGCCTTATTATTTTGATTGGCAAGGAGCTGTTCTGTATTCTTGAGCATAAACATGGTGCGCTTGTCGCCCTGACATGCTTTAATCATCCTGTTACGCAACAAGAAATTCTCAACCGAAGGACAACTGTCGTATAGCTCTACTGCCGCCATCAGGTCTTGTATATTGCGGGTAGCACGATTCTTGCCATATAATTCGGCAGCATTGAAGCGGCTCCCCTTAGCTATTTGCTTGCCTTCTTCTAGCAGCCTTAATGCCGATTTCCTTGCAGCCTTTTCTGCCATGCCTACCTGCCAGCCAAACTGTGTTTTTGTCCAAGCCTTCAGTCCTGTGCTTACTTCGTTATACATGCCTTTACCAAGTTTCATGCCAAACTCCGTTACAGCTTTTCTCGACATAGTGCCATTCCAAGCCATTTTTCCTAAACCTTTTGCGCCACTAATGGCTCCCCCTCCGAATATTTTGACTGCGGAAGCTGCAGCTTTAAAGGCGTTCTCGAAAAGATAAGCTTCGACTACTGGCGTAACACCAACTTTAAACATCTCGTAAACACTATTTCCACCCGCATCAACATATTTCTTCATGCTGTATGGAACCTCAATACACATGAAAGCAGCCTCTGAACTGCCCAGTGTTGCGAAACCTATGCCAATGCGTACTGCAAGGGGCATGTCTTCTATCGTTTGGTGAGCACTCTCCAACCATTCGTATGTCATCTGCTCCAGGTCGTCACAGGCCTCAGCACGCTCTATTGCCTCCTGTCCAACGCCTTCCATAACGTGCTGGTATGTGGTGTAAATGGCCTTGATATTGCGTTCGTAGAAACCGTACTCTTCTTTATAGAATTCTATTTGCAGGCGAATGAAGAACAACAAGGGAGCCAGGCGATCATTTAATCCTGCCATATAGATATCATCCTCCAATTGTCGCAGTTTATCTTCTATCTTGCGTTCACGTTTCACTGCTTCCACTCTTGCTTCGTAGCTCGCAAACTCGCGCTTTGGCTGAGATAGTAGGTGAACAACACGCTTGAATTTTTGTATCTTCGGTTTCTTGGGGTCTTTGGGTTGGTAGGATGCACTAATCTCAAACTCCACATCGAAGCGGTTGGGCGCATTTAGCACACCTGTACGACAGTAGAGCATATAGTACAGACCAACAGTTTCATTGTATCGTGGCTGGAGCTGCAAGCCCAAAGCGTCCAGCATCTTCTGGTATTCGATAAGACGTTGACGGCGCTCTGCCACAGAATTATCTAAGTCCATACCTTCATCAAGTTCGATTTTTAGCAGTCCCTCGTCATCGCGTACATTCCAAATAATATTCTCAGGTCGTGGATCAATAACCAGCAGTTCGTTGGTTTCATCATCCCAGTCATACAGCTTCAATGTGCATCGGTTCTCTGCTGGCCTGCATTCCTTGCCATCACGATTTACCTTTGGAAGCTGCAGTTCGTGGCGCATGGGATCCTGCTCCTCCAAATAGCAAGCAACATTGGGATTAATATCCAATACCAAGCCCATGTAGTAACGGTATAGTGGCAGGTATCCTTTAATAATAACCCCGTCCTGATTATCTGCAACGATCTCGATAGCATATGTAGCATAAGTGCCAGGCACACCTTTGTCTTTTTCTTTATCCTGAAGTTGGTCGTTAATGTTTGCTAAATAATATTGTTTCTTTTCGTCCCATTTCACATCTATGCGGTAGTCGTTGGTAGGTTTATTCTCTATGTCAAGGATAGCTGCAGTTATCTTGGCCTTCTCTTTTTCAATGCCATTAACTAAGAACGGTAGTTCAGCTTTAGGACCGTAGCATGCCGGTAGCGTCAAGTTCTCTTGGAAAAAGAGGATTTCGCCCTTTGTTACCTTAAAGTGCAGGCGGTTGGTATAGCTGGCACCTTCGTTGGCAAGCACGAACTTCACGATGCCCTCCTGAGGCGGGTTCTCTGCTTCCGGTGCCCATACGTAGGCAGTCTTCCAACCGTTTTCTATATCGCCCATCTCTACGTGCAGATATTCGTCTCCGCTCATAATCTGAATCTGGCGAGTCAGATTCTCATCCACATATTCAGGACCCTTCTTTGGCTTGCGGACAATAAGGGCATTTACCTGCTGACCTTTATCACCAACAAGTAGCGTATCGCCAAAGTTTTTATATACCTGCATCTGCAGCTGATCGGGTTCTTCATCTTCCTCGTCTTCCTTTTCTTCCTCTTCGGGTTCTGGCTCAGGATCATCATCCTTCTGCTGCTTCTTATTCTTTCGACGTTTTCTCCACCAGCCTATTAAGCAACCTCCTACAAATGGCGGTATAATATACTTCCATATACCTCCCTCGTCAGAAGCTTCGTTATCTTCCTCATAGGTCGGAGTTTCTTCTGGAGCGTCAATCTCATCGATTAATTCTAGTTGAATAGAAACAACGACATCAGATTCACTACCATGCGAATCTTTGACTTGTTCGCCTTCTTTAGAAGAAGTAGTAGATTCCACTTTGGAGCATAATACACATATTATAATCCTATTGTGGTGATTATAGTCATCAAAAATTAATGGATTATTATCCCATGTTGACGGTTCCTGTTTTTGAGCTACACGATGAATTAAGATATAATTATGTTGTACGTTAACCAACCTTTCTCCCTTTCTCCCTTTGTATGTTTGTATATTTTCATACTTAAATGATGAAGGTTTAACATTAAGACTACCATCATAATCTGCCCGTTTCTTTCCATGTAATTCACTCCACTTACAATTGCCAGAAATGGTTATTTCTGAAATTTTATAAATTGTATGTACAATGCCATCTGGAATGTTCCAGTCATCTATTGTATCTGTCACTGAAATCTGTTGTTCTGGTATCTTGAGCGTAAAAAAGTCTTTAGTGATAGTGATATGTCCATAAAGATTTGTATTGTTTTTAAAGGGATTGAATAATTCTCGCCCATACATACGGATCATTGCGTCTTTATCAATTACGATATTATCAGCCAGAGATGGAAGTGACAATAGTAATGTTACAATTGCTACGTAAAAACGTATGGAGATTCTTTTATTCATAGTGGTTCTACTCGTTTTATTTATTATTCAACATGATAGGTCCGTTCTGAGCGCTTATAGCCCCAGGTAATGAGGAGTTCCTTGCTGTCTGGCTTTATCCAGACGATGCATTCTACGTATTCTGGGAATCCATCGGGATGCTTGTCGTGATTCTGACAATGACAACCTTTGTGCTTGATATTATAAAAGGTATAAAGGCCATTGCCTCGAGCATGTACACGATAATTTATTGTAGTATCTGGTGCTTGCTTCTGCCAGTCGTGTATAACCGTCCGAAAGTCGGCTGTGCCAATAGGTTGGATCGTGTCTCCTTCGATGGTCTCTTGATGGAATACGATTCTGCTACCTGTCGCATCATCGATGTATATTGTTTCAAAAAGCGGCAACTCGTTACTTTCATCAATAGGTAGATCGATCTTAAAAATACCATTGCCGCTTTTTTGGTGCGCCAACTCACTGGCAGTCATCACATGCCCCGTGTCACTATTCAAAACATAATAGAGATGAGATACGGCTGCTTCTTCAACACTGGAGGCATCGCCTGTAGTCTGATGGGCTGGGGTAGAACCGCAAGCCATCAACAGAACAGTTGCAAAACAAAGAATCTTATTCATATCGAGAGTTCTATAGTTATTCCGCAAATTTACCGCTATTATCCAAGAATAGCAATAAAGAGGGTGCGAAAACGACTTACAATGCAAGAATTGATAGTTTTTTTGCGATTTTTGTAAGTAACTTAGTCAGACTATTTTCCTATCTTTGCAACATAAACAAAACTGCTTATTATGCATAAATACATCGGCTATGGCAATATGTTCTGTTGGCACTGCGGAAAGCGGGTCCATTTAGGGAAGAAGTCCTGTCCGCATTGTGGTGCACGATATAATGGTACTGCCAAGCACCCCAAGTTCACCTACCCCGTCAACCGACGTATTTCACCTAATATAGGTCTGGGGCCGTTTCATCATACGTTTATCCGTTTTTTGATCAAATACCTCATCGGAAGTTTCATCACAGCTGTGATCGTTCTGGGTGTCATTTATATGATAGATGATTATGATGAGGGTGTCTATGAGAAGATATGCATGATCCTCTGTTCGTTCTGGGTCGTCTGGCTTGCGTGGTATTTCCTGTCAAAGGCCTTGGCAGTACCGTCGGTGCGCCATAAGAATAATGCAAAGGCGGCTGTTGGCGATGAATTGGATTGTGCATGTTGCCATAACAAAGGAGCTGTTGGCGAGAACTACTGCGATCTTTGTGGAACCGTTCTCTACTACGATCATAACGGCAAGAATATGCCACCCGTTGGGCAATAACAAACCAAAAACGATAGAATATGAAGAAACAGTTTTTCCTATTAATGGTAGCAATGATGGGACTTATGGCAGTCTCACTTACCTCATGCGATGATGAAGAGATTGCCAAAACACTTGAGGGAACCTGGAAAGGTGACATGTATGTCATGTCTGAGTGGGAAGGGAAATACTATGAGGCCATTTATACGGAGATTACCTTCTTGAAAGACCCGTATGCCTTTTCGAGTGGAACTGGCTATTGGGTAGATTACTATAGCGATGCCCCGTGGGATTATGTGGCCAACCATATTGACTGGAGAGTAGATCTCGGTGATATCCATGTGAAATTCATCGAGGAAGGAACCTCCATTCAGATTAGTGATTATCGCCTTGATGACAACAGATTCTCGGGCTATATCTACGATCATGGAAATAAAGTCGCATTTTACCTTTATAACGTCAGCCGGCCGAATTACACAGGTTATCATTGGGGATATGATAATTGGGCTTATTCCAGAGGCCTTACCAGAACGGATACAGATAGCGTGAATATTGCTAGGAAACCTGTCAGGATTATAAGACCCCGTCATTGATATTAACAAATAAAACTATAAAGATTATGAAGAAGTTAGTTATTACATTATTAGCACTTGTTGCGATAGCAACGACTGCATCGGCTCAAGGTATGTCTGAAGAGCAGCGTGAGAAGACGATGTACAATCTAATTGTGCGTATGCGCCCTGTAGGCACCAAGTATGCCATCACAACCACACCAGTTTCTTACAACGAGTACTGGGCAGCCACAGGAACTAAAGCTCATTCAGCTGGTACCAGTGTGACAAAGGCTGCAAAAGTAACGAGGGCTCAGGCTGAAAACATGGTCAAAACTATCAATGCAGAGACAAAGGGCGTTCTAAAGTTCTCTATCGCTACGCCTGCACAGATTTCAGAAGGTTCAAAGAAGGTAGGATTGCATGGAGAAATGGGACCACAGAACACTCAGACTCAAGGCTTCTTCTTAGTACTGCCTTACAGTCAATGGAAAATGTATAAGGAAACCGAATAACGCCATTATGTTATGACTCAATTCAGGCGATATCTTAAAACCTTACTGACGGTATTAGCACTCCTAGTGCCCTTAGCCTCTTGGGCCAGTGGCGACTCTGAGAAGGCACTGCTCGATACGGATTTCGGAAGGGATACTACCTTAAATAAATATTCCCTTGAAGTTCTCAAAGGTCACATTAGGGTGACAAAGGATGAATTTACCATTACGATACCTGCACAAACCTACATATCGGAATATACTTATAAAGATAGCCCTAATAAGCAAGAGGTTAGTCACCCTGCTTTGACAATTAAAGGAAACTGTGAATGGGAAAGAGAAGAGAATGGCTGGGTTTATGTATATCCTAAAGGAAAAATCACTGTAAGTCCCCAAACAATCACAATTGTAGAGAAGTGGGATGAATACAGCAAGAGTTTCGAAAGGGATCAATATGATGGGGAGTGGGTATATATAAAAACCTACACTTGGAAGGACCAATACACATTCACTCAGAATCAGGAGCCACACATCATTGCCACGAAACCAAAATCTCTAGTTTCTTATATGGATCATGGCGGACTGGCATCAAAGGGTAGCATTGAAATTGAACTTAAATGGGATCAGTTTACAACAACAAAACGCCAAGTATACAATGGCAGTGAAGCGGAATATACAACTTATAAATGGGGAGATATGGGATATGCAGCCCATTATATTATTAAAGGTGTATTTGAGGAAGTACAAGTCGGTGAAGACGGTATGGTTGCGAGTGCCGAGGACGATACTGACGCCCCTGACGAGGAAGGACCATGGGGTACACTCATACCTATCGGTGTATCTTCAGGCATCATCGGCTACCTGACCTATCTTGCCAACAAATACAGAAGGAGAAGGAAGGCTGCCAAAGACGAGGATCCGGAAGACTCTGACGAGGGCGATGAGGATGACGATGAAGAGGATGACCCCGACCAGCTGGAGATGCGCTTCTATAAGAACTTCGACGGCACGCTGATCACCGGCGATGCTGGGCGGCGTGTCAGTGCCTGCATCGTGCGCCATCCTGCTAAAGGCCCTGAATGGGTGGACGAGAACCTGACCCGCCAGATAGAGATTACCTCCAACGACAACTACCTCGTCGTGGATGACGACGGCATGGTGAACGGCTGGCGGTCATGCTTCGTGTCAGCACCAGAGGACCCAGATCCACCAAAGGAGGGAGTGGTGAGGTTCCGGCTCTCCGTCGACCGCGGTACCTATACCAACCGCGTACACTTCCGCATAGAGAAAGGCGAGGTACAGTTCGACCAGGAGAACCTGACCATCCCGGCAGGCTGCAAGACGGCGATAGAGCTGCCTTTCGCTGTACCAGGATTCGAGGGAGAAAGCGGTGTGAGCGCCTTTATCTCCGGCAGCGACGGCAGCACCAAGGACTATAGCGTCGAGGTGAAGTGGGATGAGCGTAAGGGCCATTATTTCGCCATCATACAAGACCTGCTGCCTGAGCCGCAGAAAGACGAGTGTATCCCCGGTAAGTTCATCGAATACACCCTGCATATCGTGGCCGAGCACGAACGCGGCACGAAGATTGAGGGCACGCTGCCCGTGCTGCGTTTCTTCATGGGACTGGCCCTGGAGTTCAAGGACAAGGGCGAGGTAGGCTGCTATATCACGGAGTATGACCCGATGAAGCACCGTACGCGTGAGGAGCTGCGCATGAAGGCCGGCGGTAAGGTATATATGACGCAGGAGAACCAGGTGATCCTGACGCTCTACGACTATGACTTCAAGGACAACACGCTGTTGAAGGTGGCACCTGTACCCGTCGAGAAGGACGGTTTCGTTGTGAAGGCCAAGGACGGCACGAAGCAGGATCTTGTTGACAAGCTCGGCTTACAGCTGGAGCCTCTGGCAGACCGCTGTGATGACGGACGTCTCGGTCTGATACGATGCCGCAAGGGTGTGCTCGATGCCCCCAACCGTATCGATGCCGAGTGTACCATCAAGGTGAAGTATCAGGGACCAAACAACGACAGCCCTCAGGATTACGAGTGCACCCATACTATGAGGCTGGCATCACAGCCCCGCCGTGAGGAGAAGGACATGGCCGACAGCGAGGCACTCAGGAAGAAAGACCAACATATCTTCGACAGACTGATGCATATCGTTGAGAACATCACGCAGACAGGGCAGCTGAACCGTATGTTCCCACTGGTTAAGTACACGGAGATGCAACTCGAGGGCTATGATCCTGCCTATGGCTACGATGCACGAAACGTGAAGCGCATCGAGAGCACCTATGCCCGTCTGGTGATGGGCGAGATTGGCGGAGTCGATGAGGAGCTGCCTCCGGAACTGGGCATCACCGACGAGCTGGAGTGGTGGTTCGCGGCCTTCAAACAGGTGGAGAAGGATATCGGTTTCATCGGACGTATCGTGGCCGCTGTCGGCTCATGGGGTATCTCTGAGTTGATATTCATGCCCGTTGACTTTGCCGAGGAGATACGCGAATATGTCTGGGACAAGAACGGTGACAGCTCGCTCAAGATGTTCTGGATTGGTGTTAAGAACGCTGCCTTCATGGCGCTGGCAGTCAAGGGTACTGCCTCTACGCTGACGGCAAAGAACGTCACCCGCCAGGGTATGCGCGAGGCATTGCAGAATGCCAGGAAGGGCTTCGAGAAACCTTACAACACGCTGAAGGGATGGCTGTTCAGGGAGTCGGCAGAGAAGAGTCTGGAGGCTACTCGCCGTGCCTCGTCGGTAGCAGAGATGCGCCTGACTGCGGCCAAGACCACACCGCCACTGCCCGGTGAGCGGAGTCTCGACAAGGCCATGAAGATGAAGCGCGCCAAGGCAGCCGACAGAGTGGAGCGTCTCAGGACGGCCATCGACATGGCTGAGCAGAACCCCGACTGGACGAATATATCGCTAAGGAACCAGCTGATACTTGAAGTGCAAGGCGACAAGCAGGCGATGTATATGCTGAAGAATGCTAGTGAGAAATACAACAAGGTACGCAAGGAACTTAACGGCACGCTCAAGAGCATCTACGAGATTACCGACAAGAAGAGCTTTGCGGAACTGTCGAGGAAATATCCCGGAAGGGAGATAAAGGTGTTCAATGCAAGTTCTTCGAAAGCCGAACAGCTGGCCAGCGGCAAGACCATCACGATGGACCGCGACATCACCTACTACTTCGTGGACGAGAACAATGTGGTCCACTATCTGCCTCAGGAGGAAGTGATGGAGATCTACAACCGCAACTTCTACGAGACAACGCGTAACTTCGTCTCGAAGAACAAGGTGGTAGCCGAGTCGTCGACATCTGCATCGGACGTTTACAACAAGTATGCCAAGGCCAAGGATCAGAGAGTGCTTCAGGACGTGCTGAACGATCCGGAGAGCTTCGGCACCGACTGGGAGAAAATGGCCGACAAGAGCCGTCACGGCGAGGCACTCACCAACCCCACGAAGGTAGGCGACGCCATGACCTTCAAAGGACACGACCGCTTCAGTTCGGCAGAAAGGCTGCTGCAACAGGCAGAGCAGACAGCCGACGATGCCGAGCGACTCCTCCTGCAAGGCGAGGCTGTGGATGAGTATATGGAAGGACTCAGGCAGATGGCCAAGGAGTTCAACAACTTCGTCAAGCCTTACGACATTGCCCGTTACAAAGTCAATGGTACAAGCATGATTCCGCAGCACATGCGTGAGGCTGTGGAGATGGTCGAGGCGATGTTCAAGCCTGGCTCTACTGTGTCCATCGACGAGATACAGCGGGCTTTCAAGGGTCTCAACTATAGCTTCTGGCAGTTTGCCGACGATATGGGTGCCTGCATGAAGCGCATCACCAGTCAGAAGAGTTGGGAGATAGCAAGGTAAACAAAAAAAACAAGGATTCTACATGGAAGAAAACAATAGCAACCAGGGGTTCTGGGTAGAGAACAGCTTTGAGCCCAACCCTGACTACCAGCCGAAGCGCAAGCAGAAGAAACACTCTGAGAGGGAGCCTGAAAGGCGTTCTGACAGGAAAACGGACAGACAGGCACAGCGGATGAGGTCACAGTCGGAGGACATCATGTCAAGGTCGAGGGGACTGTTGCAGATCCTCTCAACCTACCTTCCCGGACTCTCAAGTGTGATGACGCTGGGCTCAGGACTGGCTTCACTGTTCGGCGGATTCGGCAAACTGCTCAAGTGGGGCTGTCTGATCCTAGTGATTGGCTTTGTGGTAATAGTTGCTCTGCTCGTGGGTGTGGCAACCTGCACGGGAACGGATGATGAAAGCAAGGGAAGCGGTAGTCAGACGGAGGTTGTTGCCGACACCACTGCCGTCACGGCACAACCCTCAGAGCCGGAGCCCGAACCGATGGCGCCCGAGCCGGAAGTTACCGAGGTGGAAGAGCAGCAGGTGGAAGAGCAAACAACAGAGCCAGAGATTGCTGAACCGAAGGCAGAAGAGCCTGAGGTAGCGGAGCCCGTGAAGCCTGTCAAGGAGCCTGAACCCCAACAACAGGCGAAACCGAAACCCCGCAAGCGCACCACCACACAGGAGCCAAAGAAAAAGAAAGGTACTGGTTTCCGACTGGAGAAGGTGGATCATATTCCAAGACCACAATAACTAATATACCATTATGTTATGAATCAAATCAGACGATATCTTAAAACCTTACTGACGGCATTAGCACTTCTGATGCCTTTAGCTTTATATTCCCAAAAGGTGCTGTTGGATACGGATTTCAAACTGACAGACTACAACGTAAGAGCTGGAGAAGGTGTATGGGAAGGTAACTTTTCAGGCAAAGGCCATTTGTTGGTTAAGGAAAACGAATTCATTATCACCATTCCTGCACAGAAAGTTAGCAGAAAAGATAAAGAAGAAACTAATCTGTTAGAAGAATATTCCGCAGAATGGCCTGCTCTCACAATCAAAGGGAAATGCAAGATAAAGAGAGACAATAATGATATAGAAGTTCATCTTGATGGAGGAGATGTTAAAACAAACGGTCAGGTGACAGTAAGCCCGACATCCATTAGGCTTGTTGGAAACGGCAAATATGAAAGCGGGCAACCATCCTGGAATACATATCAGTTAGTTGAACGCCAAGCATGGAGAACTATTGAATTGCCAGCTGTTCAGGAGGCTCAGTCTAATTCAATGGGATTTGTCCATTTTAGCATAAAAGATGGCTTTGTATATAAAGGTTCTCTTGATATCGGTCTGAAATGGGATAAAATGACAATGAAGCCCTTTGAGGGTGAAACACTTAATGATCTCGATAACCCCGCTCCAAAAGAATATAAATGGAAAGAGATTGACTCCTATCTTGAAATCTTTGGTGAGATTGAGGATGTACAAGTCGGCGAAGACGGTATGGTTGCAAGTGCCGAGGACGATACTGACGCCCCTGACGATGAAGGTCCATGGGGCACGCTCATACCTATCGGTGTCTCGGCAGGCATCATCGGCTACCTGACCTATCTTGCCAACAAATACAGAAGGAGAAGGAAGGCTGCCAAAGACGAAGAGCCTGATGATGACCCCGACGACGATGAGGATGATGAAGAGGACGACCCCGACCAGCTGGAGATGCGCTTCTATAAGAACTTCGACGGCACGCTGATCACCGGCGATGCTGGGCGGCGTGTCAGTGCCTGCATCGTGCGCCATCCTGCTAAAGGCCCTGAATGGGTGGACGAGAACCTGACCCGCCAGATAGAGATTACCTCCAACGACAACTACCTCGTCGTGGATGACGACGGCATGGTGAACGGTTGGCGTTCATGTTTCGTATCAGCCCCACAGGATGATAATCCGCCCGAAGAGGGTGTCGTGAAGTTCCGCCTTTCTGTTGACAGGGGCACTTATACCAACCGCGTTCACTTCCGCATAGAAAAGGGCGAGATACAGTTCGGCCAGGAGAACCTGACCATCCCCGCTCAATATGAGTCGGTTTTGGAACTGCCTTTCCTGGTGCCAGGCTTTGAGGGTGAGAATGGTGTAACTGCCTACATCACAGATAGTGAAGGAAACAAAGGTGACTATGGCGTAGATGTTTATTGGGATGACCAGAAAAAACATCATTTTGCGCGTATTCTCGATAATGTGAAAGATCCTGCAAAGGATGAGGGCATCCCTGGTCAGTACCTCACCTATACACTTCATGTGGAAGCAAAGAACGATCGAGGTACCAAGCTTGAAGGTACATTGCCTGTGCTGCGCTTTTACATGGGCCTGGCTGTGGAGTTTAAGGACAAGGGTGAGATAGGTTGTTACATCACAGAGTATGATCCGATGAAACATCGCACACGTCCGGAACTGCGTATCAGAGCAGGTAAAAGGCAGTATATGTCGCAGGAGAATCAGGCCATACTTACGCTTTATGATTATGATATCTCTCGTAATACCCTGCTGAAGATTTCTCCTATTCCGCTGCGTAAGGATGGATTTACCGTGAAGGCTAAGGACGAATCGAAGCAGGAGTTTGTGGATAAGTTGGGACTGCAGATGGAAGCACTGACAGATCGATGCGACGAGGGACGCCTCTGTCTCATTCGTAGTTTGAAGGGTGTGCTCGATGCGCCTAACCGTATTGATGCCGAGTGTATTATTAAGGTGGAATATCAGGGCCCGAACAATCCCGAGCCAAAGATCTACACCTGTACTCATGCTATACGTCTGGCATCACAGCCCCGTCGTGAAGTCCAGGATATGAATAGTGCCGAGGCCTTCATGAAGGAAGACCAACACACCTACGACCGCCTGATGCATATCA
>Ga0310695_10010357_pt1 | contig 13660 bp, 17 predicted proteins | sample RumenRJG_04DNA_FD_203882 | JGI IMG/M metagenome (GOLD analysis project Ga0310695, IMG submission 203882) | Bovine rumen microbial communities from Lethbridge, Alberta, Canada - RJG_04 (v2) (version 2) | ecosystem: Host-associated > Mammals > Digestive system > Stomach > Rumen | place: Canada...
AATGGAGACAATGGAGACAATGGAGACAATGGAGACAATGGAGACAATGGAGACAATGGAGACAATGGAGACAATGGAGACAATGGAGACAATGGAGACAATGGAGACAATGGGGACAATGGAGACAATGGAGACAATGGAGACAATGGAGACAATGGAGACAATGGAGACAATGGAGACAGTTTTATATTTATATAGTATTATTTATCATAATTAAACATTTATCCTTTAAATTGTCAATTTTGCCGTATTTTGAAAAATCAAAAAAAACTTGAAAAAATTGAAAAAAATATTAAAAAATCGTTGACAATCATTTTTTTTATATGGTAGAATACCCTTGACAATAAAAATTATGATAGCCGTTGCTATCCTGCAATCGTTTTTGCGGTACGAAGATTTACAATAAAATATATGTTATAAATTATCGCCTTTTTGTTACAAAATCACAAAACTTTGTGATAAAATCACAAAACTTTGTGAAAAAATCACAAACATAACGGGGGTACAATCCTATGTTAGAAGTCTATGCAAAAATCAATAGTTTATCAAGCGAATTACTTGCAAAATCTTTAATCGCGGATAATGAAAAAGACAGATATTTATACCTTGTTTTAAGCGGTTATCTTATATTGACTGTTAGAACAGTAAAAAACCTATCAAAACGCGATATTAAAGACTTGAAAAAGCAAGCAATTGACCTTGCTAAACTTATGAACGAATAAATAGTACAATTGATTGTACAAAACAAAAAAAACAAAAAGGAAGTAATGAAAAATGAAAAGTAACGAATTAGTCTCTTATTTTAGCGACGAAAAAATTAATGCACTTGTCTCAAATATTGAGCAATATGACAATTTACCCGTGTCGAAGTTTAGCACGGAAGATGATTTTATTCTTGCTAAACAATTTTTTGACAAAGTACAAGGACGCATTGATTACAAAAAGTGCGTAATGATTAAGCGTATTTTTGACTTAAAACTTTACGGCGACGAAAAACCCGAAGAATATTGTGCAAAAATCGTTGATGTAAAAAAATCGTCGGTTTATAATTACGCAAAAATCGCAAAGTGGATTGACGACGACGGCAATTTTTCTTTGATTATCGGACAGCCGAATAAGAACGATTTTTCAACAACAGCAATTTTAAGACTTATAGAAAGCGGTTTATCGCTTGAAAAGGTAAAATCCCTTTATCTTTCAGGTGATATTACGCCGAATACAAGCATACAAAAACTTACGGCTTTAATCAAAAAAGAGAAAGGCTTAAAAGAAGATATCACCGAAAACGCGGAAGTTAAAGAAGTCGAAAATGCGGAAGTTAAAGAAGTCGAAAATGCGGAAGTTAAAGAAGTCGAAAAGACCGAAAAACAGCCTTTAACTATTGCAAAGATTTTTGAAAACACGCTTAAAACCTTAAACGAAAACGGTTATACCATTGCCGACTTTATAGAGTATTACAACTCTATAAAGTAAAGCAAACTTAACAAAAAGGCGATAAAACATATATTTTGAAAAAAGTATATACTTGTAAGCGTTGAAATGATATACACGTTAGCAAGTATATATTTTTTCGCTAAAAATATGAAATTGATTTCATATTCATATTTTTAGCACTCTCACGGGGCGAGTGCCAACTCAACCCTTATACTCGTTCCGTGAAAAAATTTATTATTTATTTTTTTCCAATTGATTGGAAAATCACCTGAAATGATATATGGTGAAAAAATAGATAATAAAAAATTAAAAGTAGGGTTAGAAAAATTAAAGGTAGGATTAAAAATTATGAAAAACCTTAAAGATGTAGCAAAAAGTAGTGTAAGTTTAGGACGCATTATGAGTGAAAGAAACAATAAACTTGAAACAGCCGATATTATAAAGTATCACCCCGACGGAGTTACCATAAACGACTTTGAAAAGGTAATACTCGGAGACGAAGAAGTATATGTATATACGGTGAGAGAAGAAGAAAGCGGATTTATCTTTGCGGGATTTGTGCTAAAAAAGATGTTTAACGCTATAATCGAAGAGTACGGCGATTACGAAAAAGCACTTAAGGCAATACAGGAAGAGGGACTTTCCGTAAAACTTTCGAGAACTAAAACGAAAGACGGAAAGAGAGAATTAACAAAAGTCGAAGTGTTATAAAGAAAAACAATTAAGGAAAAGAGCCTTATCCATACCGGATAGGGCTCTTTTTGATAGGTAGGCTATGGAAATTCAGATATTATATAAAAACGGTAAAAGGGAAAGATATGATGGCGTAGAGAAAATATATAATTTATCTACAAATTTTCCTGTAGATTACTTATATATAAAAGAATTTGCACAAACAGATAAAGACGCTCATTATATACCATTTAAGGACATTTTATGCTTTAACATACAAGACTTTAATTCTGGAGGGAGGTTAGATTTGCTTTATGATACAAAAAAATAAAAGAATAACAAAGGCAGATATATTAGCCTTGGACTTAAACGATATTAGTAAATTAAAAAAATCAGAATTGAAGGCATACATTCAATCAGGTACTGATATAATAACTAAAAGGAATAAGAGAATTGCAGAAAAAACAGGCGATAGAGGAGTATTAGTAAGATTTAATGAAGAAAAATACAGTATAGAAAATATTAAATATAATAAAGAAGATAGTATAAACTTATTAAGACATAAATTAAAAAATATAAAAGATAACTTAAAAAGCGTAGGTACTACAGTTTCAGGTCAAGAAAAAATACTAAAAGATTTTAGTAAAAGAATTGCAGAACAAAGAATTATGCAGGGAGATAAAAAATCATTGTCAGAATTAACAAAAGATATTAGGAAAAGTTTAACAGAAGATAATATAAGAGAGTTCTGGGGAATATATAATAATTTAGCACCGCAAACTATAAACAGAAATTATTCTTCTTCTCAATTGCAAAAAGATATTTATGAATTGTATATAGATAAAGATTTATCAAGAATAAATGTAGGGGAACTTATAAAAAAAGCCTCAGATAAAAATTATATTATGAGGGAACTCGAAGAAAGTGAGGAAGACGATGGAGGACTTGACATATGATTATTATTCACCAGAGCAAGCAACCACCGCTTTTCAAAAGGCGGGAATATTAAAGAAAGTCCGAAAAAGAAACATACATTATTACAATACACCTGTTTCCTTTGATATTGAAACCTCGTCATTTTATTCCAATCAATTGGAAAAAGTTGCAATAATGTATGAGTGGACATTAGGTATAAATGGAGTAATTATTATTGGTCGTAATTGGGAAGAATTTTTAGAAGTGTATCGTAAGATGATTGAGTGGTATGATTTATCAGAAGAAAATAGATTGATTATTTATGTGCACAATTTAGCATTTGAGTTTCAATTTTTTAGAAAGTTATTAGATTGGTCAAAAGTATTTTCGTTAGATGAAAGAAAACCTATTCAAGCATTAACAATAGACGGTGTGGAGTTTAGATGTTCATATCAATTATCTGGATATTCACTTGCTAATCTTTCAACACAATTACATAAGTATAATGTAGAAAAATTAGTAGGCGATTTAGATTATGATTTAATAAGAACAGAGAAAACACCATTAACTGAAAAAGAATTAAAATATTGTATAAATGATGTTTATGTAGTTATGGCATATATTGACGAGTGTATAGAAACATATAATGGTATAAATAATTTACCACTAACTAAAACAGGATTTGTTAGAAAATATTGTAGAGATGAGTGTATGTATAATGGAGATGATAAACATCATAAAAAGTTTCATAAATATAGAGATTTAATGAAAAGTTTAGTATTAGATAAAGAAACATATATACAATTAAAGAGAGCATTTGCAGGTGGATTTACTCACGCGTCAGCGTATTATAGTTGCGAACTACTTGAAAATGTAGCGAGTTTCGATTTTACTTCGTCTTATCCATATGTAATGATAAGTGAAAAATTCCCTATGAGTAGTCCTATAAAAGTAAATCCAAAAACTATAGAAGAGTTTGAGTTATATATAAAAACACATTGTTGTTTATTTGATATAGAAGTAACAAATTTAAGACCAAAGATAATATATGAAAATTATATCAGTAAATCTCATTGTAGAGAATTGAAAAATTATGTAGAAAATAATGGTAGAATTGTATCGGCAGAACATTTGAAAACAACGATAACAGAACAGGACTATATTATAATAAAAGAATACTACGAGTGGGATAAATGTACTGTATATAATATGAAAGTATTTAAGAGAGATTATTTACCAAAAGATTTAATCTTAGCAATATTACAGTTATATTACAACAAAACAACATTAAAAGATGTAAAGGGTAAAGAAGTAGATTATATGCAATCAAAGGAAAAAATAAATGCTGTATTTGGTATGAGCGTAACAGATATATGTAGAGATGAAATACTATATAACGAAGAGTGGTATAATAAAGAAGTAGATATTGAAGAGCAAATTCTAAAGTATAATAAATCAATAAAAAGATTTTTATATTATCCTTGGGGTATATGGGTAACTGCATACGCTCGTAAAAATCTATTTACGGGTATAAAAGAGTTTGGTGAAGATTATGTTTATAGCGATACAGATAGTGTAAAAGTATTGAATTATAAAAATCATTTAGATTATATAGATAGATATAACAGTATGGTAATAAGAAAATTAGAAAGAGTAATGAATTATTACGATATAGATATAAACTTAACTAAACCTAAAAATATAGAGGGCGAAGAAAAGCAGATAGGCATATGGGAATTTGAGGGAATTTATGATAAGTTTAAGACATTAGGTGCAAAAAGATATTTATTGGAGAAGAACGGAAAGTTAGTTTTAACTGTATCAGGATTAAATAAATCTATCGCTATAAAGTATTTGAAAGAAAAGTATGGAGAAGATATATTCTTATATTTTGATAATGATTTATACATACCTAAAGGAAAAACAGGTAAAATGACGCATACATATATAGATGAAGAAAGAGTAGGTGTTGTCAAAGATTATCTTGGAAAAGTTTATAGATATAGAGAACTATCAGGAGTTCATTTGGAGAACTCAGACTATAGTCTTAACATAATGGATATGTATATTGACTATATTTTAGGTGTAAAAACCTATGAAAAATAATTCCAATCAATTGGAAAGGAGAAAATTATGACAAACAAAGAATTTATAAAAATTATGGAAGAAGTGGAAAAGTACCACGAAGATATAGATAGTGTATTTGATAAGAGATGCGATGAGTGTCCATTGTTCAAGTATATGGGTGAAGATGCTAAAGAGATAAATTGTTGCAGTTTATTAAAATTCTACGAGGGTATGAAAAATGGACAAAAGTAACAACTATTATTCAATGAAAAATCTTCTATCAAAGGGTTGTGTGTATAATGTAATGATAGGCGAGCGTTCAAATGGTAAAACTTTTCAAGTGCACGATTATTCTTTAGAAGATTATAAAGAAAACGGAAATCAACTTGGTTTAATAAGAAGATGGGATACTGACTTTACAGGAAAAAGAGGACAAACAATGTTCGATGGTATTGTAAATGAGGGAAGAGTTAAGTATTATTTTGGGGATAAATGGGACGGTATAACATACTATTCATCAAGATGGTTTTTATCTAAATTTGACAGAATACTTGGAAAGAAAATATTAGATGATACACCATTTGCATACGGGTTTGCTATAAATACGGCAGAACACGATAAGTCTACTTCTTATCCAAAAATAAAAACTGTATTCTTTGATGAGTTTCTAACAAGAAACGGATATATACCAGATGAGTTTATTACCTTTCAAAATATAATATCGACTATAGTTCGTGATAGAAATGATGTAAAAATATTTATGGCAGGTAACACAGTAAATAAGTATTGTCCTTATTTTAAGGAAATGGGCTTAACAAATATAGAGAAAATGAAAGAGGGTAGTATTGATATTTATCATTATGGAGATAGTGAATTAACAGTTGCTGTAGAGTATACTAATACACCAAAAAGAAAAAAGAAGTCTGATATGTATTTTGCATTTAATAATCCTAAACTCGAAATGATAACTAAAGGTAAATGGGAAATGGCTATCTATCCCCATTGTCCAACAAAGTTTACAAAAGAAGATATTGTATTTACATACTTTATAGAGTTTGAGGGAAATTTATTACAATGTGAGATAGTACGAAAAGAAAGAAATTCATTTACATTTATTCACAGAAAGACTACAGATTTGAAGAAAATTGATAAAGATTTAATATTCTCGCAGAGGTATACAATAAATAAGAATATTGTAAGAAGAATAACGAAACCAAAATTTAACTTACATAGAAAGATATTATCTTATTACGATAATGAAAAAGTCTTTTATCAAGACAATGAAATTGGTGAAATAGTTAGAAACTATTTTGACTGGTGTAAAACTGAAAAAATAAGTTAATTCCAATCAATTGGAAAGGAGAAAATTATGAGAGAATTTAAGCAATGGTTAAAGGAACACTTCTTGCTATACACATTAGAAGTAGATACAGTAAATAAGTTTTATTACTTGAATTATTATGCAAAAGGCTGGAGATATAAAATATTAACTTATGCTAATCTTAAAGATAAGAACTTTATGGATAGTCTAAAAGAAGAGATGATGTTCTACAAACAATAATAAAAGAGAGTGGATATTTCCACTCTCTTTTATTTATGTAATTATAGGTTCAGAACTATACCAAATACGAACACCGTTCATCAATATAGAACTTATTTCGTTATTTAATTCTGTTGATAAACCTGTGATTATAACACTTGAAAACTTTAGGACATCATAGGTTGTAATAGTATTATCAATACTTTTAACTATGTGATTAACCTCATAACCGACAGTCTTTATAATATCTTCAATTTCATTATAATTTGTTAAACTATCATCATCAATATACTGTATTATAAATCCGTGTAATTGAGCAAATAATCCCTCTTGAGGACAATTGTTAGCATAAAAATCCTTAAATCTTGCTGTATTTAATGCTTTTAACTGAGCAATAGAAGATATAATATCTGATAACCCGTTCATAGTACCTACTCCTGAAGAAAAACTTATATTATCATCTCTTAAACTATCACCTAATTCATAAAGTTTTGATGCTTCAGGTTGATTAAACTTACTTAATTTTTCAGCACCAGCAACAGCAGTCTTAGCGGCTACACTACTTCCACCACTAACAACAGCACTTGCAATATTTACAGCAACTTTACCAACACCTTTTATAATCCCTAATGAGGCATTAACTTTTCCAAGTTCCTCACTAATTTTTCTCTGTTCATATATATCAGCAGTAATACTTTCTGTTGTAAGTTTAAGAGTGAAATCTTCAGTAATGTCATAAATAGTATTATTCATATATAATTTGAATGATACAACACCTTGGTAATTAAATATCCTTATTTCAAAATCAACATCTTTACCATTTAATGGTATAGAATATTTATCATTTAAGAAACCGACACCAACAGTATTAAAATATATATCTCTACCCCAAGTTAATTTACCCCTTGTAGGTTCATTATCAACTGATTTTACTATCGTACACTCTTCTGCTAATGGTCTAAATATAATACTTCGATATATACTTTGTTGTCCTACACCAAAGTTTTCAGTAGAATACTCATTTTCAGGGGTTATATAATATAAAACATCTTGCTTGAACACAAATGAATTATTTGCTACTGCTCTATCAATAAAGTTTCTCCCAACAACATATGCAGATATTATATTAAAATTATAACGATTACCACTTATAGTATGTAAACTTTTATCCGCATAAAACGCCTCTTCAATATAAGAGTTCTTCATTGCTAACATAAGTTTTCTAATTATAACAAATAGGTTATTATTCTGTTTTTCATTCGTTTCACCTATTAAATCACTATTCATATAATACCCATTTGGTGTATAAGCATATGTATCCTCTTCATTGTTTAGAATAAGATTGTGATTATTAGGTTGATCAACATTAGTCCAAGGATAATCATTTACTTGACCTGTATACACTAATGATATAAGATTAGAACCTTTATTATTGCTGGCACTAACCTTATCATATAATTGAACTGTTATAATAAGATAAACCCTATTATTGTTATCAGGACTAATTTTATTTTTATATTTCATAACACCATTATTTATATAAACACTTGGTAAATCAATATCAAACACATTATATTTATTAGGATAAACAGTATTAGTCAAATATCCTAACCTCATTTCCCACTCGCCTAAGTAAGTATGCCAAACATCAGTATCATATTGAAAACAAAATAATTCATTTTCAGTATAAATTCTATCTATATAAGCATAAACTATAACAGTTGGATTTTCTTCATTATCCTGTATCTTCATATAGTTATATAGGAATAAATTTCTATTTAATGGAGTATCATATAACTTTATGAGACCAGATTTTAATATATTTATCGGGTTTATAGTGAAACTCTTTTTAACTTGTATATTACCTAAATATTCTTCTAAAAGTGTTTTTCTCCTAAAGACTTCACTCTTTGATTTATTTAATATACAGTCTTTATATAATGTTACTATCATAATTTTCTCCTTTCCAATCAATTGGAAAATGATAAGGGTTATTCACCCTTATCATTTTTCTCTTCTTTTATTTCTTCTTTTTCAGTCAACTCATCGCTAATTGGGTTATTGAGAGTTTTCTTACTTTTACTTAGTCCCTTGAATACATATGTTAAGAATTTAGAGAATTTAGAATTTTCGGGTGTAAAATTATAAATTACTCTTATGATAATCATTATGCATTCTATTGCTGATATAACATATCCTACTATTCGATAGAATTCGGGATAATCAGTGATTGAGGATAACAACAATGTAATCATTTCTGTTTCTCCTTTATAGTAAAAGTACTGCTTTCTTTATCGTAATAAAGTTCTTGAGTTCTTCCATCGTAGTGTGGAAGTTTACTTACTTTAATCACTTCAAGCCCGTCACTATGTGATACAGGTTTGTCATATGTAGTAAATATGACTTTGTATTCGTCTGAAATTGGTAAATATTTTATTACTATATACATATTATCCTCCTTTATGTGACTAAATCATTTATGGTTATTTCGTTAAATGGGGTTTCACTTTCACCACCACTGGAACCATTATATACATAATATCTACCAGGTTCTGAAACAAACATAAAATAATTATCACTTGGCGATGTAGCAAGACCTGCTTGTCCATATTCGTATCCACCTATAAGATAAGGTTTATTCCCCCCACTTAAGTATCTTGATATAAACTCGTCAACTGTTATAGATGTGGACTTGGGTATCGTATCATATAAGGTAAACTGTAAAATTGTACCTCCTCCGCCCTCATCTTCATATCTAAATGTTACTTCGATAGTGTGGTTATACATTCTACCACCACTTCCACCACTTATACCATAAGTAGTATCACCTATCTTGAGTTTGGTAAGGTTAGTAGAACTTTCACTGCTCGGGTTGGCAACTACTTCTTCCTTAGTGTAAGTATCTGCTTTATCTGCTTTTAGTTCTAAAACATCGTCAACCTCTTCTTTAGTATATGTGTCAGCCTTATCTGCTTTTAATGCTAAAGCATTATCTACTTCTGTTTTATTATAAGTATTATCCTTATCCGCTTTTTCATCAAGTAAATTATTTACTTGTGTCTTAGTGTAAGTAGTAGTTTTATCCGCCTTTTGAGAAAACAAGGTGAGTATCTCACTCTTATTATAAACCTCAGTTTTAGTATAAGTATCGGACTTATCCGCCTTTTTGTCTAAAGCATCATTTAACCCCTCAACTTGACCTATATCAGTCGCTGGGTAAATAATATCTTCAGGCGAACCTTTAGGGTGTAAATTATATCTTCTTATTGCCATATTATACTCCTTATTCCAATCGGTTGGAAACTCCAACCGATTGGAATTATTATGTTAGTTTTGTAATAACGCTAATAATGCTATAAGATTAGCCTCGGATAAGGTAGTATCACCAATCTTAATAGTTTTACTTGCTACTAAATTTTCAATACTACCGTCACTTAAACTTGCTTTAGTGTTGTTAATTGCGTCCTGCAACTGTTGTTCAGTTGCTAACAATTCGGTTTTATTAGTCATAATATCCTCCTTATGCTACAATAAATACTACACAGTTTTCGTCGAAATCGTTAAAGTATCTCGCGAAAGATTTGTAGAAGTTATTGATAAAGTCGCCATTAGCGTTATAGTGAGAAGTAGTCTTCTCTCTTTCGTTGTTTACACCTAAAGCATCGTGGTCGAAAATCATACCTATTACACCGCTAACAATAGTTTCTTTATCTGTAAAGGTTTCACCATCAGAAGAAACTTTACTCGTAGTATGTATACGAGATACGCTTTCAAACGAATAATCGTTACCTGTGCCCTGCCAATAATTGATACTTTCTGCTTTAGGTAATCTGGAAAGTTCGTTATGGAAAGTATCACTTTCAAGATAAACATTAGCAGCCTTTTCAAAATCAGACAAGAGAACGATATGCTGTAAATCTTTCGGGGTAAATCTTTCTTTACCACCTACATTGTAAAGAGTAGAAATATCAGCCATACGGTCAGATACGAGCATAATCTTATAAGCACAATACTTTAAGAAACGCAACTTTTTCATAGCAACACTCGGAGTGAGAGCAGCGAGTTCAGTAGAAGATAATCCATCGGGGTTTTCAGTCTTATACTCACCAAGAAGATTTATGGTTCTTACATATGAATTACCGTTACTAAAATCATACTGATGGGTAGTACTGTTAAGAAGAGCATTAGCATCTTTATAAACAGTACCTGCTATCATAGAGTTTATAGTGGCTCTTATAAGATTAGCATAGTTTACAGCCATACGATTTCTTATCTTGGTTTCAATCATAGAGAAGAAAGCGTTTAACTGATTGAGAGAAGAGAAACTCTCTTTAACTTGGTCTTCGGTATAACTCATACGGATTTGGAAAGTTATTGCAGAGTTGAAGAACTTAACACGAACATTTTTAGGTTTTCTGAATTTATCCTGTTCATATACCTTTCCGTCTTCGAGTTCCCATTTCGGATTTGCTTCACTTTCGGGCATATCAGCATCAATCTTTTCAAGAATAGAACCGTACTCCCAACCGTCTTTAAGTACGGACGGAACAATCGGACTGTACTTTCTATCAACGAATATAACTTTACCAATATGGTCGATAAGCATACGAACATAGTTATCAACAGATGTAGCATCGAATATTCTCGTACCAATATCTACAATCTCAGTTAAGTCTTCGCTGAGTGTCCAACTTGCGTCTCCGTATGTAATAGGGGTTACACCGTCCTCTTCGTATCTAACAGTAATGTTATCAGGATATACCTTTCCGTCACTACCGAGATAATTAGGTTTACCTAAGATGTCGTTTGCCATCGTATTTACGATGTCGAAAATTTGTTTTACTTTCATTTTATTTTTTCTCCTTAATTTTTATTTTTTAATTTTATTTCCAATTGATTGGAATTTATAGATGTTCGACTTTTAATAGGAATTTCCACTATCTATATGTTCCAATAACGAGAACTTTATCTAAATCTTTGAAAATAGTGTCATATATTTGGTATTCCCAAAGATTTCTTTCACGCATAACTAATTCCTGTTGCGGTATATTTCCGATATTACCACTTCTGACAGTATCTCTTTCTCCTTTATTCTGTCTTGTATAATTAGTTACAGATGTTTCATCAACACTTAACGCTTCATTTTCACTATATTCATTGTTATCACTATAATCATTTTTATCTTTATAGATATTTTCAGTTTTATTCTGTTTTATAGGATTATCTCCTGCATTATATCCAAAAGAATTTTCTGTAATATCGTCTTGTATAGTTTCCGAACTTCTATCACCTGAAGAAGAGTTTTCAGACGATATATTTTTTTCGTTAGTTCCATCTTTTTTATTGTGGTTAACACTTGATAAATCATCTTTAGTACTTTCTTTAACATTTAGACTAAATGGTTCTATAGGATTATATTCAAAAGCCAAAGTGTTAAATAGTTTACTCCATTTTAGATAATATCTTTTATCTATTAACTCGCACACACTTTTTACAGCAATATCTTTTATTGAATAATAGTAATTATTATCTATACACTCAACAAGTATATTATCACTCACAAATATATCTATCCCGTTTTCGTCAACAACTTGAACTTTATCATATTTTTTTAACCCATATAAATCTATCATAGTATAGATAAATGAGTTAAGTTTTTTATTTTTAGATTTTCCAAAATATTGTAGGAATAATAATGGTATAGAATTATTTGTGATATCATTCATTAACTGTCTAAAGTTTTCACTAAAATAATTCTCGATAAATGAGTTATCTACAACTAATGGATTAGGTATTATATCGCCTAAGCATAATATATCTTCCTTATTCGGTTTCTTTATTCTCATCGTTCTTCTCCTTTTCCAATTGATTGGAATTTTTATTATCTTCTTTTTCTTCTTCGATATTTTCTTTTATTGTAATTTCGTCTCTCAGTTTCTTCCAAGAAGAAGAGAAGTCAAAAGATATACCATTTGCTAATTCACCAAATATTTCTTTTAATTTATCTAACGCCACTTGCCTTTTTTCTTTCATATCGTCAACAAGAGGTAATAAACTATCAACATTTAATATGTTTTCGTTCGAGGTTATAGTTTCCCTTTTCATATTATAGTTACTCTGAATACCTATTTCGTTGTAAAAAGAACCTTTTATATATTGTTTATGTTCTATTAACTGAACTATAGTATTACTACTTCTATCACCTATGGGCATAGCGTTTATATTTCCATCATCTGTGAAAAAGTTTTTATCATATGCAACAGATAATTTACCATCTTTTCTTGCTTGTACTAAATCTTCTAATGATTTTTTACTATCTTCGTCTCTTGCCTCTAATAAATCAGTAAGTCTCGCATTTATCAAAACACAATTTAATGATTGATCGTTTTCTATTAATTGAGTAGCATAATATCTGTTTACAGGAATTAAACCAAGATACATAGTATCATTAGGCATTACAACACAATTCTTATTTATCTCAAATTCGTGTCTATCGAGATTAAGATAAGGATTTGATATAATTGCTTTTGTAGGCATATAATTATAGTCAAATCTTCCGCCTAAAGCACCGTATAGTGCGTAGAGTTTACCCTTAAATTCTATAAATATTGTGTAACCGTGTACAATCAATTGTAATTCTAAAACTCTCTTAGGGATTGTATCAGGTAATCCTTTCCAGTCAAAGATTTGATTTTCTTTGTTAAGCATAGTCCTCATATGATATTGAAATAATATATTTTTGTTTTCAAAATCCATAGGTCTTCTTGCTTTAAGCGAAAGTATAGAACTTTTTTTATCGTCAATAAGTTCTTTAAATATGTTTCCGTTATATTCTTCCATCATAACTCCTTATTCCAATTGATTGGAAAATTTTATTTATGGCAAGAGTATATAGAGGTGCGTACGCGTACCCCTTTCTATATCTCTCATCATAAACATTATATCATATATTTATATTATTGTCAAGCGTTTTAACGAAAAAAATTAAAAAATTTTTGCATAATATATTTTAGGGGAGGTCGGATGAACTTT
>Ga0310695_10010358_pt1 | contig 13660 bp, 19 predicted proteins | sample RumenRJG_04DNA_FD_203882 | JGI IMG/M metagenome (GOLD analysis project Ga0310695, IMG submission 203882) | Bovine rumen microbial communities from Lethbridge, Alberta, Canada - RJG_04 (v2) (version 2) | ecosystem: Host-associated > Mammals > Digestive system > Stomach > Rumen | place: Canada...
ATATTACATTCTTTCTTCATATATTCCCAAATTAGAGAATACTATCTTTACTAAACAAACAACTGGATTAAATATAGTTTCTTCAATTAAAGATTTGGGTAAAGATTACAATACAATTCCTAATTTAGTAATTCCATTAACTGCATATTTCAGATTGAAAGAATATGGTTTAATATTAAATTCTGTTTACTACTTTGTTGGTAAAGATATGCAGTACTATTACCAAAGAATTCACCACAAAGATTTCTATATTAAATTTCCAGAATTAAATACAAGCACATTTGCCAAAGCAATTCTTAATTTTAACAAAGATTTGTTAAACAAAGATTACTATTTCACCAGCAGAGAAGAAATGGTTCATTCTTAATTAATTACAGCCCCTTGTTTGGTTAGTTCCAGCAAAGGGGCTTTTTTGTTTGACAATGTTTGACAAATAGTTCTACCTCTAATACACTAAGTTAATCTATATAGAGGTTAAAAATATGAGAGAGTTAAGTAATGAAACAGTAATTTGGTATAGCGTAAAAGAGATTTGCGATATTTGCAAAACTAGTAGACAAACTTGGGCAAATTTTAAAGAAGAATCTAACTGTAAAAGTACTTTTACAGTTAAAAGAAACCTTAGAAAAGGTGATAGAAACGTAGATTACTATCCAGAAACAATCCTAAAACAGTTCCAGATGTGGTTGAAAAGGAACCAAGCCACTCAAGGAAGGTCTTCCCAATTAGTTAAAGAAACTGTTCAGAATAGTGTAGATGAATACAAATACACCAAAGAAGATATTTGTAAATTGTGTGAAGTATCAATTAGTTCATTTGAACATTTCGCTCCGCAATCGATTACAGAGCGAGATTTCATTGAATTTGGTTCAAGTCACAAGAAACTATATAGAGAAGATGTTCTAAAACAATTTCAGATGTGGTTAATGAGGAACCAAGCCAATCAAGGAAAATCTTCCCAGTTAGTTAAAGAAGCAACTACAACATCGGTAAGTAATGATATTGCTTTGAAAGAAATCATTAATAGTGGTAATGTAGAAGCAATGCAGTGCTTGATGGAACACTATGTAAATGAAACTAGAGCAGTTGGTGAAGCAAAGAGATTAGAACAAATCAATAGCCAACTTCAATTGGAGAACAAGCAATTGACAGAAGAGAACGATTACTTGAAGAAAGCAAATGATTTTACTACTGCTCAATTGGGATATTACAAAAGGAAATATCATTCTTACTACGATGACTATGAGATTTACTAATTCAATTAATTTTAGAATAGTAAAGTTAACATATATAGGAGATATACAAATGAAAGAAGAACCATATACAATCACTACTCAAATGGAATATATTAGATTGTTCGAAGCACTTGAAGTAGTAAAGAAAGAATACAAATCTATTTACAAGGAATTTGGCTTAGATTCAGAAATTTCAGATATGTATTACGATGCATTGAATATGAACGCAAATGACCACGAATGGCTTGAAGTAATAGATTGGGCTACTACACTTGCTCAGAATACCAGATTTGATTTACGTGAAAATGGAATAGATATTGAAGTAATGAACGGTTTGATGAGTAGTTTGTTGGAAGTGATTAATATTGCTACTGTTAAGCAGTGTAGGGAATTGAGATGATTCAAGACTTGTTTTTTGTATTGTTTTACATAGGAGAAAATATGGATGTTAAAAATATTTTGTTTAGGATTTTTACTATTGCTATTACCGTTTTGTTCATTTTCCAAGGATATCTGCTTTCCAAGAGCAGAGGAACTATTGCTCAATATAGAGACAGAGAACAAGAATACACAAGAACTATTGAAGAATACAGAAATCAAATTAGCGAATGTTCAAGAGTTGTATCAGAAGTCTCAACAGAACTTGGAAAAGGTACAGAATCTCTACAACGACAGTTTAGTTCAATACAGGAGCTTAGAGCAATCATACGAGAAATTGAACAAAACTACGAAAATTTGGAAAACATCATCAATAGTTCTGGGGTCAGCACTGACAACAATAGTAATAGTAGCAATAGCAACGAGGTGAAAGAATGAATATACAGACTAAATTGAAAAATATTGGAGATTATGGTTGTTTGTGTTTCTGTTATTTATATGTGATAGGAGTTCCACCAGAGAAATTTCTTGAACATTATGAAGAATTGATAAACAGAAATATTATTGATGAAAATTGTTTTGTAAAAGATGGATATGCGTTATGTAAATATTTCTTAAATAAAGATGTAAAGATTGTTTTTACTTCTGCTGATAATCATCAGTTTGATAAATACATTTCCAATTTTACATATGAAGGAAAAAATCATTTCGTAGTGACAGACAGAGATGATAAAGTGATTTTCAACAGTTTAGATCATTCTGTTTGTGTAGAAAAAGGTAAGATAGCAAGTAAAAGGGTGGTAGTAGTAATATGATTTATGTATTTAATTGTCCAAGATGTGGAGAAACTAAAGAAATTGATATGAAAGTTATAGAATATGAGAAAATGAAAGAAGATCTCACTTTCCCATTCTGTAAATGTGGTCTTAGAATGAACAGAGTATATACTCCACCAAGTTTCTTAGGTTCTACTGGTGGTTATGATTCAGTAGCAGGAAAAGCCTCTTGGCAAAACAACTAAATATAGTAGGAGGCAAGATGGCAAAATTAGGTGGTGGAAAAAATTACAGACAGACAGAAAATGATTTCCAAAAGGCTCAAGAGAGTTATTGGAATAATAAAGATAAAAAATCCTGGGATAAGATGTTTCTTCTGATTAAAGATTGTTGCTTCAATATAATAGGAAAACTAACCAATTATGTTCTTACTATAGACGAACAGAACGAAAAGGCTACAGACATTACTATAATAATTATGGAAAGATTAAAGAGAGGTAATGGAGAGAAGAGAATTGGGAGATTGAGTTCTTATTGTTATTTGGATTGTAAAGCAATCTTTAAGCCACAAAAACAATTCGAAGATAAATGCTTGTCTTGGGATGAACTAACAGAGCAAGAAACGTTAGATATAGAAACTAAAGTTTTAGGAGTTTATAATTGACAGAGAGAGACAGAAGAGACCTTTTAGAGGAACTCAATGAATTAAAGGACAAACAGTTTATTGCTGTTTCAGAAGAGGATATGCACCACGTTCAGGAAGTGCATGAGAGAATAGAAAAAATAAAGAGGTTATTGGAGGAAGAAAATGTTTAAACCTTTGAATACAAAAATATTGATAGAATTGGATAAGAAAGAGGAAACTACAAAGAGTGGTATTCTTTTAGCAATTGAATCCCAGAAGACTAAAACAACCGGAATAGTTTTAGAAGTAGGTCCAAAAGCAGATGAAGCAATCAAAAAAGGCTGTAGAGTTCTTTTGGACAGAATGGGAACAAAACAGGAAGTAGAAGAAGGAATCTATATAATAGACAGTAGGGAAGTTTTAGGAGTAGAAGAATGTTAAAAGATTTTATAGAGTGGTGGAAACTAAATAAACAGCAGAAAGTAGATATGAGGAGAATTTCTAAATCTAATCTTGATTATGAAGCACTCAAACGAATGGTAGAAGTAGTTTCTAATAAAGATGTAGAAATAGAAATCAAAACAGAAGATAACGCAGTGATTACAATCCGTAAATCAAGAGAGAATGAAAATGGATATGAGAGTTTTGCGGATAGATATAATAGGAGTAGAATATGAAACAGATAGAAAGTGGTAAGGTGATGACAATAAAACAAATTGTAGATGGATTTAACAGCAATATTAAAGATGGTAAGCCAATTAGTAGAGACAGAGTTGAAAGAGCAATTAGGAAATTATTTCCAACAAAAATGAAACAAGGAGAAACCACTTACTTAACAGAATTGGAGGCAACTGTTCTGTTAGATGAATTAAAGAAGAACCCTAAATCATTAGAACAAACTTCCGCAGCAGGTGCGGAAGTTATCAAATCCGCTTCTACTAATCTTTCACCAGCATTAAAGATGAAGCAAGCATTTGATTTAATGAATGAAGCATATCAAGAAGAGATTACAAGACTTAAACAACAGAATATAGAAGTTGTAGAAGAGAATGGTAAATTGAAACTAGAGAAAAAAGAATTAGTAGAAGATTGTAGACATTTGGCATTGGCAAATAGAAATGAAACTATTGCTCACGCAAATGCCAACTACGATTATTGGATGGCTAAATATGAAAATTATTAAGGTAAGATATAATAGGAGTAGAATATGATTACTTTCACAGCAAAAGATATAATTAGATTCGCAAAATTTCTTTCAAACACCCGTAATAGTCAGATTTCAGATTATTACGCAAATACGATTTTGTTATCTACTATTTATAGAGATGTTTATAGCGATATAATCAACAATGATAATCAGTTCGTAGTAACTTTTGAAACAGATGATGAAGTTTTGGAGATGGAAGGTGTTTTCTCTATTGTTTATATAGAAATCAATGGACACGAAATTACAAGAAGTTCGTTAAGATCAAGACAAACAGGTGGTTATTATATAGAGAATAATACTCTATATCTTCCTGCTGGTCATAAGGTAATTAAATACACACCTTTCCCAGAAACAATTACTTGCCCAGATGATTATGAAGAGATTTCAGTAACACAATCATTGGATGATTCTGTAAATTACGCTTGGCCATTAGATGGTTCAACAGAGCCTAATTGGTTCTTTGGAGAAGAAATCAATGAAGTAAAAGATTGGATGCAAAAAGAAGATGTTTCTGTTGTAAGATTTAATGTTTCTCACCCTTATTGTTTCGTAAGTTATTCTGATGGTTCAATCAGATTATATACAAGCAAAGAGGAATATTCAGATTGGAATCCAACACCGGGTAAATACTTCAAAGGTAAGGTAATTGCTTTTACTTCTAATTTGGATACAGGAAAGGGTATTGTTTATTATGACATAAACAGAGGTAAATATTATTCAGGTTCTTTTGTTCCGAATACAGTGTTATCCTTCCCAGATAATACAATGTACACTCTAATGTCTTATAAATTGGCAGGATTACTTGCTTCATTAGTAGGATTACAGAATCCAAAATTAGATTCATTAGAAGCAGAAGCAACAACAAAGTTCTATGCAACACTTTCTAAAGGAAGTGCAACTAGAATAACAAACGTAATGGGTCATAGGAATTGGTGGTAATTCCTAAATTTTACAGGAGAGAAAAGAATGTTTCACACAAGATTCGATGATTATATAGATAAATTGCACGATCAACATATGGCACACCAAATGAGTGAGATGGAGAGGCAGAAGATTCTAAATCAATTGATTTCTGATAGAATAATTCTTTCTCACCTGGCAAGAAATATGACGGATGACCAGTTATTTCAACTCTATATAGCAAACTTATATAGAAGATAAAATGGAGAGATAGATGTCTAAATTTACAGATTTTTTTACAGGTAATGACCACAAAAGAAAGGCACAATCTTTAAGAGAGGAAGCCGCTAAAATAGAAAATAAATCAGCAGAGGAATTACAGAAAGAAGGAACTGCTTATGCTGGAAGAGCTGCTTCGAATAAAGCTTCTCAGGCTAAAAAACAAGCTAAAGCTGCTGCTATACAGAATGGTGGAAATAGACTACAAGCAGCAAATGCAGCAGCAGGTGCAGCTCAAGAAGCAGCAAGTGAAGGTTATGATTCAGCAGCTCAGGCTGGCACTGCTCTTGCTCAAGCACAAGATGCTGCTAATAAAAATGCACAGAGAAACAGTCTTCTTAATCAGGCAAATTCAGAAGAATCTAAAAAGTCTGGTTTTGATGTAGTAGGTGGAATAGCACAGACAGCCGCTACTATAAAGAGTTTGACTTCTGATTCCAATAAGAAGCACGTTAAACACACTTATATCCCAAAGGAGGAAAGATTAAATGGCAGCAAGAACTGAGGAACAATTAAAACAAGCTTTCCGTGATGAAAAAGGAGTAGATCCTGACAATCCAATTTACAGTGCAAAATATAACGATTGGTTAAGTGCACAGCCAGAACGACAAGCTATTGCTCAATATGCAACACCAGAAAATAGAGAAGCAGTAGCCAATTCTGAAGCAGAAGCAGCAAGACAAGAACAGCAACACAGAACAGATTATGATAATGCAGAAACAAACAATGATAGAGCGGCAAGAGATAGAGCACAAGCAGAAGCAGCTGAACAAAGAGAAAGAGCAGTTTATGCACAAACTTCATTTAATCCTCCACCAATGCCAGCTAAAAGACCTATGCCAACTTCTTCTACAAAAACTCCAGAAGTTTCTACTGAACAGGTTGATTCTTTCGTGGATACTTCTGATTTGGATACTTCGGAAGCAGAAACAGAAGAGCCAAAAAAGCACGATTACATTTCAACACAGGTTAGAAATAGAACTAAAAAAGCAGCAACAAGAGTAGGAAAAGAAACTGAACCTGAGCCTGAAACTCCTCCAGAAACAGATACAGAAACTACTCCAGAACCAGCACCTGCTCCACTTCCAGAAGAGGATTTATCTGAAGCAGGAGTAACCCAAGAAGATTTGGATGATGGTAATGTAGATGAAACAAACGTAGATGCGGCAGAAGGTAGTGTAAAAGAGAATGGTTTTGATCCAGATACAGCAGATGTAAATGCAATCAAAGAAGCAGAAGAATTAGGAACTTGGGATAAAGTTTCAATAGGTTTATCTGTAGCGTCTAGTATTTTGAGTGCATTAACGTTGGGTATTCTTCCACCTATAGATTTCCGTAAGTTTAAGAATACAGACCAGAAATTGGCACAAATACAGCAGTATCAGAGAGATAGGCGAGATGCAGCAGTTATAAATAATTTACAGAAAGAAGCACAATCAAAAGGTATTACAGACCCTCAAGAGATTAGACAGTATGTAAATGATAGATTTAATAGCCAGTCTAGAAACGAACAGAGAACACAGGACTTCAATGTTCAGAATAAGGAATTGGATAATAAACTTGCAACAGGAATGAAGAATCTTGAACACAATCTTGAAATGAAAAAATTGGATAGACAGACAATCAATAAGATTAAAGAAGATACAAATAATATTATTGGAGAGATTAAGAAGATTTACGCTCAGGGTGATGTAAATAGAGCACAGACAAGGCTTGAAGCTGAAATGAAAGATTGGCTGGCAGAGAATCAATCACAATACGATGCAAGTACTCAGGCAGATATTTTCAAATATTTGGTTAGTGCAGCCGAGGCAGCGGGTATTCCATTAAATTTGGATAATATCAGAAGAATGTCTAGATCAATTACAGGTGCTGCTAATACGACAAGTGCAGGTTTTAACGTTGGATCAGTGGGTGTAAATGGAGCATCCACTAATTAGTAGGAGGTAATTTATGACTTTAAATCCTTTTAAAAAAGCAATGAAAAATTGGCACACAAATATTAATCCAATAAGTAAGAGATATTTAACTCCTTCTAAATTGAGTCTAGATCCAACAGGTGCAGTTTCTGAAATTGAAGATTATGAAATAACCTCTACTGCTATTAAAGCATTTACTTGGAATCCAGACACACATACATTGTATGTTACTTTCGTTGGAGGAGATAAAGAATACGAATACCCTAATGTGCCAGAAGAGTATGTAAAAGCATTTGAATCAGCACCTTCTAAGGGTAGATATTTGAACAATGTTATTAAGCCAAATTTTAGTATGAGTTTAAAATGAAAGGAGTAGGAAGTGGATTTAAGTTATTTTGATAGTCCACTTCCTGTTGATTCCCCAGAGCAGAAAAGTTCTGAATTAGAAATGCTAAAGGAATTGGCAGGAAGTGTAGGACAATACAATTACGAATATAAAGAAGAAGCAATAGATGATCCTAATCTAAATGCCAAATCGGGAGAATTTCTTGGAATAATGGCTCAGGATTTATTAAAGATTCCTGGACTTGCTTCTTCAGTTTCTAAAACATTTGATAAAGATGGAAACGAAACTTTACAGGTAGATGGAAATAGATTGGCATTAGCAGCATTAGGATATGTAGCAGCATTATCTAGAATAGTATTAGATTTAAAAGGAGTAGAATATGGTAACACCAACGAGACAGTTTCTAACCCAATTTCAGGAGCAGAAGCCGGAGACGGAACCTCAAACAGTGAAACAGGAACCGAATCCACAGAAACTACTAGCTTCAACAACGAAGGGCAGGCAATGGAAACAGGGAGTAGTTCAAACTCTGAACCAGCCTCAACAGCCTATGGCTTAAACAGCGAGGTATATAATATATGACAAGTAATAAAGAGATTGTAAATAGACTTAATACAGTTATAGACTTAAACATAGAGAAGTATAGTTATTTCACTGCTAGATATTTAAACGATCCAGCATTTAGTTTTAGGTCTATGCAAGATTACACAGATTGGAATTACTCCTTTGATTTAAGAACAGATTCTGACCTTTATAGTTCAGGATATATAAATGTAATCAAATCTATAATTGATACAGCAGCTTCTAAAATAGCAACACAGAAAGTTAGACCTTATTTTACACCAGTAAACGGACTCTATAAAACAAGACAAACAGTAAGAGCAATACAGGAATACTTCGACAATATATACGAGCAATGTAATATACACGCTATAATGTCAGAAGCATTTAGAGATGGTTGTATAAACGGAAAAGGATATGTTTGGATTAATCCAATTACTTATGAGATTTCTGTATTAAAACCACATACAGTTGCGTTCTTGGAATCTGAAGTAAAATACGGTGCACCTAAAAGAATGCTCGTAAAGTATATAGATTTCCCAACTTATAAACTTTCTGATTATGGAGTAGAGAAACCAAGAATTAAATCTACTCAATGCACATTATGGCATTATATAGATGCAGTAGATCACGTACAGGAAATTTTCGTAGATGGAAAATCAGTAAAGAGTACTTCTTATAAACCAGACATTCTTCCTGTAATAGAGTTGTTCTATACAAAGCCTGTTTTTGGAACTCACACAACTTCTTTAGTTCAGGAACTTGATGGAATACAAACACAGATTGATATAATTTCTGCAAAGATTTCAGCAGCTACTCAATTAAACGCTTGTAATACAACTTATGTAATGGAAGGTAGTAATCTTGCGGCAAAAGATATAGACAATAGAGTTGGTAAAGTATTCTCAGTAAAGATGCCACCGGGAATAAATACACCACCAGTAGTAAATGTTCCACCTCCATTATTTGATAGCCAGTGGTTTACTTTATTGGAGATGTATATACAGAAGGCTTATGATGTAACAGGAATTAGCCAGCTTTCAGCTCAAAGTAAGAAACCAGTTGGTGCAGATTCTGGTGTAGCTTTACAAACATTGGAAGATGTAGAAGGTGATAGATTAGAGATTGCAATGTCTAATTATATCCAATCCTATACAGATTTGGCAAAAGTAATTATAGAAGTTCTACCAGAAAATAAAAGCGTACTTCCTGAATCACTTAATAACAGTTCTCTCAAATGGAAAGATGTAAAAGAGCAGAGCAATTTGTTTAAGATTCAATACAGTACAGCAACAGCATTCTCAAAAAATCCAGCAGAAAAAGTAAAACAGATTATGGGAATGTATCAAGCAGGATTGATTTCACAAGCACAGATTGCAGAGTATATGGATATGCCTGATTTGAGAACAGTCTATGATAAAGCAAGTGCTTCACAAGATGGTGTAGAACAGTGTATCCAAAGAGCGATAGAATACGAAGATTATGATATTCCAGATTTCGTAAATTACCAGCAATTAGCACAAGAGATAGCATTGGAAGAGAATAGACTATATGCTGAAATGACAGATGATAAAGAGAATAATGAAATCGTAGAAGATTCAATTATTAGATTGATGAAATTGGAAGATGCTCTTTTACAAATAATGAATGAAAATGGCTTCGTAGATTTATCTGAGGAAACAACTATAACACCTGAAGGAGAAGAAATCCAAGGAACAACAGAAGTTGCAGATATAACTAACGATGTAAAACCACAAGACGTAGATACATCTATAGAACAACCCGTAGATGATTCAGATGAAATGGCAAACCCAGTAGAAATAGGGTAGTCCTAAATTTTACAGGAGAGAAAAATGAATCCAGAATTTCTTAGCAAATTGAAAGGTACATTACAGGCATTGATAGAACAAAACAATGCCTTGACTTCTAGAATTGCCGCATTGGAATATTCTGTAAATGATGTAATTATTAAAGGACTTACAGATGCTGCTAACGAATACGAAGATAATGAAAGATTTTCGGAGTTCGTAGATAATTACAGCGGAATCTACAGTCCTTTTGCAGAAGATTGCAAAACCTTATATGGTGATGATTACGATATTGCAGAAGATTTATATGCAAGATCAAGAGAAGTAGAAGATGAGAAAGGTTTTATTGATGCGGAGATTAAAGCCTTACAGGAGAAGTTAGACAAACTTCGCGCAATTAAAAATGGAAATGTAGTAGAAACTCCTGATGTAGTTGAAGTAGACGTCGTTGAGCCTTCAGAAGAGGAATTGATGTCTAACTTGTCAGGAATAGCAAAGCAAATATTTTAAAGGAGAAAAATAAATGGCACAATTAATTAGCAACAACTATATGAATGCGCTTCTTAAGACAGTTTATTTGTCAGGCGTTACAAACAACAAGGATCAGAATTCAATTCTTTTGCCTTTGATTGGTAAAGAAGCCTTTGAAGGTAAAGAAATGAAATATGCTATGCAGTATAGCAATGGTGGTAACTTCGGTTCAAACTATGCACAGTTGGTGAATAACGCAACACTCGGTGCAAAGAACGGCGAGTGGGTAATGACACCTGGTTATGCAACAGGTTTCTTCACAATTGAACAGCCAGAAATCCTTACTTCGGATACAGATAAAGCTGCTTATATGAAGATTCTTGCAAACAAAATGTCAGCTTGTTTTGACGGTCTTTCAAAGACAATGGCAGTTTATCTCTATGGTGGTAAATATGCAACATTGGAGAAAGTAGGAACAGCAATTACTTTTGGAGCTTCTACGACAGCTGAAACTACAATCGCAGTTAGTTCAAGTACTTCTATTAAGCTTGAGCCAGGTAGCAGAATTGTTTTCGCAGTTGATGCTTCTGATGCAACGGCTTCACTTCCTTCTAGCCCACTCAAAGATGGTTATGCAACAGTAAAATCTATAGACGACAACTCAATCGTAGTTACACCTTCAACAGACCTTGTTGGTGAGACAATCCCAGTTGGTGCTTATATCCAGCTTTATGGTTGTAGAGGTGCAAACGGTACAAACGGTTTTGATGGTCTTGAAGACTTTATTCCAACAATTGGAGACAGAACTGGTACAGCTTGGGCTTCTTATATTGCAACTGCATTCCGTGGTATTGATAGATCTGAGGCAGTAAATAGACTTGCTGGTCAGTTCGTTAAAGCGGCAAACAGTGGCACACACCCACTTACAGACGCACTTATGGCATTGCTCAAAAAGACTAAGAGAAAGGGTGGTGGTTCTAACAACCAGCTTATTCTCAATGATGAGGATTTTGATGCAATCCAGAAAGAAGCAGACCTCGTTAGGTCATTCTTCACAAACACAGACGGTAATGTAAAGGCTAAAAAGAATGCAACATTCGGTCTTTCAGACTTCTCTGTAGCATTTGGTGATGCAACACTCGGTGATACAATCGTAGATCCATTCTGTACTTACGGAAAAGTTTATTCACTTGATAAGGGTGATTTGAAATTCTACGATATTGGAAATATGGGTAGAGTAATTTCACCAGTTTCTAACGGTGAGATTGGCAAATACGATATCGAGTCTGTTGGAGATCAGGGTATTGGAAACGATCCTAAAGTTTCTCTTAATACAGATAAATTATTCACAGTTACACCAGGTACAAGTGGTGAATTTGGACCACAGTTCACAATCGCAGCAAACTTGTTCGGTAACTTCAAATTGGAGAAAACAGCATCAAGTGGTGTTGCAGTTTTGAGATAATAGGATAGAGTAGCCTTACAGGGGGAGGTGTAAAAACCTTCCCTTTTTTTTGATTAAAGGAGTGTAATATGGAAGATACAAACAACCCAATAAAAGACAACCCAATAAAAGACAACCCAACAACAGAAGATACAAACAACCCAACAACAGACAACCCAACAGAAAATAAATCTCTACCTACAGATGAAGATTCTAATAAATCTCTACCTACTGATGAAGATTCTAATAAATCTCTACCTACAGATGAAGATTCTAATAAATCTCTACCTACAGATGAAGATTCTAATAAACCCCTTGACGAAGGTGAAGACCCTCATAAAACTCTACCAACTAGAGAACACGAGACTAAGAAAATCAATGATAATTCTGGTCACGAGAATGAAGCCAATGATAAAGCATATGAAGAGCCAAAAGAAGTAGAAGTCAAGGCATTTAATCTAGATTATTTCGATAAACCTGAAGAAGCTCCACAGGAAGTAACAGAAAAAGCCAGCGATTTAATCAACGGTGACTTAAATTACTTCGATAGTTGGATTGAAGAAGCAGAGGACAAAAAGAAGCAAAATAAAGAACAGTTAGAGACTTATTTAAAGTCTAATGTAGAGACTGGTAATCAATTGGCTTATACAAATGAAGACGCAACAAATGCTACTCAAGGTTTACAGAATGCTAACGCTTCGTTTGAGAGATCTTTGGAAGCGTTAAGACTTGGACCAGTAGCAATAATAGAAACTATTGATAATAATGCATTTGATACTAGAAATAATGATTTAGCGTCTAATGCTTATGGAAACTCAACTTCTAAAGAGGAAATCTTACAAAAGATTCGTGAACAGCACCCTATGCTCGTCAATAACATTAATGATGAAGCATTGAATGCTTGGGCTGAAAGTGCTGTTGCTTATAATAAAGAAAAGCAGATTAGAGAAGATTTAGGTAACAACGGACCTACTATCAATAGTGGTATTACTAAAGCAGAAGAATTGAATTTGATGAACAGAGCAGCATCTGATTATTCTTCATTAAGTGATGCTGAAAAAGAAATGGTAGGTAAAGTAGCAGATGCTGTTGCAGCTAATCCTAATGTTTTAAATCAACCTCTCAATCCTCTTGAACCTAGCAACAGTAGAAATAACAGAGCTATAGCAGAAAGCAACCAGCGTTTAAGAGATAATGCTAATGCTGTAAATGAAGCTAGAGAAGCAGAAAGACGAGAAGCAGAAAGAGCTAGAGAAACTCCTACTGAAACACCAACAACAGAGACACCAACAACAGAAACACCAACTACACCAACAAGAACAACTCCTGCTACTCCAACAACAGAGACAGAAACAGAAATACCAACAGCTGAAGAGGATAGTTCTAGTGAAACATCTGAAGAAGAAAGCACAGAGACTGAATCTACAACAGAAACAGAAACACCACCAACAGAAGAAACACCAACTTCTGATGATGATGTAATTGCCAAAGCAGATGAAGCTAAAGCTGCTTATGAAGAAGCTAAAAAAAGAGAATATGAAGCTATGCGTGGTGAAGCAGATGAAACAGAGATTGCTCAATTGGCAGCTGAAGTTGAGAGATTAAGACAAGAGTGGGAAGAAGCAGAAGCAGAAGCAGCAGCTTTAAGACCAAGAGAAGATGGGGAAGACAGTACTGAAGAACCAATAACAAGACACGGAAGAGAAGATAG
>Ga0310695_10010359_pt1 | contig 13659 bp, 10 predicted proteins | sample RumenRJG_04DNA_FD_203882 | JGI IMG/M metagenome (GOLD analysis project Ga0310695, IMG submission 203882) | Bovine rumen microbial communities from Lethbridge, Alberta, Canada - RJG_04 (v2) (version 2) | ecosystem: Host-associated > Mammals > Digestive system > Stomach > Rumen | place: Canada...
TTTATGCAGGATATTCATCATGCTACAGACATTGTTTCTAAGTATCTTATGAAGGTATTACAGTAACTGAATTGTTAAGAAAACAAAAAATCTACTATATATATAAGGTGTAACCAAAACTTTTCTCTACTTTTGCAGCCCGAAACTAAATAAATGAGTGTATGCAAAAGAATTTGGTAATAGTAGAGTCGCCTGCGAAGGCAAAGACGATAGAGAAATTTCTCGGCAAGGACTTTAAGGTCATGTCGAGCTATGGGCATATTCGTGACTTGAAGAAAAGGGAAATGAGTATTGACACGAATACGCTCGAACCAGAATACGAAATACCATCCGAAAAGGAGAAATTGGTAAAGGAGCTGAAATCGAGTGCAGAGAATGCGGAGAAAGTCTGGCTGGCATCCGATGAAGACCGTGAAGGAGAAGCCATCTCCTGGCATCTGTGTGAGGTGCTGGGACTGGACGAAAAGAAAACCAGTCGTATCGTATTCCATGAGATTACCAAGCCGGCTATCTTACAGGCCATTGAGCATCCTCGTCACCTGGACATGAATCTGGTGAATGCTCAGCAGGCTCGTCGTGTCTTAGACCGTCTGGTAGGATTTAAACTCTCACCGGTCTTGTGGCGCAAGGTGAAGCCAGCCCTGTCTGCCGGCCGTGTGCAGAGCGTGGCAGTACGTTTAATCGTTGAGCGCGAGCGCGAGATACAGAACTTCAAGAGCGAACCTTATTACAGCGTCAATGGCATCTTTGCCATCAATAACCCAGATGGTTCTCAGACAGAGGTGAAAGCCACTTTGGCTCAGCGCCTGAAAACCCATGAGGAAGTAGAACAGTTCTTGGAACAGTGTAAAGAGGCTACTTTTATGGTCGATTCGGTAAGCAAGAAGCCCGTAAAGCGTACACCGGCTCCCCCCTTCACCACCTCTACACTACAGCAGGAAGCTGCCCGCAAATTAGGCTTTACAGTGTCTCAGACCATGATGGTGGCACAGCATTTGTATGAGCATGGACAGATTACCTATATGCGTACGGACTCCGTCAATTTGTCAAGTCTGTGCATCAATGCCAGCAAGGAAGAAATCAACCGGCTGTTTGGAGAAGAATATAGCAAGGTACGCCAATATCACACTAGTTCCAAGGGGGCCCAAGAGGCTCATGAAGCCATTCGTCCGACCTATATGGATAAGGCTACGATTGAGGGTACTCAACAGGAGCGTAAGCTCTATGAACTGATCTGGAAACGTACCGTAGCCAGTCAAATGGCTGATGCTGAGATAGAGAAGACTACCGTCAACATCTCCATCAGTGGAGCCAGCGAGCAGTTTGTTGCCCAGGGTGAAGTGGTGAAGTTCGATGGTTTCATCAAAGTATACCGTGAGTCGGTAGACGATGAGGAAGGGCAGGAAGAGGAAAGCCATATCCTGCCTCCCATGAAGAAAGGACTTGAGCTGATGCGCCGTGAGATTCAGGCTACTGAACGTTTCAGCCAAGGTCCCTTGCGCTATACGGAAGCCTCTTTGGTGCACAAGTTAGAGGAACTGGGTATTGGTCGTCCTTCAACCTATGCTCCTACCATTTCGACCATTCAGCAGCGCGAGTATGTGCAAAAAGGCGATCGTAAAGGTGAGGAACGCTTCTATACAATAGATACTCTGAAAGGTAAAGTGATTACCCAGAAGAAGCGCAAGGAGATGGCTGGTTCCGACAAGGGCAAGCTACTGCCAACTGATATCGGTATCGTAGTCAACGATTTCTTGATGAAGTATTTCCCTTCTATTATGGACTATAACTTCACGGCAAAGGTTGAGCAGGACTTCGATAAAATAGCAGAAGGCGGCGAGAGGTGGAAAGACATGATGAAGAGCTTCTACAAGGAGTTTGAACCTATTGTGGAAAAAACAATGAACACCCGTCAGGAGCACAAGGCTGGAGAACGTCAGCTCGGAACAGATCCTAAAACCGGAAATCCTGTCTTTGTGAAAATCGGCCGTTTTGGTCCCGTTGTTCAGATAGGTACGGCAGAGGATGCAGAGAAACCACGTTTTGCCCAGTTGCCCAATGACAAGAGCATGGAAACCCTGACTCTTGAAGAAGCACTGGAACTGTTCCAGTTGCCTCGTACAGTAGGAACATTCGAAGGTGCTCCTGTAGTGATTGGTGCAGGTCGTTTTGGTCCCTATGTACTCCATCAGAAACAATACACGTCGCTGCCCAAGGGAACCGATCCCATGGCTGTGACACTGGATGAAGCCGTTGCCCTGATTAAGGAGAAGCGACAAGCTGAAACACAAAAGCACTTGAAGGCCTTTGATGCCGATGGTAATCTGCAGATTCTGAATGGACGTTATGGTCCATATATTTCGTTTGAAGGCAAAAACTATCGTATTCCAAAAGCCATGCATACCCGTGCAGCAGAGCTGACTTACGATGAGTGCATGAAGATTATCAACACTCCTGCTAAGAAGAAATCATGAAGCGCATCATCCTTGTAGGCTATATGGGGTCTGGCAAGACTACTGTCGGAAAGGCTCTTTCCAAAGAGACTGGCATGATGTTTTACGACCTTGACTGGTATATCGAAAGCAGAATGCGCAAGACGGTGTCGGAGATTTTCGCCGAGCGTGGTGAGGAGGCTTTCCGGAAGTTAGAATACAATATGCTTCATGAAGTGGCTGAATTTGAGGATGTCATCATCAGTTGCGGGGGGGGTACTCCATGCTTCTTTGATAACATGGACTATCTGAACCAGCAAGGTGAGGTTGTGTATTTAAAGGCCAGTCCCGATACGCTCTACAAGCACCTGTTGATGGCGAAGGTGGAACGTCCTTTGCTGAAGGGTAAGAGTCCGGAAGAACTCATCGCATACATTACGGAGCACTTAAAAACCCGTGAACCCTTCTACAGTAAAGCGCGCTATACGCTGGATGTAAACGTGCTTGACGATTATGACAAGATAAAGATATCAGTAACCAAATTACGCGAACTTCTAAAGATATGAAGAAATGGACGATTGAGGACTCCAAGGAGCTCTACAACATCAACGGCTGGGGAACCAGCTACTTCGGTATCAACGACAAAGGTAATGTCTATGTGACTCCTTTCAAGGATGGCACACAGGTTGACCTGCGTGAGGTGATGGATGAACTCTCACTGCGTGACGTACAGTCGCCGGTGCTATTGCGTTTCCCGGATATTCTCGACAATCGTATCGAGAAGACTTGGAGCTGTTTCAAGAAAGCCAGCGAGGAGTATGACTACAAAGGTGAGAACTACGTGGTCTATCCTATCAAGGTCAACCAAATGCAGCCAGTTGTAGAGGAGATTATCTCCCATGGTCGTAAGTTCAATCTTGGTCTGGAAGCCGGCTCAAAACCTGAATTGCATGCCGTTATTGCCATGCAGTGTCAGAGTGACTCTATTATCATCTGTAATGGTTACAAGGACGAGAACTATATCGAACTCGCTTTGCTTGCCCAGAAGATGGGTAAGGAGATTTTCATTGTCGTGGAGAAGATGAACGAGTTGGAGATTATTGCCCGTGAAGCCAAAAAGCTGAACGTGCGTCCCAATATCGGTATTCGTATCAAACTCGCTTCTTCCGGTTCTGGCAAGTGGGAAGAGAGTGGTGGCGATGCCTCGAAGTTCGGACTGACTAGTGCAGAGCTCTTGGAGGCTCTCGAACTGTTGGACAAGAAGGATATGCGTGACTGTCTGCGACTCATTCATTTCCATATAGGTTCTCAGATAACGAAGATACGCCGTATCCAAACCGCTTTGCGCGAGGCATCCCAGTTCTATATCCAGCTTCATAAGATGGGTTATAACGTTGACTTTGTGGATTGTGGAGGTGGATTGGGTGTCGACTATGACGGTACACGCTCTCCTTCGAGTGAGAGTTCTGTCAACTATTCTATCCAGGAGTATGTCAACGACTGTATCTATACGTTTGTAGATGCCGCCAATAAGAATGATTTGCCACATCCGAATATCATTACCGAAAGTGGTCGCTCTTTGGCTGCCCACCATTCCGTTCTTGTAATGGATGTCCTGGAGACTGCTTCACTTCCTGAAATGCCGGAGGAGTTCGAGCCCGATGAGAGCAGTCATCAGTTAGTGAAAGACCTCTATGAGATATGGGATAATCTCTCACCTCGTAATGTGTTGGAGGACTGGCACGATGCAGAACAGATCCGCGAGGAGGTGCTAGATCTTTTCTCACATGGTATCGTTGACCTGAAGACCCGTGCTGAGATAGAGGCGATGTACTGGAGTGTATGCCATGAGATTCATGCCCTAGCCAAGGGCCTGAAACATATCCCTGAGGAACTGATGAAGATTGACAAGCTCCTTGCAGACAAGTATTTCTGCAACTTCTCTCTATTCCAAAGCCTTAGTGACTCATGGGCTATTGACCAGGTATTCCCCATCATGCCTATTCAGCGTCTTGACGAGCGTCCCACCCGTAATGCCACCATTCAGGACATTACCTGTGACAGCGATGGCAAGATTGCCAATTTCACGACAAACTTGCATAACACTCATTCTCTGCCTGTTCATCCGCTGAAGAAGAATGAGACCTACTATCTGGGGGTATTCCTCGTAGGTGCCTATCAGGAGATTTTAGGCGATATGCACAACTTGTTTGGTGACACCACTGCCGTTCATATTTCTGTAAAAGACAATAGTTATCATATTGATCAGATTATCGATGGCGAGACGGTGGCAGAGGTATTGGAGTATGTACAGTACCAGCCTAAGAAACTGGTACGTCAATTGGAAATCTGGGTGGCTAAGAGTGTCAAGCAGGGTAAAATAACCCTCGAGGAGGGTAAGGAGTTCCTTAGCAACTACCGCTCAGGACTATATGGCTATACCTATCTGGAATAAAAGAAAGAAGGCAATGAAGGAAAAACTGACAATTGTAAAGGTTGGAGGAGCTGTAGTCGAGGACGAACTGCAGCTCTCTCAGTTGTTGAATGACTTTTCAGCCATTGAAGGTCGCAAAGTGTTAGTACATGGAGGTGGTCGGAAGGCTACGAAAATGGCAGAGCGTCTTGGATTGGAGACTCAGATGGTCAATGGCAGGCGCATTACTGATGCTGATATGCTCGAGGTGGTGACGATGGTCTATGGCGGATTAGTCAACAAGAACCTTGTAGCACGGCTGCAAGGCTTTGGAGTAAATGCCCTCGGGCTTACAGGTGCCGATGCTAATGTCATCCGTAGCCATAAGCGTCCACTGAAGGATGGAGTAGACTATGGCTTCGTCGGTGATGTCGACTGTGCTGACGGTGAAATGCTGGGACGTCTTGTTGAGGCAGGTATTACCCCGGTTGTAGCACCGTTAACGCATGATGGCGAGGGTCATATCCTTAATACAAATGCTGATACCATTGCTTCCGAGACAGCAAAGGCATTGGCGGCATTTTATGATGTGACACTGATTTTCTCGTTCGAGAAAAAAGGGGTATTGAGCAATCCTGATGACGATGATAGTGTGATTCCCGTCATTACGCGTACATTATTTAATCAATACAAGGCCGATGGTACTATCAGTGGGGGTATGCTACCAAAGATTGAAAATGCCCTGTCGGCAGTCGATTCGGGAGTCTCGCGGGTTATTATTACCCTTGCTACTGCCATTGATGGCGAACATGGTACAATCATCAAATGAAAACCATCAGTTTCCAAACTGACATCCTTCCTTTGAAGAACGAACTCTTCAGGTTGGCACTCCGCATCACCCAGAATCGTTTCGAGGCAGAGGATGTGGTGCAGGAAACGATGCTGAAGGTTTGGAAAGGGCGTTCAGAGTGGGACAAAATAGATAACATAGAGGCTTTCTGCCTGACTGTCTGTCGTAACCTGTCGCTGGACAAGATGCGACATATGGACAATCAGGTGCAGAACATTGAGCAGGAAAGTGAGCCTGCAGACCAAAGCTATTCCGCTAACCCGGAAGAGCAGGCTGTTCAGCATGACCGCTTGCAACTGGTTCGCCAGTTGATTAGTCAACTGCCTGAAAAACAACGTACCTGCATGCAACTACGCGATGTCGAGGGCAAGAGTTATCGCGATATTGCCACCATTATTGGCATTTCTGAAGAGCAGGTGAAGGTGAACATCTTCCGTGCCCGACAAACCATACGCGAACGCTTTCAACAAGCAGAAAATTTTAAGCGATAAAAAAAATCGCCGCTTGCTGTAACTTTTTCTTTTTACAATCGTCATTTATATAGAGAACCCAAATAATGCATATGGACTATAAGTACATCGAAGGACTGCTGGAGCGCTATTTTGCTGCTGAAACCTCTTTGGAAGAGGAAAGTATTCTGCGCTCTTTCTTCAGTCAGGAAAACATTCCTGCTGACTTGGAGCAGTGGCGTGCACTCTTTACGTCAGAGGACGTAGAGATGTTGGACGAAACTTTCGATGAGCGTATGCTGGCAATGATTAACGAGGAGCCGCAGACGGTCAAAGCCCGTGAGATTACACTCACACAGCGCTTACAACCACTGTTCAAGGCTGCTGCCGTCATTGCTATCTTCCTGACTATTGGTGGTGCCCTGCAAGCACCATGGGACCATAACTGGGACACTCCGCAAGACTATGCTGCCATACAGCAGGATGTTGACACCGTAGGAGTCCAACCCATTCAGGCTGATAATTGGGGCGAGGCAGTGGTTGGTGACAGTACGCAAGTACTCAATCCTAATCAGCCAAAGAACTAAAAAGAATTTTTTCTATGCTTTCTCTATATTAATCATGTTTAGTTAAAACACACAAGAAAAGATGAAACTGTGAAGTTTCAATTCTCTCAAAATTTTCATAACATACTAACGAAGAGCGGGCTGCCCATCTGAGATGTCAGAGGCAGCCCACTTCACTTTCTATGATGTTCTTTTCTTATTCTGCTTGTCTCATCCTGATGTGCAACTGGAATAAGGCTGGTAGCAGGATGAGCAGTGAGAAACCTACCGCCAGCCATACATGTGTTGCGTCTCCGAGAATGTCAATCAGCTTTATGTCGGGATTAGGATAAATATTGTATAGGGCGTAAGCTGCCGAATTGTTAGCCCAGTGGTAGGCCATGCCAGGAAGGATACTACCTGTGCGCTGATACATCCAACCTAACAACAGTCCGATGACAAAGGCATGGGGCATTTGTGCCGGGTTCATATGTATCAGGGCAAACAGAAATGCTGAAAGGGCTATCGAACCCCATACAGGCAGAGACGAGTTTTTCAGCAATGACTTTAGTATAGCACCACGGAAGACAATCTCCTCACTCAGGGGAGCCAAAAGACCAATGCTCAGATATCCCCAGCGGTTTTGCAGTATCATGTCAAACTCTTGCTCCACCCAGTTGGGAAGATCTGGCATCTGTTCCAGTATCCAGGCTGAGGGGATGATTGCTCCCAAGGAAGCCACCACACTCCAACACAACACGCCCCAAGAACGGGTTTGCAACCAGCGTGGCGACACTTCTGCCCATCGAGTCAGCAGGAATACGGCAATCGTTATCATGCTGGTTACAGTCGTCACAGTAATTAATTGTGCAGTGGTGATGTCCGAAATACCCGTAATGAGTTTCCATACCTGTTCGACAATGCCACCACAGACAATTTGGATACCTATAAAAATCAAGAGATAACTAATAGCTTTTTTCATAATAGTTGTTTGGCTTGTATTGCGTCTTTTTTTAGTTGTTCAATGAGTGATTCAGCGCTATCGAAGTGCTGTTCTCCACGCAGTCGGCAGATAAATTCTATGGTAAGCTGCTGTCCATAGAGATTGCCATGATAGTCCAGCAGGTGCACCTCCAGCGTTTGAGGATGCTCTCCGAAGGTTGGTCGGGTGCCGATGTTCATCATACCCTTCATCTCTCCACACCTGACGGCATAGACACCGGAGGCGGGAATCAACTGTAGCGGTTCGTCAGGCTCTAAGTTGGCTGTGGGAAAGCCAAGCCCCGTGCCGATGTGCTCTCCGTGGGTGACAATACCACTGATGCGATAGGGGTGCCCCAGACATTCGGCAGCTTCACTCACCAGACCTTCTTGAAGCAGTTTTCTGACATGCGACGAGCTTACCGTACCTTCAGCAGGAAGTGCTCTGACCTCTATACCCAGTTCGTGACCATAGCGCACATAGTCGTCAAAACCTTCGTTCCGGTTGTGCCCAAAGCGGTTGTCGTAGCCAGTCAACAGCATCTTGACATGCAGTTGTTTTAGCAGCATTTGTTCCATGAACTCGCGGGCAGTAAGTTGTTTCAGAGCCTCGGTAAAGTGTAGTACTTCTATGTGTTCTATACCCGTCAGGCGAATAAGTCGTAGCTTCTCATTCAGAGGGGTCAACATTTGCTCACAACGGGGCGAATGGTCAAAAGTGATGCATAGTGGGTACAGTCCGTGTTGTTGGGCACATGCTACTACTTGACGCAACACAAACTGATGCCCCTTGTGCACCCCGTCAAACATGCCTATTGTCGCTACATAACCTTCCATCTCTTAACTTCTCAATTTCCTCCACGCTTCTCCTATCCAAAGTACAGGTGACGTACCGATAATGATATAGAGCCATACCTTCAGCGATAATGGTTCCGTACGGAACATCTGACCGCCATAAGTGACGATGAGCCATTGCCCGACAAGCACCAAAGCCAACACCAGCAGGAAGCCTTGGCAAGCCCAAAGCCTGCGAAAAGCCGAGTGGTGCGAACCTAAGGTTCGAGCATTGAACAGGTTCCACCATTGCAGCATGACAAAGATACAGAAGAAGATAGTCAGTTCCTGCGGGTCTACACCCTTGACACGTTCAAAGTACCACAGCATGGCAAACATTCCCAGGAAGAATAGTCCTCCAATGACACCTATGCCGCGCATCATATCCTTGTTGATGATGAATGCGTCTTTCGAGCGAGGCTTTTCTTGCATGACCTCCCTGCTGGGAGGCAGCGAAGCCAGAGCCATCGCAGCAAAGGTGTCCATGATGAGGTTGATCCAGAGTATCTGTGTGATGGTCAATGGCAACTCTGTACCTACAAACGAGCCGAAGAGCACCAATAACAAAGCCGTCACATTGACTATCAGCTGGAAGAAAATGAAACGCTGGATGTTCTTATAGAGCGAGCGGCCCCACATCACAGCCTGTGCTATAGAATGGAACGAGTCGTCTATCAGTGTGATGTCGCTGGCTTGTTTAGCCACACTGGTGCCAGAGCCTAACGATAGTCCCACATGTGCACGGTTCAGGGCCGGGGCATCATTGGTTCCGTCGCCAGTCACAGCCACCACCTCGCCACGCCGTTGCAGCAAGGCTACCAGACGTTGCTTGTCCGTAGGACGGGCTCGCGACATGACCTTCAGGTCACCCACCACCTTCAGTGCCTCTTCATCGCTCATGGCGGCAAACTCTACCCCTGTCATGCTCAATGCAATATTACACTTCGATGGGGCGACAGTGGATGACGACTCTATGATCCCTGCCTGTCGGGCTATCTCCAAAGCCGTTTCTGTTGTGTCGCCTGTCACTATTTTCACCTCGATGCCTGCCTGCTCGCATTGACGGATGGCAGAAGGCACTTCCTCTCGCAAGGGATCGCTGATGGCTACAATGCCTAACAGTGTCTTGTCCCGGGCGATAGCCAAGGTACGCATGGCATGCTGTTGCCACTCTTTCAGCTGACTGTCAGTCTGCTGTTGTTGTTCCTTCGTCAATTCGCACATGGCTGTGACTATTTCGGGTGCTCCTTTTATATAGGTAGTATCCCCTACGGTAGTGGTCATGTACTTGCGTTCGGTAGAGAATGGTTCCTGGCTGCTGATCGGGTGGTCGTGACGAATCTGCTGATAGTCCACACCTTGTGACACCAGCCAGCGCAGCAGGGCTTGTTCGGTAGGATTGCCGACTTCGTGTGTTGCTGTGGTGTTCAGGGCTATAGCCTTGAAAAAATCAGAGTCTTTTCTTATATCTTCCGTCAGGCATTTTACGTCACTGACCGTCATGCGGTTCTGCGTCAGGGTACCCGTCTTGTCCGTACAAATCACCGTCACAGCACCCATCGTTTCTGAGGCCTGCAGTTTACGTACCAAGTTGTTTGACTTCAGCATGCGGCGCATGTTCAAGGCCAGAGCCAGCGTTACTGCCATCGGCAGTCCCTCAGGCACAGCCATGACTATCAGCGTCACCGCCATCATGAAGTACTTCAACACAACCTCTGCCATTCCAAGATAGTCATCCGTTTGCCACAGGGTGTTGGTGAGGATGTCGTGACCTAAGAAGAGTAAGAAACTGGTACATGCTATTGCACTACCCACCTTGCTGATGAGCTTTGCCAACCGGTCCAGCTGTATGTTCAGTGGCGTCTTCACTCCCGTAATCTCAGTTGCCTGACGGGCTACATGGCCTATCTCCGTCTCGTCGCCCACTGCCGTTACCTGATAGCAGCCTCTGCCTGCCATCACCATCGAGCTTCTCAGCAATAAGTCTTTCGGATACGCCTCTTTCCCATCTCTCTGCAAAGGATTGGCTTCCTTATTTGTCAGCAGCTCACCCGTCAGTGAACTCTCGTCCACTTGCAGGTCTGTGGATTCCAACAACTTACCGTCAGCAGGGACCTCGTCGCCAGTCTCCACGATGACGATGTCGCCCACTACTATCTCACGACGTGGTATCTCTTGTAACCGCCCGTCCCGCATCACCTTCACAGACTGTTCCTCACCCATTTGTGTCAATATGCTGAAACGACGGGCAGCGTCACACTCAAAGTAGAAGCCTACCGTTGTGGCAAGGATGATGGCAGCAATAATGCCAAGGGTTTCTACAAAGTCCTGTTTGACAAACGACAGAGCCAATGACACCAGGGCCGCTACCAGCAGGATGCGTACCATGGGGTCTTCGTATTTCTCCAGATACAGCCGCCATTTCGATTGCTGTTTAGGTGGTGTCAGCACGTTTTCACCATGCTCCAACCTGCTTTGCAGTACTTCGGCAGCTGTCAGTCCTTGTTGTTTTTCTTGCATAATTGGGTGCAAAGGTAGTGCAAACCGAGCGAAATGCAAAATAAATGATAATTAATTTGTTTTTTTTCTTATCTTTGCAACCAGTTAGCGTATCACTTATTCCTTAACGTTATGAAGAAAAGACATTTAGGTTATCTGTTGTTACTGGTTGCAATGACCAGTTTTGCTCAGGAGGTAAAGGTAGAGTTTTTATCTCCGGCAATTGTCCATGTGGTGAAAGGCAAACCTACTAAAACCTTGGTGGTCACAGCGAAGCCGGAAGAAGTGACCGTCACTCGTAAAGGCAATAGCATTTCAAGCAGTCTGCTGACGGTGAGACAGGATGCACAAGGGCATCTGACCTTTCTCACGCCTCAAGGGAAAGTGCTGCTGCGCGAGCAAAGTCACGATGTTGCTCAGGTTCGTCAAACATTCATACTCGACAAGAACGAGGCTATCTATGGTTTAGGCACCTTCCAGAATGGTAAGATGAACCGCCGTGGTGAGCACAAGCGCATGGAACAATCGAACCTCGAAGATTTCCAGCATGTGCTGCAGAGCATCAAGGGCTGGGGCATATATTGGGATAACTATTCTCCCACCCAGTTCGACGATGACGAGAAAGGCATGTCGTTTACCTCCGAGGTAGGCGAAGGCATTGACTATTACTTCATGTATGGAGGTTCTGCTGACGGAGTGATAGCCCTGATGCGGCATTTGTCAGGCGATGTACCCATGTTCCCACTATGGACCTATGGCTTCTGGCAATCGAAGGAGCGTTATAAGAGTGCTCGTGAGACAGAGGGTATTGTCGACAAGTATCGTGAATTGCAGGTTCCACTGGATGGTATCATTCAGGATTGGCAGTACTGGGGCTCCAACTACCTGTGGAATGCCATGGATTTCTTGTCTGAAGACTTTGCCAATGGTCCTCAGATGATACAAAATGTTCATCAGAAACATGCTCACTTCATGATTAGCATCTGGGCTAGTTTCGGTCCCCAGACTCGTCAGTATCGTGAACTGAATGAGAAGGGCATGCTCTTGCCCTTCCAGACATGGCCTCAAAGCGGCATTTCACACATTTGGCCTCCTGTCATGGATTATCCCTCGGGCGTCAAGGTCTATGATGCCTTCCATCCCGAGGCTCGCGCCATTTATTGGAAATACCTGAAGACGCTGTTCAACTATGGCACAGATGCCTGGTGGATGGACTCTACCGACCCAGACTGTTTCTATCCCACCAGTGAGGACTATGCCCATCCGGTATATGGTGGCACATGGCGCTCCCTGCGCAATGCCTTCCCCTTGGAAACAGTCCGAGGAGTATATGAGGCCCAGCGCAAAGAGTATGCCACAGCTTCTGCCTCCTCACCTGTTACCTCTAAGCGTGTCTTTATTATGACACGTTCCTCCTTTGCGGGTCAGCAACACTATGGCTCCAACATGTGGAGTGGCGATGTCGCTTCTTCCTGGGATATGCTACGCAAGCAAGTGCCGGCAGGCCTGAGTTTCACGCTCACGGGAAATCCCAACTTCAATACAGATATTGGTGGCTTCTTTTGCAATGCCTACAATACCAGCGGACCTGCTTCTGCACCTCGTAATCCACAGTTCCAGGAACTCTATGTACGCTGGATGCAGTACGGTTTGTTCTGTCCGGTCTTCCGTAGTCACGGTGCTGATGCCCCCAGGGAAATCTGGCAGTTCGGACATCAGGGGGAACCTGTCTACGATGCCATTGAGAAGATGATCCGTCTGCGCTATCGCCTGATACCTTATTTATATAGCACGGCTTGGCAGGTTACCAGTCACAACGACAGCTACATGCGCCCATTGTTCAGCGACTTTGCCAGTGACAAACGGGTATGGGACATGACCGATGAGTTTATGTTTGGGCGTCATATCCTCGCTGCTCCCATTGTCGAGGCACAATACACACAGGAGCAGATAGTCAAGGAAGATGCCATGACTGGGTGGGAACGGAAGCAGGCGAAGACCGTCGCTCCAAACCAGCAAGTAGAGTGGACTGCACCGAAGACAGTTGTGAAATACCTGCCCAAAGGTGCCCTGTGGTATGACTTCTGGACTAACAAGTCTTATCAGGGCGGGCAGAATGTAACCCTACAAACCAGTATTGACCGTGTACCCATGTTTGTCCGTGCAGGAACCATTTTGCCCTTGGCTCCTGAAATGCAGTATGTTGGTGAGAAGTCGTGGGACCAGTTGGAGCTTCGTGTTTATCCGGGAGCCGATGGAAACTTTACCCTCTATGAGGACGAAGGTGACAACTATAATTACGAGCAAGGACTCTACTCGACCATCTCCTTCCACTGGGACGACAGACACCAGCTGCTCACCATCGGAGCCAGGCAGGGTCATTATCCGGGAATGTTGGAGAAACGTATGTTCACCATAGTCCTTCCTGACGGCACCACTAAGACCATCGAGTATGATGGTCACAAGCTTGAAGTGCGTCGATAAAAAACTCTTTGCAGAAGGTAAAAGAATATTTTTCGGCAAAATATTTGGATATTTCCAAGAATCTATGTAACTTTGCAACCGCTTTCTGCAAAGTATCGGACTTGTAGCTCAGTTGGTTAGAGCAACAGACTCATAATCTGGAGGTCCCAGGTTCAAGCCCTGGCTGGTCCAC
>Ga0310695_10010361_pt1 | contig 13659 bp, 11 predicted proteins | sample RumenRJG_04DNA_FD_203882 | JGI IMG/M metagenome (GOLD analysis project Ga0310695, IMG submission 203882) | Bovine rumen microbial communities from Lethbridge, Alberta, Canada - RJG_04 (v2) (version 2) | ecosystem: Host-associated > Mammals > Digestive system > Stomach > Rumen | place: Canada...
ACCGGAAATGCAATGATATAGCAGTTGGCCCTGAAAAGTTTTTTAATGCTAATTTCGCTAAGAAAAACGTATTTCACGAAAAATATTTAAAATAATTCGCGTAATTAGCATTAGCCCCGCAGGGTCAGGGCCAACATCTATATCATCGCCACCGGAAATGGCTGGTGGGGGAGCAAAAGTTGCGATTTTGATGCTGTTGTCATGGTTTTTTGCGAAATTATTTGTCGGAATCAAAAACAAATAGTAATTTTATTGCCCGAAACCGCAATCGGTCATGCCATTGGCATGATTGTTGCAAGCGTTAACATTACTAAGACATTATATTAATTATTTAATTTAGCAGTAGATATGAAACCGATCAACATCGTTATGGCAGTCGTGGGCGGCGCAATCGCCGGCGCGGCAGTGGGTTTGCTTTTTGCCCCCGAGAAAGGTGACGACACCCGCAAGCGCATTGCGGATGCCCTGCGTGAACAAGGAGTAAAGTTGAAAGGCTCCAAACTTGACAACCTCGTTGATGACATCGCCGAGGAGATTAAGGACAAACTAGACTAACAACCGGATTAAATTTGATAAAGAAAAATGAGAGGATTAGGTTTATTGTACGCATTCCTGGGTGGTGCACTGGTTGGTGCCACGGCCGCCATCCTGTTTGCTCCCGAGAAGGGTTCCGACCTGCGTAGCCGCATCAAGGAGATGCTCAAGAAGAACGGTATCGACTTCAGCGACGACGAGGTGGAGCAACTGGTGAAGCAAATCAGCGCCCAGATAGAGGACTGACAAAATTACACTATCAATGACAGGTCGTGTGTCAAGAATGACGCGTTTTTTTTGACACACGACTGCCATTAGATTGTGTGTGATATGGGAGGTCTGTGAAGTGATATGAACGAGATAGATTACAAGAAACTCTTTACCGAGGCTCGCCGCTTCTTCTCGCTGGAGTGGGATTATACCAAACTCACCGCGGTCGAGAAGATGGCTGTGCTGTTGTCGTCGATAGCCTTTGTGGCGGTGGTTATCATCATCGGCACGTTTGTGCTGCACCACATGTTTGCGGCGTTGATCAGCGTGCTCACGTCGGCACTGGGATGCGCATGGGGCGCCCACTTGATTGCCGCGGGTATCCTGCTGATATTGCTGCTGGTGCTCTTCGCCTTCAAGAAACAACTCATCGTCGACCCGGTCGCCCGGTTTGTGAGCAAACTCTTCCTTAAACCCGAAGACAATGAGTAACGAGACTATTAACGACATCACGGGCGGCAGCAACATGCCCATGGCGGTGCCCGATGCCCCACGTGACTGGCGTGGCATGACGCTCGAGGAATTGCGGCGCGCGCGCGGCAAGGCCCTTGTCCGTCGTGAGGTGGGGCGTGCCAGTGTGCAGTACAACCTGGACAGTGTCAAGAGCAACGTGGCTTCCAACGGCGTGCGTGCCCTCATGTTCAGCCCAGGCACCGTGTCCCACTTGAAGGCCGCCGACTATGTGCTGCTGGGATTCAGGATCACGCGATGGCTCATGGGAATGCGCAGCAATCGCCGCCGCCGTCGCCGCTGACGGCCTGGTGACAGGATGCCAGACTTGAAAAGTGTCATGAATCGGGACGTGTAAACTTGATTTCAGTAAAAGAATATTCAAAAAAAACACTTTTTTTTCAAAAACACTTGTTGTTTTTTTGATTTTATCTATATTTGCAGCCTGAAATCTCCCTATGGATTTCACACGAGTGAGATAATAACTTTAATGATTAATAAGAACTAAAACAAAACTGCCTATCGACAAACATTACTCATTATTGACCAAATATATATAGTAATGAAGATTTTCAAGGACAAGAGCGATGAGCAACTCATTTCGCTGTATGTCGATGGCAACAACGAGGCCTTTGATTCGCTACTGGAGCGACACAAGGACCGCATTTACATGTATATATACCACTCGGTGAAAAACGAGGAACTCGCTGATGATATTTTCCAGGATACCTTTGTCAAGGCCATCATGACTATCAGGCAGGGTCGTTATGTCGAGAATGGTCACTTCTCGGCATGGATAACCCGCATTGCCCACAACCTGATCATCGATTACTTCCGCCAGACCAAGGCCGAGAACCTCCAGTCCACCGACGACACGGATATCAATATCCTTAACCGCAAGGAACTGTCCGACTCGACGATCGAGGACTCGCTGGTCGAGTCGCAGATACACAGCGACGTGCGCCGCCTCATCAGGGCCTTGCCCGATAGCCAACGCGAGGTCCTCGTGATGCGCTATTACAAGAATATGAGTTTCAAGGAAATAGCCGACACTACCGGCGTAAGCATCAACACCGCCCTGGGCCGCATGCGCTATGCGATACTGAACATGCGCCGCATGGCCGAGGAGCACAACATCGTCCTCACCCTGTAAGCCCGCTTTTCTTGAAGGAAAACAAGAAGCGCAAGAAATACTATAGTTGAATAGTCAACAAATTGTATTTCTTGCGCTTCTTGTTTTTAAATAACATCAGGCTGCGGCACAATGCCGAGGAACACAATATCGTCCTTCCCTTGTAAACCCGCTTTTCTTAAAGGGAAGCAAGAAATATACCGATTCCTCTCACAAAACCCCCACACTAAAACGCCAAGGCGCTAAGTTTTTAGATATTAGTATTTTATGGCGCTATTATAATCATTCATCCTAGTTGGAGAAAAAGTATTACGTTTAAAGAAAAATTTTTCAAAAAGTGGTCTTAAATGGCTTGAAAACAACATCTTAGCGGCTTTGCGACTTGGCGTGATTCTCGATTGGCCGAATGGTTACTTTGTAAAAAGTGGCGGTTAAATTTTGTGTATCGTGGTAAAAGTAGTACCTTTGCAGCCGCTTTTCAAGAAATTAATCAATTAACATACAATAGAAAACAAGTAATGAACGTAAGTTTTGACCAGATTGACGCGGTGAACGGAATGATCACCGTTGTGCTCAAGAGAGAAGATTTCGCAAGCGATGTGAATAAGGAAGTTGCCCAGATGGGTGTTCGCCATCCGTTGAAGGGCTTCCGCCCCGGTAAGGCCCCCAAGAACCTGCTGATGAAGTTCTACGGCCCCAGCGTAACCGCCGACGTTATCGACCGCAAGGTGGGTCGTGCCGTCTATGACTACATCCGCGAGAACAAGTTGCAGGTGCTGGGAGAGCCCCTGCCCAACGAGGACACCAAGGTTGACATCATGAAGGATGAGGAAATGACCTTCAAGTATGACCTGGGTCTGGCTCCTGCCATTGAACTCAAACTCAACAAGCGCATCAATGTGCCCTACTACAATATCGAGGTGACCGACCAGATGGTCGATGACGCCATTGCCCACGACCGCAAGCGCCTGGGCACCCTCGTTGATGGCGAGGTGAGCGACAAGGAGTCGATGCTGCGCGGTTCGATGATCGAACTCGACGAGCAGGGCAACGACAAGCAGGACGGCATCAAGGTTGAGCGCACCGTGATCTCGGCACGTTACATGGCCGACGAGGACGAGGCTGCCAAGTTTGTTGGCGTTAAGGTGGGTGATACCTTTGTCTTCAACCCCCACAAGGCTTACAATGGCAACATTGCCGAGTTGGCATCGATGCTCAACGTTGACCGCAACCAGGCCGACGTGAAGAGCGACTTCCGCATTACCATCGAGGAAGTGAAGGTCAACAAGGAGGCCGAGATGAACGAGGAGTTCTTCAAGGGCGTCCTGGGCACCGACACCGAGGTGAAGGACGAGGCCGCATTCCGCGAGGCTGTCCGCGACATGATCGTCAAGGCCAATATCCCCGAGAGCAACTACCGCTTCACTGTTGATGCCCAGCGCATCCTCACCGACAAGGCCGGTGACCTGCAGTTGCCCGAGGAGTTCCTGAAGCGATTCCTGAAACTGCGCCGCGAGCAGGACGACAAGAACAATGGCGAGGTAACCGACGAGGAGGCCCAGAACATGTTCAAGTCACTGCGCTGGCAACTCGTTAAGGATCACCTGGCTCAGGAACTGGGTATCAAGGTGGAGAAAGAGGACATCGATACCGCTGCCTTTATCTTTGCCCAGCAGCAGTTGTCGCAGTATGGCATCTACAATGCCCCCGAGGATCTCGTCCGCCAGCAGGCCGAGCGCTTCATGCAGGACGACCGCGCCCGCGACATGATCCACGAGCATGCCATCGACAACAAGTTCTATGCCGCTGTCAAGGAGGCTGTTAAGGTCAACGAGAAGAGCATCAGCGTCGAGAATTTCCGCAAACTCTACGAGGAGTAATACTCGACCAGGAGGCCTGGCGGAGCGGCATCGGCAATGATGCGCCCCCGGTCAGGCAGGAAACATAATCACACATCATTATAAATGTGGGGCAGGATAGTGCGAGGCTGTCTTGCCCCACATGCTATTTTGTCAGTTGGCGCGGTTTTTGTGTAATGAGAGGCTGCGTTTTGTTGTCATGTCAATAAAAAAAGTGCACCCTTGTGTTGTAGGGTTGAGAAAAAAATATTATCTTTGAACAAAAATTAATTTTAACGACTGGATTTGAATATGGATAACGATTTTAGAAAATTTGCTGTGCACCATTTGGGAATGAATGGCTTGGCTCTGGACCAGTTTGCCGCAGGCGTGTCAAACAATTATATTTCCCCCACGATTATGGAGGAACGCCGCCTGAACGTTACCCAGATGGATGTGTTCTCGCGTCTGATGATGGACCGCATCATCTTCCTGGGAACCCAGGTCGACGATTACACTGCCAATGTCATCCAGGCCCAACTGCTCTTCCTGGACAGTTCGGACCCTGGTAAGGATATCTCGCTGTATATCAACTCGCCTGGTGGTTCGGTCTATGCCGGATTGGGCATCTATGACACGATGCAGTACATCCAGAGCGACGTCTCGACCATCTGCACCGGCATGGCCGCATCGATGGCTGCCGTGCTGCTTGTCGCCGGCCAGAAGGACAAGCGCTTTGCCCTCAAGCACAGCCGCGTCATGATCCATCAGCCGATGGGCGGCATCAGCGGCCAGGCATCCGACATCGAGATCACCTCGCGCGAGATCCTCAAACTCAAGAAGGAACTCTACACCATCATCAGCGACCATTCGGGACAGCCCTATGACAAGGTGTATGCCGACAGTGACCGTGACTACTGGATGACTGCAGCCGAGGCTAAGGACTATGGCATGATTGATAAGGTGCTCGAGCGCCAGCAGAACAACGCGGCTGCTCCTGCCCCGAGTAAACCCGAGTAAAGCAAGGCATGGCAAAAAAGAAAGACACTAACGCGCTGTATTGCAGTTTCTGTGGCCGTAGTGACAGGGAGGTGGAACTCATGCTCCCTGGCATGAACGGCTGCATCTGCAATGAGTGTGCCGAGCGTGCGGTGGAAATCTCGCATGAGTACCTGCAGAAGGCCTCGGCCTCACAATTGACCGACCTCGACATGGAGTCCCTGCCCAAGCCCGAGGAGATCAAGAATTATCTGGATCAGTATGTGATAGGGCAGGAGACGGCCAAGCGATACCTGTCGGTTGCCGTCTATAACCACTACAAGCGCCTGAACCAGCGCAGCGACGACGGGATTGACATCGAGAAAAGCAATATCATCATCGTGGGCCCCACGGGAACCGGAAAGACCTTGCTGGCCAAGACCATCGCCCGCATGTTGAAGGTCCCCTTCGCCATCGTCGATGCCACGGTGCTCACCGAGGCCGGCTATGTCGGCGAGGACATCGAGAGCCTGTTGACAAGGTTGCTGGCGGCATGTGACTACAATGTGGCCGAGGCCGAGCGCGGCATCGTGTTCATCGATGAGATTGACAAGATAGCGCGCAAGGGCGACAACCCTTCCATCACTCGTGACGTGAGTGGCGAGGGTGTGCAGCAGGGTTTGCTCAAGTTGCTGGAAGGTTCGGTTGTCAATGTGCCCCCTCAAGGCGGGCGCAAGCATCCCGAGCAGAAGATGATTGCCGTCGATACCAAGAATATACTGTTCATCTGCGGCGGCGCGTTTGAAGGCATCGAGCGAAAGATCGCCCAGCGCTTGAATACCCATGTGGTGGGCTACGGTGCGGGGAGCCACGTCAGCAAGGCCGACCGTGACAAGTTGCTGCACTTCGTGGCCCCGCAAGACCTGCGCAGTTATGGCCTGATTCCCGAGATCATCGGCCGATTGCCCATCTTGACCAACCTGGAGCCGCTGGACAAGGACGCCCTGTTGCGCATCTTGACCGAGCCCAAGAATGCCATCGTGCGCCAATACAAGAAACTGCTTGAGATGGACGGCGTGGAACTGGTCATCAATGACGATGTGCTGGAGTTTGTCGTCGACAAGTCCATCGAGTATAAACTGGGAGCACGAGGCTTGCGCAGCCTGTTCGAGACCATCATGATCGATGTCATGTATATGGCCCCCTCGATGAAGGAAAAGCGCTATGTCCTCACGCGTGAATTCGCTCAGCAGCAACTCTCAAAGTCAAATTTTGAACTCCTGACCGAAGCATAAACCATATTGTAGCCCAAAAAATATTTTCCCAAATCATTGTACACCTCACGAAATAGTTCTATATTTGTAGAATCGTTGTAACCCTAAACCTATTATTATGGCCAAGAACATAAAGTTGATATCGGCATTAAAGGAATACTTTGGCTTTGAGACCTTTAAAGGCAATCAAGAGGCAATCATCGAGAATCTGCTGGCCGAGCACGACACGTTTGTGCTCATGCCCACAGGCGGTGGCAAGTCATTGTGTTACCAGTTGCCGGCGCGCATCATGCCGGGAACAGCCATCGTCATTTCCCCTCTCATTGCACTGATGAAGAATCAGGTGGACGCCATGCGCAGTTACAGCGAGGAAGACGGTATCGCGCACTTCATTAACTCGTCGCTCACCAAGCAGGCCATCGAGGTCGTGAAGAACGACGTGCGCAGCGGCCGCACCAAGTTGCTCTATGTGGCTCCCGAGTCGCTCACCAAGGAGGAGAATGTCGCCTTTCTCAAGGATGTGCCCATTTCGTTCTATGCCATCGATGAAGCCCATTGTATCTCGGAGTGGGGACACGACTTCCGCCCCGAGTACCGCAATATCAGGCCCATCATCAACCGCATCGGTGTGCGGCCCATCATCGCATTGACAGCCACTGCGACCCCGAAGGTGCAGCACGATATCCAGAAGAACCTGGGCATGACCGATGCCGCTGTGTTCAAGTCGTCCTTCAACCGCCCCAACCTCTACTATGAGGTGCGCCCCAAGTCCAAGGATGTTGACCGTGAAATCATCAAGTTCATCAAGGCCAATGAGGGCAAGTCGGGTATCATCTACTGCTTGAGCCGCAAGAAGGTGGAGGAACTGGCCGAGGTGCTGCGCCTCAACGACATCAAGGCCTTGCCCTACCATGCCGGCATGGAGAGCGCCATGAGGAGCAACAACCAGGACGCGTTCTTGAGCGAGGACGTGGACGTGATTGTGGCAACTATCGCCTTCGGCATGGGCATCGACAAGCCCGACGTGAGGTTTGTCATTCACTACGATATACCCAAGAGCCTGGAGGGTTACTATCAGGAAACCGGCCGTGCCGGTCGTGACGGTGGCGAGGGAAAATGCATCACCTTCTACTCCCGCAAGGATCTCGACAAACTCGAGAAGTTCATGCAGGGTAAGCCCATTGCCGAACAGGAAATCGGCAAGCAGTTGCTGCTCGAGACGCGTGACTATGCCGAGTCGTCGGTTTGCCGCCGCCGCTCGCTGTTGCACTACTTCGGTGAGACCTATGAACAGGACAATTGCGGCAACTGCGATAACTGCCTCAAGCCCAAGAAACGTGTCGAGGCCAGCGAGGAACTGCGAGCCGCCATCGAGACGATTCTCGTGCTGCGTGAGCGTTTCAAGCCCGAGTATATCGCCCACGTGATGATGGGTGATGCCACCAACGAGATCCAGGGTTACAAGCACAACGAACTCGAGATCTTCGGTTGTGCCAGCGACAGGGACGAGAAATTCCTGATGGCAGTGATACGCCAGGGCGTGTTTGCCGACTATCTGGCCAAGGACATCGAGAACTATGGTGTCATCAAGGTGACCGACGAGGGCAAGAAGTTCCTCAAGAGCCGCGAGAAATTCTGGATTGTCGAGGACAACGAGTACACCGAGATGCTCGACGAGGAATTGCATGGCGGCGGCAGCGGAGCCGTTGACTCACAACTGTTCAGCATCCTCAAGGACCTGCGCCGCAAGATTGCCAAGCAGCACGGCCTGCCCACCTATGTCATCTTCCAGGAGCCGTCGCTCGACGCGATGGCAACTACCTATCCCATCACCCTCGATGAGTTGCAGAACATTCCTGGTGTGGGCCCCGGCAAGGCTAAGCGATATGGCCAGGAGTTCATCGACTTGATCAAGAAGTATGTTGATGAAAACGAGATAGAACGTCCCGAGGACATGCGTGTGCGCACCGTGGCCAACAAGAGCAAACTCAAGGTGGAAATCATCACGGCCATCGACCGCAAGGTGCCCCTCGACGCGCTTGCCGAGAGCAAGGACCTGGAGTTTGATGAACTGCTTGATGAACTCGAGGCCATCGTCTATAGCGGAACCAAGATCAATGTTTCCTACTACATCGACGAGGCCATCGACCTCGACATCGAGGAGGACATCTTTGATTACTTCAAGGAGAGTGATACCGACGATATCGAGACCGCCATGCAGGAACTGGGTGACGACTACACCGAGGAGGAAATACGCCTCGTGCGCATCAAGTTCCTGAGTGAGATGGGTAATTAATGTCGAGAGATAACATCCTAGATATTAAAAACTTAGCGAATTGGCGGTTTGGCGTGAATTTGTGATTATACGTTTAGGCTGTCATGATTGTTCGCCCCGATATAAGTGTTAAAGAAATGTTAAAAAATAGGGGGGTAAACATTTTTCGCACTAGATGCTATACCTTTGTGGAACCAAGGTGAGCCACACAAGAGGGTCATCGGGTTCTGCTCTCGATGCGGCCTTTGGAAGGAAGAATTAATTACAGGACCCGACGTCAATGTTGAAAATGGAAATGATGCGTAGGTCGTTTTTTACTGCTTTCATGATGCTTGCCCTGTGCGGCACTGTTTATGGACAGGAGGTGAAATCCGATCCTCAAGTGAATAGGGCCGAGCATGCGGCAAGGGCCATCTCCAAGTTGACCGAAGTCAATAAAGCATGGCATTCCAGTGAGCAGATGCCGGAGTTCCCCGGTGGCGACAAAGCCCTGATGGATTTCTTGCGCACTCACATCAAGTACCCCATGCACGCGGCAAAGTTTGGTGTGGAGGGGCGCGTTGTCGTGACGTTTGTTGTTCAGAGGGACGGTTCGGTTACCGATTTCAAGATAGCCAAGTCGGTCGATAAGGAACTTGATGAAGAGGCATTGCGCGTGTGCAAGTTGCTGCCCAAGTTCACCCCGGCAACCAAGGACGGCGAGCCGGTTCCAGTTTGGTACACATTGCCTGTCACCTTCAAGTTGAACAAGAAACCCGATTTTGAAGAAATGGCGCCATCGAAGTGGTGAGCCCCATCAGGTACCGATAAAAAATGTACACGGGATATAATTTTTCCTGTGTACATTCGTTATTTAGGTATATACAGAATGAAAAAACGTAAAATATAGATTCTAACCAACCAAAAGAAGATGAAAGCAAAACTCTTGATTTCTTCGTTGCTGTTGGGTACTGCGATCCTCGCCATAGCAAAGGGGGATCCTGTTCTCATGACTATCAACGGCAAAGACGTCAAACTCTCGGAGTTTGAGTACCTTTATCACAAGAACAATCAGCAACAGGTCGAGAAAGAAACGCTTGACCAGTATGTGGAACGCTTTGTGCTCTACAAGCAGAAGGTGGCCGATGCCGAGGCTGCTGGCATCGACACGACGGCCGAATTCCGTCGCGAGTTTGACGGTTACCAGAAGGATCTTGCGGCCCCCTATATGGTCGAGGACACGTCCTATCGCTGGCAATTCATCAACGAGGCCTACGAGCGTTATCAGAAAGAAATCGATATTGACCACTTCATGCTGCCCCTGGGTGAGACTGCCGAGGAGACCGACAAGAATATCGCTAGAATGGACAGCATCCGCACCTGCATCCTGAATGGCGAGTCCTGGGAATCACTGGTGGCCAAGTACTCCATGGATCCCTCCAAGCAGCGCAATCAGGGCCATTATGGTTTTGTGTCATCGGGCATGTTCCCCTATGAGTTTGAGAACGAACTGTATAACACGCCTCTTGGCTCGATTTCCAAGCCCTTCCGCACCCAGTTTGGCATCCACATGCTGCGCGTCAACAACATGCGTGACCGCAACGACGTTCATGCCAAGCACATCCTCAAGTTGTTCCCCCGCAATGCGACCGAGGAGCAGAAAGCCCAGTGCAAGGCCTCGATAGACTCTATCTACGCCCTGCTCAAGGCTGGCGCCAACTTTGAGGAACTGGCCAAGAAGGAGTCCCAGGATGGCAGCGCCCAGCGTGGTGGCGACCTGGGATGGTTTGGCCGCGGACGCATGGTTCAGCCGTTTGAGGACAAGGCATTTGAACTGGCCGACGGCGAGATCAGTGAGCCGTTTGCAACCCAGTTTGGTTATCACATTATTAAAAAGGTGGCCCATGGCATTCCCTCGTTTACCGACATGCGTCCCAACATCGAGCGCGCAATCGAGCGCGACGCCCGTGCCAACCTGATCCGTACCCGCCGTCTGGATGACCTCAAGTCCAAGTATGGTTATGTCTTGAATCCCGACTTTGAGTCCTACATGGCTAAGGCCTTGAGCGATAATGGCGGCCGTTTTGACTCAACTCTTGTCTTCAATGCCATCAAGGGCGTGAAATTGCCCATGTTCACTTTTGCCGGCAAGAATTCGGCCACTGTCGAGCAGTTGCTGCCCCTGCTTGCAACCAAGAGAATGCCAGCCGGAGCCCCCGAATACCGGGCGATTGCCAAGGCTGATGAGGCCAAGAAGTTTATCATGGCCAAGGTGGATGACGTTGCCGACAAGATGCTCATGGAGCACCATGCCCGTGAGTTGGTCAAGAACAATCCCGAGTACCGCAACTTGATCAATGAGTACCGCGATGGCATGATGCTGTTTGAAATCAGCAACCGCCGCGTGTGGAAGGCTGCCAGCAAGGACACCGTGGGCCTTGAGCAATATTTTGCCGAGAACCGCAGCAAGTATAGTTGGGATGAGCCTCACTTCAAGGGCATCATCTTGAGTGCCAAGAGTGACAGCATCCTCAATCTGGTAAAGGCCGACGTCTTGAAATTTGGCGCCGACACGCTCACCGAGGCCCTTCACAACAAGTATGGTGCTGACATCCGCATGGAGCGCATGGTGGTGAAGAAGGGTGAGAACAATCTGGCCGATTATCTGGCTTTCCATGCCATTGACAAGCCCGAGCGCAAGGGTTATCCCGAGTTCATGATCATCGAGGGCGGCATCATCAACCAGCCCGAGGAGATGAACGATGTGCGTGGTCTCGTTACCAGTGACTATCAGGATGTGCTTGAACAGCGCTGGAAAGATGAACTGGCAGCCAAGTATCCTGCTAAGATCAACAAGAAAGTGCTCAAGAAAGTGAAATGATGTCTCATTCACGCTAGATAATAAAATGTCCTGCGCGGGTTATTCCCGTGTGGGACATTTTGTTACTGTCTATCTCGTGAATCAAAACTGAAATTGTCCTCACTCGGTTGAATCGGGTGGTAAAAATGCGTCTGATTGATGTTATATTAGATGTTTTTGATAGTAAATATCCTAGAAATGAACGAAAAAAGTCGTTTGAGTTGATGGGTTTTTAAAAAATGTTTTAAATTTGCGGTGCGCTTTACAATGTTTAACCTGTTTGCTATTTTACGAAGCGCGTTTAATGGGCTTATTGAACAAAATCTATTGCGTCATGTTTAAACAATTACTTCAGATTGTTTGTGCTACGCTCTTGATGTTGCCAATGTCATTTATTGACCTTGGTGCTCAGGGTGTTGAACAAAAATATGGATGGGACCAAGGTTTCTATTTCCAAGTGCTAGATGATGGGGTATCAGCCATGATTATTGCTCCGGAGAGCGGTCAGTATGATGGAAATAAAGTTATCCCCAAGACGGTTTCAAACGATTATGGAACCTACACGGTGACCGAGATTGGTGCCGCATTCCAGTACTGTAATGAATTGATCAGCGTGAGCATCCCCGAGACGGTGGTGAAGATTTCTGCTGAAGCATTCATCGGCAGTTCGTCATTGGTTCGACTGGAATTGAGGGGTGGCGTAGCGTCGATTGGTAACGCTGCGTTTGCCAAAACCAATATTCAGGAGTTGATACTTGGCGAGAATGTTACAAGTATCAAGAACTTGAAAATTGATCCTCTGACCATCAATACTGCTGCGATGACACCTCCCGAGTGTGATGAGAATTCATTTATGTCCTATGATGCCGACCTCACGGTTCCCTCAGGCGCTCTGGATGCCTATCGCAGTGCTCCCATTTGGGAAAACTTCTTCAAGGTTGAATCATTGACACTGAGCGAGAGCATCCTGGAACTGTCACTTGGCTCATCGATGACCCTCGAGGCCATCATGCAGGCCCACAACCTGGATTATTCCTGCATTGAGTGGTCAACCAGTGATGAGAGTGTAGCAACCGTTGTTGACGGTGTGGTCACCGCGCTCGGAGTTGGCGAATGTGACATTACGGTTTTCTGCCAGGATAAGTCGGCTACCTGCCATGTCGTGGTAAGGCCTATTTTGCCCACGTCGATTGAGTTAGACGTCCATAATGTCACTATGAATCTGGGCGAGAAGACCCTTATCGTGGCAACCATATTACCTGAGAATACAACCGACAAGACTGTCGTGTGGACCAGCAGCGACGAGTCAATTGCCGTTGTCGAGAATGGAGTGATTATGGCTGTCGGCGTCGGTGAATGTATTATCACTGCCAATTGCCAAGGTCTGACTGATCATTGCCGTGTGCAAGTCCTGCCCATTCTTCCCGCATCTGTTGAACTGAATACCCACGAGGCCGAGATGACGATTGGCGAGACGCTGACGCTCGAAGCGACCGTAATGCCCGAGAATACAACCGACAAGACGCTTGTGTGGAGCAGCAGCGACGAGACCGTAGCCACCGTGGTTGATGGCGTTGTCACGGCAGTCGGCGTAGGCTCATGCGACATCACGGTATCGTGTCAGGGCGTGAGCGACGTGTGCCACATCGTTGTGAATCCCATCTTGCCCGCATCTGTCGAACTGAATACCCACGAGGCCGAGATGACGATAGGCGAGACACTGACGCTGGAGGCGACCGTCTTGCCCGAAAATACAACCGACAAGACGCTTGTGTGGAGCAGCAGCGACGAGGCTGTAGCCACCGTGGTTGATGGCGTTGTCACGGCAGTCGGCGTAGGCTCATGCGACATCACGGTGTCGTGCCAGGGCGTGAGCGACGTGTGCCACATCGTTGTGAATCCCATCTTGCCTGCATCTGTCGAATTGAATACCCATGAGGCTGAGATGAGGATTGGCGAGACGCTGACACTCGAGGCGACCGTCATGCCCGAGAATACAACCGACAAGACGCTTGTGTGGAGCAGCAGCGACGAGACCGTAGCCACCGTGGTTGATGGCGTTGTCACGG
>Ga0310695_10010362_pt1 | contig 13657 bp, 10 predicted proteins | sample RumenRJG_04DNA_FD_203882 | JGI IMG/M metagenome (GOLD analysis project Ga0310695, IMG submission 203882) | Bovine rumen microbial communities from Lethbridge, Alberta, Canada - RJG_04 (v2) (version 2) | ecosystem: Host-associated > Mammals > Digestive system > Stomach > Rumen | place: Canada...
ATACCTCCGTGATCGTCAAGATAGTAGTCGTCGCCGTTGTTGCTCTTGATACGCACGATGGGCAGCCGTTGCGTGATGTTGATACATACGTGGCCGTCCTGTGTGGTGTAGCACTGTGCGGTATTGACAAACGGGCTGGACTTCAGAATATCCTCAATGCGTCGTGGGTCGACGAAAGCCATGCGCTTCTCGAGCGGATATATCTGGTTGCGCTCAAGAATGTGCTTGATTTCTGATGCGCTGAGAAACCCGTTGGTCGACTCATCGGCGATGTTGATGGCCACCTTGGTGCACACCTTTGACGTCTCGTCGGGATGATTGAACGACGTGACAGCCAGTCCGAAGTAGACAGCCAGGGCAATGTCGAGTATGATGATAACGACTTTTTTCCAGCGCATGGGGTGTGTCTTGTTGTTATTGTTTACTATTTATGATACGGGTGATTTCAGCCGCATAGTTGTCCAGGTCACCGGCACCGAGAATCACCAGCACGTCGAAGTCGCGGCTTTTTACCAGATCCAGCACTTCGTTTTTCTTGATCATGCTCTTCTCTACGCCTTCCTTCAGATTGTCGTAGATGAGCTGTGAGGTGACACCAGGGATGGGCTCCTCACGAGCGGGGTAGATATCGCAGAGGATGACCTCATCGAGCTGGCTCAGCGCATTGGCAAACTCGCGGTAGAAATCGCGGGTGCGGGTATAGAGGTGGGGCTGGAAGATGGCCGTAATCTTGCGGTTGCGGTAGAGCTCGCGAATGCTCTTGGCACTCTGAAAAATCTCTTGCGGATGGTGGGCGTAGTCGCTCAGGAATACGTGCCGGTCGTTCTTGATCTTGAAGTCGAAACGGCGGTCAACACCTCCGTAAGTCTTCATGCCGTAGCGAAGTTCCTCGGCCGTACATCCGTTGAGCTGTGCCATGGCCATGGCAGCGATGCCGTTCTCGATGTTGATGGGGATGGGCTGTCCCAGCTGGATGCCTCTCACCGTCTCGATGGGTGACACAAAGTCGAATGTAATCTCACCGTTGTCGATGACTATGTTCTCAGCATGGAAATCGCCCTCGTTGAGACTGTAGTCAAAGGTGCGCACACCGCTCTGGACATCGGCCTTCATGGCCAGTCCGCGATGGATGATCAATGCCCCGCCTGGCTGGATGAGGGTGGTGTAGTGACGGAAACTCTCGAGATAGGCCTCGGGAGTGCCATAGATGTCAAGATGGTCGGGGTCGGTAGAAGTGATGACGCTCATCCAGGGGCGCAGCCAATGGAACGAGCGGTCGAACTCGTCGGCCTCAATCACTACGTAGTCGCTCTCCTTGCTCAGGATGTAGTTGGTGCCATAATTCTTAGAGATGCCTCCCAAGAAGGCATTGCAGTCCTGATGGCTCTGATGCATGATGTGGGCGCACATGGTCGATGTGGTGGTCTTGCCGTGTGTACCTGCAAAGCAGAGGCCTTTGTGAGCACGGGTGAGGGTACCCAATACCTGTGCGCGTTTCTGTATCTCAAAGCCGTTCTCGCGGAACCACATCATCTCTTGGTGCTCACTGGGTACGGCCGGGGTATATATGACCAGTGTGGTGGCGGCTTTCTGACAGGCATGGGGTATCATATCGACGTTTTCCTCGTAGTGAATCAGCATGCCTTCTTTTTCCAGTTGGCGCGTCAGTTCAGAAGGGGTCTTGTCGTAGCCGGCCACGACCACTCCCTTGCTCATGAAGTAGCGGGCAAGGGCACTCATGCCGATGCCGCCAGCCCCCACGAAATATACTGCTTTAATATTCTTTAGTTCCATTTTTTCGTTCTTACTGCTTGATCATCTTCAATACCTCGTCGGCAATGATATCGGCCGAGTGGGGTAGTGCAAGTTTCAGGATGTTTGTTCTCAATGCGTCCAGACGGGCAGCGTCCTGAACGGTGCTGACAGCCATCGGCAGCAGCTGTGCCGGTGCATCGGCATCTTTTACGTAGAGGGCAGCGTCTTTCTGCACCAGTGCCATGGCATTCTTCGTCTGGTGGTCCTCGGCCACATTCGGTGAGGGAACGAGGATGACGGGTTTGCCAATGAGGCAGAACTCCGAGATGCTGCTGGCTCCGGCGCGGCTGATGACCAGGTCGGCTGCTTTGTAGGCTGCACCCATGTCGCTGATGAAGTCGAGCACTTTGAGCATGGGCAGGTTCTTGCCCTCAAGCTGTTTGCTGATGGTGGGGTAGTAATACTTACCCGTCTGCCAGATGAATTGCACACCCGACGAAGCCACCAGGTCGAGATGCTGCATGACACTCTCGTTGATGGTGCGGGCTCCCAGGCTTCCGCCCACCAGCAGGATGGTCTTCTTCTTGGGGTCGAGGCCCAAAGCGCTGATCACCTCATTGCGGTCGACGCTCGTCTCGAGCAGTGATTGGCGAACAGGATTGCCAGTCATGATGATTTTCTCGGCAGGGAAGAAACGCTCCATACCCTCGTAGGCCACACATATCTTTTGAGCTTTCTTGGCCAGCAGTTTGTTGGTGACGCCAGCATAGGAGTTCTGCTCCTGAATCAGACAGGGAATACCCATCGATGCCGCTTTGTTGAGTGTAGGGCCGCTGGCATATCCGCCTACACCTACTGCAGCCATCGGACGGAATTCCTTGATGATATCTTTGGCCATGCGCTGGCTCTTCCATATCTTCAGTAGTACGGAGAAATTCTTCAGCAGGTGCTTACGGTCGAAACCGCTGATGGGCAGCCCCTTGATCTCGTAGCCTGCTGCCGGCACGCGCTGCATCTCCATGCGCCCCAAAGCTCCTACAAACAGTATTTTAGCATCAGGGCGCTTCGCCTTGATGGCATTAGCTATCGATATGGCCGGAAAGATGTGTCCACCTGTACCGCCACCGCTGATGATAACTCTTATCTCGTTCTCCATATAGTCGTTTTTCTATGTCGTGCAAAATTAATGAAAATATTTCTTTTTTCAATATTTTCTTTGATAAAATTTGTTATGCTTGTTGATAAGCCACTTTCAGCTGCTTGTTTTTTCCTTCGTCGGTAGTCTCGTCGTCTTTCTTCTTGGCTGAGTAACTGACACTTAGGATGACTCCTATGTAGATGCAGTTGATGATGGTTGAGGTGCCTCCCTTGCTGATGAGCGGCAACGGCTGGCCGGTGACGGGTACAAGCCCGACAGCCACTAGCATATTGAACAGTGCCTGAGTGACGAGCAGCAGGGCCAGTCCCATGATGAGCAAGGCCGGGAACGCATTCACGCACCGGTTGGCAATGCTGGCTGTGCGGAACAGCAGGATGATGTAGAGCAGGCAGACAACGACGGCGCCCACAATGCCCATCTCCTCGATGATGATGGCATAGATGAAGTCTGAGAATGCCTGCGACAGGAAATCGCGCTCAACCGAGTTGCCCGGCCCTTTTCCCACTACGTTCGACGAGGCAATGGCTATGTTGGCATGAGCGACTTGCGCGTCTTTGTCGAGGTCGAACTCGTAAGGCGATATCTCTTTGTTGTCGAGGTGCTTGACGATACGCGATTTCCAAGTTCCGGCTCGGTGGAAGATCTTCTCCAGTTTGCCGGGCTTCTCGGTCACCACATCGTCGGTCTGCTCGGTCATTGCCATTTTCGCGTCGCCTTGTGCCGGAGTTTCTTTTCCTACCAGCATAATCATCGAAACGGCAAAGATGAGCAGTAGCATGCCGATACCCATCAGCCGACCTATCTGCGACATGGGTACTCGTCCGATGAACATCATCATCAGGATGACCAGACAGAGCAGGGCTGCAGTCGACAGGTTCTCGACCATGATCAATGGAATGATGAAGGCGCTGACAATCATGATGTACTTGAATGCGCGCCGGTCGGCACCTCGCTCGGTTTGCATGGCGCTTAGGATCTGGGCCACTGCCAGTATCATGGCTCCTTTGGCTATCTCAGAAGGCTGGAATTGTATGCCTACCAGACTGATCCATCGCTGTGCACCATTGGTCGACTGTCCTGCCACCAATACCCATAGCAGCGTGACAAACGCCGCCAGCAGCATGAAAGGCGTGACAATCTTAAAATACTTGCACTTGATGTTCAGGACCACAATCATGCAGACAAAACCTACTACCAGCAGTCCGAAGTGTTTCAACACAGGGCTCCAGTAGTTGCCACTCTTGTACGACAGCACGCTCGAGGCACTATATACCTCGATGATGCTGATGATGCAGAGCAGGAAGAATACTGTCCAAATGATTCCGTCGCCCTTGAATTTCTTGCTGAAGAATTTGTCTAACATGTGGTTGTCGTTATAATGCTCTTACTAATGTCTTGAATTGCTCGCCGCGGTCTTCCATGTTCTTGAACAGGTCGAAACTGGCGCAGCATGGGCTCAGCAGCACGGTCATGCCCGGTTCTGCCATCTCGTAGCAGGCCTCGACACACTCTTTCATCGAGTGGGTGTCGCGCACGGGGATGCCCAGCGGGTCGAAGAAGTTGTGTAATTTGGTGTTGTCGGCTCCCAGGTAAACAAGTCCGGCGCACTTTTCCTTCACCAGGTCCTTGATGGCGTTATAGTCGTTTCCCTTGTCCTTGCCTCCAATGATGAGAATCACCTTGGTATTCATGCTCTCAAGTGCATACCAGCAGGCATCGACATTGGTGGCTTTCGAGTCGTTGACATACTGCACGCCCCTAACGCTGCACACCTTCTCGAGTCTGTGCTCCACCCCGGGGAAGTCGCCCAGCGACTTGCGGATCACCTCTTTCTTGATACCGCTGATATTCGAGGCGATACCGGCAGCCAACGAGTTGTAGATGTTGTGCTTGCCAGTAAGGCTCAGTGCCTCTTGCTCCATGTTGAATGGGGTGGGCCACTCAATCTTGTATTTCCCCTCCTCGATATAACCGATGGAACCTTTTTCTTTCAGCTCAGAGAAGGGGCACTGAACAGAATGGATGTCATATTTTGCCAACTCGCGCTTGATAATGGGGTCGTCGTTCCAGTAGATGAAGGCGTCGTCGGCCGTCTGGTTCTGAATGATGCGCATCTTCGAGTCGACATAGTTTTGCATACAGTTGTCGTAGCGGTCCAAATGGTCGGGCGTGATATTCAGCAGAATGGCAATATTTGCGCGGAAGTCGTACATATTGTCCAGTTGGAAGGAACTCAGCTCGATGATGTAGTATTCATGAGGACTCTCGGCTACTTGCAGGGCCAGCGAGTTGCCAATGTTGCCTGCCAGTCCTGCGTCATAGCCAGCCTCTTTGAAGATATGATATATTAAGGACGTAGTAGTTGTCTTTCCGTTCGAACCGGTGATGCAAATCATCTTCGAGTTCGTGTAGCGTCCGGCAAACTCTATCTCGCTGATGATGGGTGTATGCTGATGAATCAGTTTCTGAATCATCGGGGCACTATCGGGAATACCTGGACTCTTGATGATTTCGTCGGCATTCAGGATTTTCTCTTCTGTATGATGGCCTTCTTCCCATTCTATCTGGTGGTCGTCAAGCAGTTTCTTATATTTGTCTTTGATGAGCGACATGTCGGAAACGAACACGTCGAACCCTTCTTTCTTGGCCAGTACGGCGGCACCTGCGCCACTCTCGCCAGCTCCCAAAACTACAATTCTTTTCTTCATTGTTCTTATCGTATCTTTAGGGTAATCATTGTCAGTGCAGCCAGAATGATGGTTGTAATCCAGAATCGGACGGTGATTTTCGACTCATGGAACTGTCGTTCCGGCCAGTTTTTGAAAATATACCGGCTGGTCTCGTCGAGCTGTGAGTCCAGCTTGCGGAAGTTATCGTGGATAGGGGTGGCGCGGAATACTCTGACGCGCTGTCCCTTGTGCTTATAATACTTGAACATCTGAGTCTGGATAATCACGCTCAGACTCTCTACCAGGAAGATACCACACAGGATGGGCACCAACAGTTCCTTGTGGATAATTACAGCACATACACCGATGATGCCGCCAATGGTCAGCGAACCCGTGTCGCCCATGAAAATCTGTGCCGGGTAAGCGTTGTACCAAAGGAAACCAATCATGGCGCCTACGAAGGCACATATAAAGATCACCAGCTCTTCCGAGTGGGGAATATACATGATGTCGAAATAGCTGGCATAGCCGATGTGAGACGAGACATAGGCGAAGATGCCCAATGCCACACCGATGATGGCCGCATTGCCGGCACACATGCCGTCCATGCCGTCGTTCAGATTGGCACCATTCGATACGGCGGTCACCACCAAGATGGTCATGACGACGAACAGAATCCAGCCAGCAGCCGTCTTGTATTTTCCGCAGAACGACATGATGCTCGAGTAGTCGAGGTTGTGGTTCTTGATGAACGGTATGGTTGTCTTGAGCGATTTGTGGGCCACAGCCTCATGTTTCACCACCATCTCGGTCTTGTCCTGTTGCGGAATGCTCACATTCTCGCGCATCACAGCATCAGGACTCAGATAGAGCGTAATGCCAACGATGAAGCCAATGCTCACTTGTCCGACAATCTTATACTTGCCTTTCAACCCCTCTTTGTTCTTGCGGAAAATCTTGATATAGTCGTCGAGAAACCCCAAGAACCCCAGCCAGATGGTGGTGATAATCATTAGGATGAGATAGATGTTACGCATACGGCCCAGCAGCAACACCGGTACGAGGATAGACACGATGATGATGATGCCGCCCATGGTCGGTACGCCTTTCTTCTGTGTGCCAAACGGGTCGATGCTGGCATCTCGTTGGGTCTCCGAAATCTTCCGGCGTTTCATGAATTTGATGAACCGCTCTCCAAACCATGCCGAGATGACGAGCGAGAGAATCAGCGTCAGCAGCGCGCGGAAAGAGATGTACGACCACATGTGGGCGCCAGGAATGTCGAACTGCTCGAGGAAACGGAAAAGGTAGTATAGCATTTTTGTATATTTTTTGATGTGAATAGATCGTTTTTTCTCGAAGAACTGGGGTTGCTAGTATTACCAGTTTAACTTGTCCAACAAGGATTACCAGTTCAACTAGCTGCCCTGACCATCGTTACTGTGCAAAGATGTCTCTCACCACCTCGCGGTCGTCGAAATGGTGTTTCACGCCCTTGATCTCCTGATAATCTTCGTGGCCCTTGCCGGCAATGAGTATCACATCGCCCTTCTGGGCCAGCATGCAAGCCGTCCGGATAGCCTCTTTGCGGTCTACAATGCTCACCACTTTCTTCATCTGCTGGCTGTTGAGGCCGGCCAGCATGTCGTTGATGATGTCTTGCGGCTCTTCAAAGCGCGGATTGTCGCTGGTGATGATCACCCTGTCGCTCTGGCGCACTGCCTCTTGTGCCATGATGGGGCGCTTGCCCTTGTCGCGGTTGCCGCCGGCACCACACACGGTGATGACTTTGCCTTTGCCATTGAGCACCTCGTGGATGGCTTTCAGCACATTCTCCAGGGCGTCGGGAGTGTGGGCGTAATCGACGATGGCAGTATAACCCTCGGGCGAATGAATGGGCTCCAGTCGTCCGCTGACACTCTTCAACGTGCTCATCACCAGCAGGATGTCTTCAGGATGTTTGCCCAGCATCACTGCTGCTCCGTAGACGGCTAGCAGGTTGCTGACATTGAACTTGCCGATGAACTGTACACCGACCTCATGACCGTCGACTTCGAGGTACATTCCCTCGAAATGGCATTCTAGAATGCGGGCCTTGAAATCGGCCATCGACCGTGTGGAATAGGTCTTGACCGTGGCCTTGGTATTCTGAACCATGAACATGCCGTTCTTGTCGTCGGCATTGGTGATGGCGAAAGCGCTTTTGGGCAGGCTGTCGAAGAAAGCCTTCTTGGCATCACGATAGTTCTCGAAGGTCTTATGGTAGTCCAGGTGGTCGCGCGTCAGGTTGGTGAACAAACCGCCGGTGAACTTCAGACCGCCGATGCGTTTCTGGGCAATGGCGTGGCTGCTGCACTCCATGAAGGCATATTCGCAGCCGGCGTCCACCATGCGTTTCAATAGGGCGTTGAGCTCGATGGGGTCGGGGGTGGTGTGACTGGTGGGGATAGTCTCGTCTTCAATGTAGTTGCAGACTGTCGAGAGCAGTCCGCACTTATGTCCCATCTTGCGGAACATATTATATAATAAGGTGGCAATGGTTGTCTTTCCGTTAGTGCCGGTTACGCCCACCAGTTTCAGCCGGGATGTGGGGTCTCCGTAGAAAAGGGTGGCCACAGGACCGACGGCGTCTTCGGTCGACGCCACTTGCACATATGTCACTCCCTCTGCGCGCGCTTCGGGCATGTCCTCGCAGAGTATGGCCGCAGCACCCAGGTCGATGGCTTTCTGGATGAAAGAGTGGCCGTCCACCTGAGTGCCTTTGATGGCTACGAACAGATGACCCGGCTGGATGCGCCGCGAGTCGATATTGACGCCTGTAATCTCGACAGTATTGTCGCCAACGATGGCAACAGGCTCGATGTTCTTGATCAACGTTGTCAGTTCCATATCCTTGTCTTTTTTATTATTTCATTGTCAGTGTACAGCTTTCGCCCTTCTTGATGAAGTGGCCGGCAGGTAAGCTCTGTGCCGTCACTTTGCCACGGCCCTCCAGTCTCACCTTGACACCTCTGCTCTCCAGGAGGTAGACGGCATCGCGTGCCCCCATGCCCAATACGTCGGGAATGTAGGCATTGCCGTATTGTTTGACGCGTGTCAGTTGCAACGCGTTGCTGTTTCTTACCACCTTTCCCCACAAGGGATTGCCTTCGGCATAGCTGCCGTTCCATCCGTCGTCGGCCTTGATGCCCAGATGGGCCAGCACATAGTCGGCTGCCAGCAGGTTGCCCTGTTTCACGTCGGGCACCAATATGGAAGTGGAGTCTTTAGCGTCGGCGACACTCAATTTCACATTCTGGGCCATGATACCTTCCGATATGTGGTGGAACACCAGACCGCTCATGCCGCCGCCCGACGCCGGAAGACCCGACTTCTGGATGCACACGATGCAGCTGTAGCGGGGATTGTCGGATGGGAAGAAGCCGGCAAACGAGAGCAGGTATGACGAAGTCTTACCGCCACGGTTCCAAATCTGTGCCGTTCCGGTCTTGCCCGATACGGGGAATGACTGCGAACCGGCCTGCTTGCCCAGTCCCTGGCTGACCACATGGCGCAGAATGGTCTGCATGGTCTTGATGGTCTGTGGCTTGGCAATCTGTTCTTTCAGGACCACAGGCGGATACTCGGCAATCACCTGACCGTCTTTCATCACCTTTTTCACGAATCGCGGTTGCATCATGCGCCCGTTGTTGGCAATGGCATTATAGAAGGTCAGTGTTGAGATGGGCGGCACCTGCGTCTCATATCCAATGCTCATCCACGCCAGTGCCGTTTTGCTCCAGTTGGCCCAGTGCTTGCCTGTTTTGTCTTTCCGGGGCATGCGTATCTTGGCTGGTGAGGCTCCCTGCAATGGGATGTGCAGGTCGTCGGCCAGTCCGAAGCTGTGGATTTTCTTCACGAATCTCTCGGGTTGGTTGAAATAGTATTCGTCAACGATGCGGCTCACTCCGACATTCGAGCTGACCTCCAGCGACCTTGGCAGCGATATCACACCGTAGCCGCCACGGTGCCAGTTGTGGTCTTTCATGGGGCGTCCGTGCATCTGGTAAATGCCGCTGCCAGTATCCACCTTCTTCAATGTGTCGCACATCCCGTCGTCAAGTACAGCCAGGATAGAGGCCGTCTTGAACACGGAACCGGGCTCCAGCAAGTCGCTCACGGCATGGTTCTTCACCTCGCGATATTCACCGTCAATGCATTTCTCCATGTTGACGATGGCTTTGATGTCGCCTGTGGCTACCTCCATCACAATGGCTACGCCCACGTTGCCGTTGATCTTCTTCAACTCATCAATCACCGAGCGCTCCGCCAAGTCTTGCATCGACACATCGATGGTCGTCACGATGTCGGCGCCATCGACGGGCGGGGTGTCCATTATATTAAGGTAACGATTCATCACCTTCCGGCGATGAATCAGACCATTGCTTCCGCGTAGAATGGAGTCGTACGACAGCTCGAGTCCGAAGCGGGCGGTGTCTTTGGCACCATACATGTCGCCCACCGTTCGTCCTGCCAGCGACCCGAACGGTCGTTTCCGGGCGTTGAACTCCTCTACATGGAATCCGCCCTTGTAGGATATCATGTTGAAGATGGGCAGTTTCTTCACTTCCGAGTAGGTGCTGTAGTCTACGCGTCGTGGCCAGACAGCCAGGTTGCGGCTCATCTTCTTATGACCGGCCTCCAGGTCGTGCTTGAACTCAGTGGCCGACTTCTGCGGGAAAATCTGGTGCAGTCCGTCGCAGATGCTGTCCAGCTTAGCATACCATAGCGAGTCGTTCTTTGCGTCGTGCAAGGCCTGGAAGTCCATATACATCTTAAACTCGGGCAGCGAACTGGCCATGAGCCGTCCGTCGCAGCTGAGGATGTTGCCGCGTGTGGGTTTCACGTCGACGCTGTCTTTCTTCAGTCTGGAGGCCACCTTCATCCAGTAGTCGCGCTTCACCGTAGAGATGTAGAGCGCCTTGCCCACGATGAGCACACCTATGAGAAGCATCACATAGGCTATCATCTTGTAGCGTGGTACGATTTTCTTTCTGTCAAATTGGCTGCTCATTTCTCTGGTACATTGATGATATATGGTGGTTGATCGGCAATGTGCAACACACTGTCTTTGTTGTTTCTCAGCATTTCAAGCACGTGGCTCTCGCGGCATTTCTCTGTGAGCATGCTGCTGCTCGAGAGTGCTTTGTATTTTGCATCCAACAGTTCTTTGTTCAGCTTGTCAATCTCCAGCAGGTTCTGCTGGCAGCTGTAGCGGTTGGAGATATAGACAATGACGAAGGCAACGATGATGAGGATGATGCCGATTTGCCTCCTGAGCATGCTGGCGGTCAGGAAGTCGCCGCCCAGGATTTTGCGCAGCGTGATGCTGGAGGTCAGTGTCTCCTCGTCCTCGCGCGCCTGTTCCTGAATGACCTCCTTCAGCGAAGGCTCCTCTTTCGTTGGAGCCTTGTCGCTAGGGTTGGCGTTGCCAGTGGCAGGTGCCTCTTGTTCCTTTTCTTGTATGTCTTTTATCTTGTCACTCATCTTTTTTCTGCAATTCTAAGTTTTGCGCTGCGGCTGCGCGGGTTTCGCTCTTGTTCCTCGTCACTGGGAGTGATGACCTTATTGCTGACCAGCGTGAAGGGTGATGCTATGCGCCCGAAGAAGTCCTGTTCGGCCTTTCCCTCCACATTGCCGGCCTTCATGACATTTTTCACGATGCGGTCTTCCAGCGAGTGGTAGGTGATGACCGACAGTCTTCCGCCCGTTGCTATCAGCTCTGTGGCTGCCCGGAGCATATCCTTCAGGGCCTCCATTTCGTGGTTCACCTCGATGCGCAGGGCCTGAAACAGTTTGGCCGTGTCTTTCTTCTCGCGCTCACGTCCCATCAGCCGTGCCGTCACCTCCATTAGGTCTTGTGTGGTCTCGATGCGTTTGCCGGCTCTGGCCTTCGTAATGGCGGCGGCGATTTTCCGAGCGTTTTTCAGTTCTCCATATAAATAGAAGAGGTCGGCCAGTTGCTCTTCCGTATAGTCGTTCACAATGTCGGCAGCCGTCTGTTGTGCCCTTTTGTTCATGCGCATATCCAGCGGAGCGTCGAAACGGAAGGAGAAGCCTCGGGTCTCGTCGTCGAAGTGATGGCTCGAGACACCCAGGTCGGCCAGCAGACCGTCTATGTGCTCCACCCCATAGTAGCGCATCCAGTTCTTCAGATACCTGAAGTTAGAACGCACAAAGGTGAACCGCCCGTCGTCGACGATGTTCTTTTCGGCGTCAGCATCCTGGTCGAAGCTGTACAAATGGCCGTTCTTGCCTAGTCTTGACAAGATTTCGCGACTATGACCGCCACCGCCGAACGTTACGTCCACGTAAATCCCGTCGGGCTTGATATTCAAGCCGTCAATACTCTCTTTCAAGAGTACAGGCACGTGATATGTCGGAGCCGTCATCATCATCGTATCAGAAAGGCATGGTCATAATCTTCTCCAGTTCGCTGCTGAATTCCTCGTCGTTCAGGAATGTCTGTTCCAAAGAGCCCTCTGCCCATATCTCTATGGTGTTGTCGTTGCCAATGAAACGAATGGCCTGTTCGATGCCTGCAGCCTGGAGCAGACGCTTCGAGATGAGCAGACGGCCGTTGCCGTCGAGCACTACTTCCTCGGCTTGCGAGGTGAACTGACGGAACAACGATTCTTGTGCCTTGTTCCACATGCTCAGCTGCTTGCGCAGCATGTCGGTGCGTTCGTTCCATACCGACTCGGGATAAATCACAAGGCACTTCTCATGTACATGCTGGCGAAGCATCAGACGCTCCTCGCCGGATGCCTGGAGCACCTTGCGAAAAACAGCCGGCAGGAAGGCTCTTCCCTTGGCGTCGATCTTTGCTTCTATATTTCCTAAAAACCGCATACGTACATTTAAATATGGAATTCGGCTTCAAAATTACATAAAAATCCCCACAATCCACCACTTTTCTCCACAAATTTTTCAAAAAGCTGCATTTTTCTTGATTTCTCGCAATCTTTTCTCTCGAAAGAGGGTTTTCCCGTTGGGCTGATTTCTGTCGGATGGTGTCATTTTCCGTCTTGTCTTTGCAGCTATTAAGGGGTTGCCCGTGATGGTTATTGATGCTTGATGAAGAGAGAAAAAAGAGTGGGCGCATGACAGAAAAAACCGTTCAGACGCAAAAAAAGTTTCATGTTTGGAATATTTTTAAGGAAAAATGCCACGATTTTGAAAAATTAGCGTTATTTTTGCAAATTGTTAGTATCATTTAATAGCATGAAGCAACTTTCAGAGAAAACAGTCGACGTTGATGACATCCTACGTGGAAAAATGGGTCCGAAGGCAAAATATGTACCTACGGGCTGGCTCAAGCGCATCGTCCATCAGGACGAGGTGAATCGTTTCCTGTGGGAGAGCCGCGGCAAAACAGGCGTTGACTGGCTCGAGGAGTGCGTACGCTACCTCGACATGACACTCGAGATTGAAGGTAAGGAGAACTTGCCCGATAAAAACGACGGCCGATTGTATACATTTGTCAGCAACCACCCGTTGGGAGGTGTCGATGGCGTGGCACTCGGATCGGTCATTGGCCGGCACTACGACGGCCGTTTCCGTTATCTTGTGAATGATATCCTGATGAATCTGCCAGGACTTGCTCCTGTCTGCATCCCCATCAACAAGACCGGTAAGCAGAGCCGCGATTTCCCTGCCATGGTGGAGGCTGGTTTCCAAAGCGATAACCACATGCTGATGTTCCCGGCAGGAATATGCTCGCGGAAAATCAACGGTCAGGTGCACGACATCCCCTGGAAGAAAACCTTCATCACCAAAAGCGTGCAATATCAGCGCGACATCGTGCCCATCCATTTTGGCGGGCAGAACTCGGAGTTCTTCTACAAATTGGCCAACTTCAGCGACAAGTATGTGAAGAAGGTGAATATCGCCATGCTCTTTCTTGTTGATGAAATGTACAAAAATGTGCATAAAACCTTCCGTGTGGCCATCGGGAAGCCCATCCCCTGGCAGACATTCGATAAGTCAAAAACACCGATGGAATGGGCAAAATTTGTAGAAGACAGCGTTTATC
>Ga0310695_10010363_pt1 | contig 13655 bp, 8 predicted proteins | sample RumenRJG_04DNA_FD_203882 | JGI IMG/M metagenome (GOLD analysis project Ga0310695, IMG submission 203882) | Bovine rumen microbial communities from Lethbridge, Alberta, Canada - RJG_04 (v2) (version 2) | ecosystem: Host-associated > Mammals > Digestive system > Stomach > Rumen | place: Canada...
TCTTCTGTTTTGTTTTTTTCATTATATTTTGTATTTTTTTTATTATTGTTATGATTTTTTTTATTTTCTAAGGATATGTTATCTAAACTTAATTGATCATTTAAAACTTTTATAGCACTTTTAAAATTATTTTCTTTAAAATTACCATTTTTATCAACACATAAATAAATTGCATTTCCCTTATGAGGATAAATATAATGTTGTAAAGGAACAGGTCTAAAATCAGTATAAACAACATTACAAGGTTGTTTTTTAATTTTACAAATCCACATAGCAAATTCTCTAGCATTAGGTATAGTAGCACTTAAAAAAACATAATTAATTTTATTACTTAATAAAATCATAGTCTCTTCCCAAATAACACCTCTTTCCTTATCTCTCATATAATGAACTTCATCAAAAATAACCCAAGCCATTTCTTTAGTAATTTCACTTCCTTTAAATAACATATTTCTTAAAATTTCTGTAGTCATTACTATACAACTTGCATTTTGATTCATTGTTACATCTCCAGTCATTAAACCAACATCATTAAATGCTTCTTTTAATTCACGATATTTTTGATTACTTAATGCTTTTATTGGTGATGTATATATTACTCTCTGATTATCTCTTAGTGACATTGCTATTGCATATTCAGCTATTACTGTTTTACCTGCTGAAGTATGAGCTGCTACTAAGACACTTTCATGTTTTTCTAAACAGGAAATTGCTCTTTTTTGAAATTCATCTAATTGGAATGGATAAACTTTTGCTGGTGGTTTTTTTTCTAATGGCTTTGAAAAAAATGAATTTTGGGTGTTATTGTTATTTGAAATATTTTTATTATTATTATTATTATTTGGGAAATTATTATTATTGTTGTTTTTAATGTTGTTATTTGTATTTATATTGTTTTTTGGATTTTCAGTATTATTGTTTATTTGAGTGTTTTCTTTATTTTTTTCTTCTTCGGGTTTTTCTTTTATTGTTTCATGATATCCTCCTTTAAATTTTTCTGTTTTTATTATAAATCCTATATTTTCTGGAAGTTGACTTGAATCTAAATCTTCATTTTCTTTTTTTTCTTTTTCTTCTGAATATTGAAAATTTGGTAATATTTTTAATATTTGCTTTTCAAGAAGTATATCTTCTATTTTTTCTGTATTTTCATTTGTGTCATTTTCATCATTTTTCACTTCGGGATTTTCTTTTACTAAATTTTCATTTTCTTTATCATTTATTTTTTTTGATGACGAATTCCTTTTATTTCCTAAAAATTCTTTATTTTTATTTTTATTATTTTTATTTTTAATTTTAGTCTTATTTTCCTTTTCATCATCAATATCAAAATTATCAAACAAATCATCATTTTCCATAAAAATAAGATAATAATTAAAAATTATTTTTACTTAAATATTAAAAACAAAAAAAAAAAAAAAACAAATTAAAATAAATAAAAAAAAAAATAAAACAAAAAAAAATTAAAAAAACTAAATTAAAAAAAATTAAAAAAATGACATCTAGTGAATATGAAAATGCATCAAGTATCGAAGCTCAAAATGCTCAAAAATTATCATTACTTCGTTTATTTTCAAAAATACATAAAAGTGAAACATCCCCATTAACAAATGAAGAAGCAAATAATTTTTTAAAAACAAATGGTAATTTTGAAGAAAAATTTCTTCAAAAAATAATGAAAGGTTGTGTTCCAAATGAACAAACAACAACAGTTGGTCAATTTATACAAAATTTAATTTTAGCTTATCGAGAATTAAAAAATTCAAATGAACAATTAAATTCTGCATATCAACAAAAGAAAAAATATTTAGAAGAAATTGAAGAAAATTTAAAAAAAAATGAAAATGAAATTTTAAATAATGAAGGATTATCAAATAATACAATTGTAAAAATTGATTTATTTGAAATTAATTTAAAAAAAAAAAATTATGAAAAATATTCAATTACTATAAAAGTAAATGATAATATTTATGAAACTTCACATTTTTCCCCAGATAAAAAAATAATTGAAAATGAACAATTTTCATTTAAACCAAAAACAAAAAATGATTTAATTACTTTTGAATTACATGGAATAAATGAAGAAAATAATGAAAATAATGAAATTGGACAAGCATTTTTAAATTTAAATGAATTAAATAAACAAGAAGAATATGAAATACAATTAACTATTCCAGATCAAGAAAATTCTTCTCGTAATATTAATGAAGAAAATGCTGCTGGAATTATTAAAACTAAAGTTATTTTTATTTGGTCTTATAATGATTATTATAAAGAACAATTAAATATTGAAAATGATGTTTATGATAAAATTGAAAGTAATTTAAATAAAACTAAAAATTATTTAAATCAATTAAATTCACTTATTCCTTTTAATGATAATGTTAATGATAATAATTTTAATCATAATGTTAATTATAATTTTAATAATGGAAATTATGCTTTAAATAATAATAATTTTAATAAAAATAATCAAAATCAAAATTATAATTTAAATAATTTTTTTAAAATTGAAAATTTACATGATATTAATAATGAATATACAAGTGATCAAAAATATAATATTTATTATGTATTAACTGTTTGGGTTTTTGTTTTTATTATGGAAAGTTTTTCAAAAAATAATTTTATTAATGGATTTTGTATAATCTTTACTATAATTTCTATTACTTATGCTAATAAATATTTAAATTATATTATTTATTTAATTGCTTTTTCTATTTTTTTTGATTTAATTTGGATTTTATTTTGTAGTACTTCTTATTGGAATGGTAAAAGTGGATTTATTTATTTTCTTGGAGCATTATTTACAGTTATTAGTATTGCAACTAAAGGAGTTATGACTTTTTTATTATTAAAAAAAAATAGATAATTGAATGAAATATATAACTTTTTTTTATTTAAAGATAATATTTAATTTTTAATATATCAATATATTTAAATATACTTTATTTTATTTTGTTTTTAAACTCTATTATTTAAATTTGATTTTTTGATTTTTTATTAAAAAATATAAAATAATTAATATTAATAATTGATTAAAAAAAATAATTTGTTTAAAAGTAAATAAAAAATATTTAATTATAATTTTTTACTAAAGAAAAAAAAAAATTAATTATTTTTTACTTAAAAATTGACTGACAATTTTTAAAAACAAAAGATATAAATACTCAAACTAAAAAATAAATTTCAATTAAAAAAACAAAAATATGTCATCAGAAGTATTAAAACAAGAAACAAATCAAGAACAAACCTTTATCCCAAAACAAATATCAGTAACAGAAGTATTAAACATAGATAAATTAATAGAATTACAAAAACCCAAATTTGAAAATTTCATATTTGCTAATCCCCCAAAAACAAAAAATACATTAGGAAGAGAAAGAATATGTTGTTCAAATTTTTTCCCATTTATTTTAAATATAAAAAATGATTTATTTACAAAATATTCAATTCAAATTAATCCTTCAATCCCAGATGATAGTAAAAGTTACAGAAGACATCTTTTTTCTTTAGCAAGTAAATTAATAAAAGAAAAATTAGGTGATTTCTTTTTTCAAAATACTGCAATTTATTCAATGAATGATATAAAAGAACCAATTGAAATTAATATTAAAGATAAAGAAATTGATTATCAAATTACTTTAACTTTTGCTTCTCATATTAATAAAAGTTCAAGTGAAATTTTACCAATTTATAAAAATTACTTTTCAAAATGTATAAAAAATTTAAATTTTATTCAATTTAAAAGAAATTATTTTGATAAAAATAAATTAACTTCATTTGAAAATATTGAATTATGGCCTGGGATTTCTCCAAATGTAAAAATGGTTGGAAATAATGTTTTTTTAAATTTATCACCAATTACAAAAGTAATAAGAAATGAAAATGCTTTATCTTTCCTTAGTAAATTAGTAGAAAAATTTAAATCAAATTGTGATTATCAAAAAAGAGTAAATGAAAGTATACAAAATTTATCTGTTATAACAAGATATAATGGAGATAAAAATTATAAAATTGAAGGTGTTGATTTTGCAAAAAATGTTCATTCTACTTTTACAAAATCAAATGGTGAAGAAATTAAATTTTTAGATTATTATAAACAAAGATATCCAAAAATTCATATTACTGATTTAAATCAACCTTTATTAATAAGTGAAATACATAATAATAAAATTTATTTAATTCCTGAATTATGTTTTATGACTGGATTAAGTGATGAAATTAGAAATGATTTTAAAAAAATAAAAGAAATATCAAAATTTACAATTGGTCATGTAAATTCAAAATTTAATGAATGTATCGAATTAGTAAATCGAATTAATAATAATGAAAAATGTAAAACAATGTCAAATATTTTTAATATATCAATTGATCCAAAACCAATGACAATAATAGGAAGAGAATTAAATCCAGGAAATATGATAATGTCAGAATCAATTCAAATAAAAGGAAATAAAGATTTAGATAGAGAAAGTCAAAAACCATTAAAATACACTCCTAATAAAGTAAATTATATATTAGTTGTTTATAGAAAAGAATTCCAATATAGAAATATACAAAAAACTCTTAATCAAACTGCACAAACTTATAATTTTAATATTAATTGTAAAGAAGTTATAATAGAAAATTCTAGAAATTGGGATAGTTGGTATAATAAAATATCTCAAACTTTAAATCAATTAAAACCACATTTAATTTTTATTATATTACCTAATGCAGGGAGAAAAGGACTTTTTTATGATCAAATAAAAACTTATTTATTAAGTAAAGAAGGAATTCCATCTCAAATTATATTAGAAAAAACTGCAACTAAACAAAATGGATTAAGAAGTGTTTTTAATAAAATTATTGTTCAAATGTGTAGTAAAGTCGGAGGGACACCTTGGATTATTGATAATATGCCTATGAGACAAACTCCTTTAATGATTATGAGTTATAGTATTAATTCAAAAAATGTTATTTCTTCTGTTGGTACTTGTGATAATAATTTTTCAGTTTATAATAATTTTGAATGTAAATTTACAATAGAAACTAAAAATGAAGAATTAGAAAGAATGTTTATTGATTTAATTAAGAAATTTATAAGAAAAAATAATATCTGTCCTAAAAAAGTTATAATTTTCAGAGAAGGAAATTTAAATAATAAAGCAATTTTCAATGAAATAGATATAATAAAAGAAGCAATAAAAACAAATAAAGAAAATATAAAAGGATTAAATGAAATAAAATTTGCATATATATATTGTAATTTACGTCATAATTTAAAAGTAACAACACAAGATAATGGAAGTTATGCTAATTTAACATCAGGTACAATAATTGATAATGGAGTAATTGATGATAATAAATTTGAATTTTATTTAGTTAGTCAAAATTCAAATCAAGGATTAGCAAATTCAACTAAATATACTATTGTTTATGATTCTATTGGTTTAGAAAGTAATGATATTCATTTGTTAATTTATAAAAGTTGTTTTCTTTATTATAATTGGAATAAAGGAATTAGAGTCCCTGCTTGTGTACAATATGTGAAAAGATTAGAAAATATTATTTGTGATAGTATGAAAAAAGGAAATGATGTTCTTTTACCTTGTGATAAAATTCAAAATAGTCAAGGATTGTTTTTTATTTAAGATTTGGGATTTTTATTTGTTTTGATTTTAATATTATTTTTAATATTATTAATATTATTATTATTATTATTTTTATTTTTACTAATAATAAGTTTTATTATTTATGAAATAAAACTTTTCAAAAAAAATTTTTTTTTTTATTTTTATTTATATATAAAACATTTTTAAAAAACCATATTTTTTTAAATAAAAAAATTCTAAAAAATAAAAAAAACTTATTTATATCTTTTAATATTCCACATCAAAGCAATTTGATAAATAAAACTTTCTTCATAATCATCAGGCATAATACTCCAAATATTCCTATGTAACTCATCAAAATCTTTTTTAGTCATTTCACTTTTATTTCCAGCAATAAAATAAATATCTTCTCTCATAGAATCAAAAGTTTTTCGAGGATCATTTTTAACTCCCATTAATTGAGGATGTTCAAAAGGATTAAAATTATTTAATAATTCATCAATAGAAATATTTTTTCCTGGAATAGCATAATTATCGAAAACATGTTCAATTTCAATTTTTGCTTCTTTTGATAATTCTTTTTTAAATAATTCAGCAAATTTATCTAATTTAACAGAGTCAGAATGTTTATCTAAATATTTACTTAATTCTGAAACTTCTTGACTTTTTAAATAAATTCCTAATTGAGATAATGTTATATCTAACATAAATTTATTTATTGATGATCCTTGGTTTTGATTTACTAAATAATATACTTGAGTTAAACTTGGTATTGAATGATTATGCATTTGAATACGCATTTTTGGGACAATTTCTTTTATTATATTGTAATAATCCATTTTTTTTTTTAAAATTTTATTTTTTTTTATTTTTTATTTATGCTTTTATATTATTTTTTTATTTATCATTTTTTTTATTACAGAGAAATTTTTTTATATAATTTTTTGATATTTTGATAAATTATTTTTATAGGAATTTTTAAATATTTTTTTTAATTTTATGGGGTGCCATATTTGTGATAAGAAAAATGATATTAACATTGAACAAATTAATGACAATAGATTTAATAATGAAAATGAAAATTTAAACAATAGTTATTTTAGTATTAATGAACCAAATAATTGTAATGTAAATATCAATGAAAATAAGGCATTTAAAATTTCTTTAAATAATAATAAAATAAATAAATGTAATCTTTTTGAAAAAACAAATTCTTTTAATTCAACAAATCATACTATATCAAATCCTCAAAAAGTTTCTTTAGAATCATTAAGAATGTTAATGTTAAATGAAATAAATTTTTCAAGAGAATTTCCAAATAAAATTTCAGAAAAAATAGAAAAATATATAAATAATATAGGTAAAAATGCAAAAAATGAATATTACATTAAAGTAGATAATTATAATAAAATAAAATTATTTAAAGGAATTGAAACTATTAATGATTGTAAAAATTATTTACAAAAATTAAAAAAATTTCCTCCTTTAGAATTAAAATATGAATTAACTTTTCCTTTTCCTGGAAATAAGAATTATTCAAATAATATAAATGTTATTAATTTAGAAGAATCAATTAATGAAAACTATTTAACTCAAACTTTACAAAATTTAAGTGAAGAATTAAAATTAAAAAATATTGAAATTGTTAATTTTCATTATGATATAATGAATTATAATATTGAACTTTCAGTATTATTACAAATAATTGATGATACTAATTCTCAATTTCAAAGAAGAAAAAATATTTTTATAAAAGATGCTAAATATATTGGAATTAATATTGGGAGAATAAGTGAAAATCTATTTTGTTATTATTTATCTTTTGGTAAAGATGCTTAAATTTGTATTTAAAAATAAAAAAATCAGTGTTTTTGTATATTTTTTGTGATTCAGTTTTTATAAATATCTACTTTAATGGGAAGATAGATATTAAATATAAAAGTATTTTTATATATCTTATTGGATTATTATTTTATATATTTATTTATTATTGCTTTAAAAAAATAAAAAAAAATTTTTTTTTAATTTATAAAAAGATGCAAAATTAATTATTATATATTGAAAAATCATTATATTTAAATCAAAAATTAATTTAAAAATTATATTAAAATTTAAAATGATAAACGAAAAAATTTCTTATAATCAAGATTCAGTTTTTGATTTAATAAATTTAAAAGATTACTTAAAAACCCCAATTTACATTCAAAAAACAGCAAAAGAAAAATTCATATATTACCAAGATTTAATAAAAGAAAATGAGAATAGAAATATATTAACAAGAAATAAAGATATAGAACAAGAATTATATAATGAAATAAATAAAAATCCATTTGATATAAAAATAGAAACATTAAAAATAAATCATAAAATAAACTTTATAGACTTATATAAACCTTTACAATATATAGGACAAGGTTCTTTCGGTTTAGTAATATCAGTAAAGCAAATTGCAACAGGTCAAATTTTCGCAGCAAAAATAATAAAAAAAACAGATCCAAAATCAAAACAAGAAGAAAAAATAATAAAATATTTAAACCATCCTAGAATAATAAAATTACATGAAGTAATAAATTTAGAAAATTACTTAATTTTATTAATGGATTTAATGGAAGGAGGATCATTAAAAGATTTTATAATAAATCGTTATATTTCAAATAATATAAATAATCAAAATGAAAATTATTTTATAACAGATGAAGAAAGTTCAATAATAATAAAAAATATATTAGAAGGTTTAAATTATATTCATAAAATGGGAATAATACATAGAGATTTAAAACCAGAAAATATAATGTTTAAAAAGCCTTTTGATATAAATAGTTTAATAATATGTGATTTTGGTATTTCAGATGATATTTCAAATGAAGATAAATGTGGTACAACAATATATATGTCACCTGAAATGTTAAAAGAAAGATTTTATGATAATTTAACTGATATTTATGCTTGTGGTATTATTTTATATATTTTAGAATCTGGGGGACAACATCCTTTTTTTTATTATAATATTAGTAAATATCAATATATTAATAAAGTTTTAAAAAATGAAAAATGGGATTTTCCTAATTTTTTTCCTAATTTAGCTAGAAATTTATTTATGAAATTATGCAAATTTGAACCTAGTTATAGATATTCTGCAAATAAAGGATTAAAACATCCTTGGATTTGTAGGAATATTAATAATGAAAAAATTCCTTTAAATCTTTTTGAAAATTTTGAAAAAATTGATAAAATAAAAAATTTTAAAAGTATGATTAGTTCATTATTATTTTTTTATATGTTTAAAAGTTTATATCCTAATTTTTTTCTTAGGAAAAAAAGTAAAATGGATTTGCATTGTAAATTATTTTTTAAATCACCTTTTGATGATAATAGAAAAAGGAAAAGTAAAATTTATATTTTTAATCAAAAAACAAAGAAAAATAATTCTCAAAATTCTTTACCTGGAATTACAAATTTAACTAAATCTTCTTCTTATAAAAAAATTAATTTAATACCAATTAAAAAAACAAAAGTTTCTTATTTAAATTATAAAATTTATTGTAATAATGATAAAGAAAAAAAATCAACAATTTTATTACGTCAAAGAAAAGAAGGTTATTTAATAAGAAAAAATTCTCTTTTATCTACAAGATCAAATTTTGATGATTATAATGATTATTTAACTTTAAAAACTTCAAAATTAATTGTTAATAATAGTTCTTTAAGATTAAATTCATTTTATAATATTTCTAAAAATAGTTTAAGTCCAAAAATAATAAAATATAATTCTAAAATAAAAAAACAATTAAAATAATATTTTTTTAGGTATTTGAATTTGAATTTTATGTTTTGATTTATAAATGTTTGGGATATGATTTTAAGTAAAGTATAAAAATATAAATGTGATTATTTTGTTTTTATTAGATATAGTTTTTTAATATAAAAATGTTAATAATATTTAAATTATTATTTACATTTTTGATTTTTTACAGTATTTATTAAAGTAATTCCTGAAAAAAATAAATTAAAATTTATAAAAAAAATTAAATTAAAAAAAAATAATTTATATAAAAAACAATAAAACAAAAATATAAAAAAAGCAATAACAAAATCCCAAATCAAAATATTATTCAAGCAAAAAAAATGATAAAAATTCATTTTTTTTTTATTAATAAAAAAATCTTAAAATATAATAAAACAAGAATCAAATAATATTTAAAGAAATTTTTAAAATAAATATTTTTTATTTAATGTCAAAAATTCAAAGACGAGCAACAACAAAAGCATATTCAGGAACAATAACAAAATTATTTATAGATGCATTAGACACAAAACAATTAAAATCTAATCACAATCACGTAAATAGTAATACAAATATACCAAAAGTTCAAATAGAAAAACAATTTTATTTAGTTTGTCCAAAATGTAATTCTTCAATTCCATACATGGAAAAATATTTTATCAATCAAGAAAATAAAACTGAAATAGGACTTTCAATATTATGTGATAAATGTAATAAAACAAAAAATGAATCAAATAATTATCTTTTAAATAAATTTAATTCAAATCTTGACATTAATAAAATTAATTTTGTTAATTTTTGTCATTTACATGACACTAGACCATTATGTTATTATTGTGTAAGATGTAATAAATTAATTTGTGATAAATGTTATGGAGAATTTCATCATAAACATAAAATTCAAACTCATTCTGAATATTTTGATAGTATAAATTTAAATTTACCTTTTCATTCTTTTGAAAAATTAATACTTTATTCAAATGAATATTTAGAAAAACAAAATAAATATAGAAGTGAAATAACAAGTAAAATAAGTAAAAAAATCTTAGAATTAAATAAAATAAAAATCCAAGTTGAAGAAGCATTAGAATTAAATATAAAACTAAATAAAAATTTAATAAATTTAGTAAAAATCCTATATACAAATTATTTAAACAGTAGAAAAAATATAGTAATATTAAATAACTTTTCAAAATTATGTCAATTTAACACATCAAAATTTTTATCAGAAGATTCCTCAAATTCAATATCATCAATAGAAGCATTATCCTATTCATTAATCTCATATTTTGATACAAATTTTATAATTCATCCATATCACATTTACAATAATTCAATTTATGATTATAAAGGACACAAAAGTGGAATTTCTTCTTTAATTCAATTAAAAATAAACCCTATTCATTATATTGTTTCAGGTTCATTAGATAAAACAATTAAAATTTGGGAAATTAAATCAAATTATTCTTGTATTGCTACATTAGAAGGTCATGATAGAGCAATAAATTGTTTAGTTGAATTAAAAAATAAAAATTTATGTTCTGCTTCATCAGATTCAATGATATTTATATGGGATTTAAATACATATCAAATAATAACAAAATTAAATTCTCATATAAGTTTCATATTTGGTTTAATAGAATTAAATGATGGTAGATTAATAAGTGGAAGTGATGATGAGAGAATAATAATATGGAAAAAAAATACATATGAATTATTAGGACAATATAATTTTGGAAATGCAGTTTTTAGTTTAATAGAAATAAAAAGTTTCACAGAAAGAAAAAGAATTGCAGTTGGAATGGGAGATTGTATTATTTGGTTATGTTATATTAATAATAAATATTATGATTCTTTTGATAAAATTCCTTTGAAAGGACATGCAGGTTCTGTAAGAACACTTTTACAATTAAATGATGGAAGATTAGTTTCTGGTGCTAATGATAATGTTATTAAAATTTGGGATATTTCTGATTTTAAAAATAATAAATGTTATTGTTTATATAGTATTTGTGATCATTATTTATATATTAATCATTTATTTCAGTTATCTGATGGGAGAATTATTAGTTGTGCTTTTGATGATACTATTAAAATTTTTAATCAATTTTCTTTTAAGTGTTTAAATACATTAACTGGACATAAAAGTGCTAATGCTGTTGTTCAGTTAGATGATGGGAGAATTGCTTCAGGGAGTTCTGATACTAAAATTTCTCTTTGGTATTAAATTTTTTTTTATTTATATTTTATGGTTTTTTTTATTTATTTTTTCTTTAAATTGATTTATGGCTTTTTATTTTTTTTTTAATTTTTCTAAATTTTTATTTTGTTGTTTTAATATTATATAATTTTCAATATTAAATTATTTTCAACTCTTTAATATTACTAATATTCCAAAAAATAAAAAATCTTTATAAACTATTTAAAATTCATAAAAAATTTATTTATTTATAATAAGACACATTCTATTTTTCATAAGCAAACCCCAAATTCATAGCAGGTAAATCTAATCTTTGAATATATTCTTTTTCTTTTTCATCATCATACATAAAACTATTTCTTTCTCTAAATTCGAAATTGAAATTAGTATTAAAAACATTTTTTGAAGGATCATCATTTAATTCTTTAACACCAAAATAAGTATCAGCAAAATCATTATAATCAAAACAATAATTTTCATTTCTCGAATTATTATCAAAATTAAAATTAATCTGATTAAAATTATTTTGTTTTTTATTTCTAGAATAAATAATTGGAATTTTATTTAAATATTCTTTTAATTTTTCAATTATATTTACTTCAGTTGATTGTTCTAAATTATATTCATTTATAAAATTATCGATTACAAATTTTCCTTTTTCTTCTATAAATTGTTTAAATAAATCAAATGAACCATATTGACTAAATAACCATAAAAAATATTTTGTATTAAAAGATTTAAATTCATATTCTTGATATTTCATTGGAGGTAATAAATTTGAAGTACAAAAACTTTTCCAAAATTCATTTTCATATGAAAATATTATGTTATTTGGTGATTTTTGATATTTTTCTTTTATAAAATTCCTGAATTTTCTAAATATTTTTTTATCAATGTTTTCTTTTTTTAAAAACTTTGGATTAAAGTTTTTTAAAAATGGATCAGTATTTTTAAATCTTTCTTTTTTAAAAGCCATTTTAGGTAAATAGTCTCTTGAATATTTATTAAAATTTGAATATGAATCATTAATAAAATTTGGTGTATTATTATTTATTTTAATGTTATTATTTATATTATTATTATGAATATTATCACTTAATGTACTTAGATCTGCAGTCATTAAATTATAATTTGAATTTTCTTCTATGATTTTATTTTCTGAATTGTTTTTAATTTCAATATTATTATTATTATTTTCAATATTATTGTTTTCAAATTTATTTATTTCAATGTTCATATCTTCATTATTATTAATATCATTATTTTTTTCTGATTTTTCATTTTCAATATCCATTTGAAAAGGATTATAAATATTATTATTTTGTTCTTCATTAAATATTGCATCAATTGATTTATTTATTATTTTTTTTGTTTTTTGGATTAAGAAAATTTGATTTTTTTCTTTTATATATTCATTATAATCATCTTCTAAATCAAATAAATCATTTTCATTCAAAGAAATATAATTTGATCTACTCATTTTCATATTAAATTCATTTTCTTTATAATTGACTTTATCAGAATTGAAAATTGAATTATCTTCATTAATATAATTTAAAAGAATATTAATCATTTTTTCCAAGGAAGAATTAAAATTATTTTCAATATTATATTCCTTTTTTTCCTGATTAATACTATGAAACAAAAAGTTAAATTTATGACAAGAAGGAAAGAGAAATTTTTCAAAAATAAAATTAGCAATAATCTTTTTATTTTTTTTTTTAAAAGAAAAAAACCAACATTTATAAATATAAAAATAGGTCTTTGGATATAAATTAAGTAACTAAAAAATATTAAAAACGTTTTCTTACATTTGGAAAGTATTGATTAATTAAATAAATAAGTCTTACAAAATCTCCTTGATATGCGTAATAATTTATTAATTTGAGAAGCATTATTCTTTCATTATGCTTTTCTTTGGTTTCCAAAAATTTTTCAAAGTGAATGTTGTTTCTTTCAATTTCCATCATTTTTTTATATAATTAAACTTTTTATTTTCCTATTTATATATAAGATTTAAATATTTTATTTTAAATATTTTAATGATAAATATTTACAACATAAAATTTTTTTT
>Ga0310695_10010368_pt1 | contig 13650 bp, 10 predicted proteins | sample RumenRJG_04DNA_FD_203882 | JGI IMG/M metagenome (GOLD analysis project Ga0310695, IMG submission 203882) | Bovine rumen microbial communities from Lethbridge, Alberta, Canada - RJG_04 (v2) (version 2) | ecosystem: Host-associated > Mammals > Digestive system > Stomach > Rumen | place: Canada...
TTCTGGTTTTCAGATCCACCGTAAGCTCCATCCGTTCCAGAAGAGAAAGATATTTTTCCATGGAAAAATCTTCAAAGAAATCCCGATAGTATTTCCCGACATCTCCGGCCGTCATCCAGGTATAAAAATAGGGCTCAGTGGACATATAGGCAATTTCTCTGCGGCTGTCCACATCCAGCGGACGGTCTTTATAGTACATCTGGCCGGATGTCGGCTTGATCAGTCCCGCCGCCATCTTCATCCAGGTGGTCTTCCCGCTGCCGTTCGGACCGAGCATCGCGTAGATAAACCCCGGCGTCAGTTCCATTGAAATATGATCTACAGCGGTTTTTCTGCCGAAGACCTTTGTAATCTCCTTACTTTCGAGCATGTGGCAACCTTCTTTCTTCTTCTCCTCTGTACTGGTTGAACAGTTAATACTGATTTCCGGTTTATGTTGTCTTTTTGATCATTTCCAGGGCATCATCCCTGGATATTCCCAGCCTTTTCAGGCCGTCCAGGAATTCCCTCAGCAGGTTGTCCGCCATTTCTTCCCTGAGCCTGGCGATCCGGTCCCGGTCCTCTGTCACAAAGGTGCCCAGTCCCCGCCTGGTAAAGCAGACCTGCTCCTGCTCCAGCGTCTGATAGACCCTCGCTGCCGTATTGGGATTGATGGTATACTGGATTGCCAGATCCCGTCCCGAAGGAAGCTTCTCCCCGGGCCTGAGACTTCCAATGATGATTTTTTCCTTAATAGAATCCACCACCTGCAGATAGATTGGAACAGACGCTGTGTAATTCATAAAAGATCATCACCCCATTTGAAACTGGTGCATTAGTGAACTATCTGCATAGTACACTATTATGATGTCTATGTCAACACATTTATGAAAAAAAGCTCTGCATGCGAAAAGACGCAAAAAACCCCGGGGAGTCATGTTTTCAGAGTCCCCGGGGTTTTCTGACTGTTATTCACACTTCATACTTAACGGGTGATAATATCTACCGGCACATTGAAAATCTTTGCGACCTTCAGAATGGTATCAATGTGTCTGCCCACGCCCGCCGCCATATGGTGAGTGGGACCTGCCTCGCTCCAGCGGTCGCAGAACTCAGCGGCAGAGCAGTTAAAGCGCATACGCATATTGGTGTCACCGAACATGAAGATGGGTCCTTCTTCATTAATCCCCTCGGCGACCACAAATTTGAAATGGCCGTCTCTGTCCTGCGTGATGCCCAGGTAGGTAATCGGCTGATTTACGGGCGGATAGAACTGTGTCAGATAACCGCCGCCGGTTTTGCCGTGGAACACGGGCACGATCTTCATGGTAGGTTTACGGGCCTGGGAAATATCTGCGTCGCCTGAACCGGAGTGGCCGATGATGCAGATATCTTCATTGAAATCGATAGAATACATCTCTGAAAGCTGGCCTGTTCCGCAGATAGTCTTCAGGATGCTCATGGCCATAGCCACCTTGATGTCTCCCTCCACAGCGCATGCGGTGCCCTGCTTGATCAGCATGGAGAATGCAGGGATCAGCATGGAATCCAGCTTGCCCGCAACACCCTGTGCAAACCCGTCATAGTGACTGGCCACAAGACCCAGCTGCTCATCCTTTACCCACTTCTCAAAGGCCACAACATAGCGTGCCATATCCCAGACTTTTTCGATGGTGCCGCCGCCTTCGATGTCGAAGGTGTCCAGAATATCCTGGGCCTTGGCGCGAATGGCGTCCTCGTCGTTGATGTCGTCGGCGATCGCCCACATCTTCTCCCAGTCAAACTGCTTGGTATACAGGAACATACGATGATACAGGTTTGTCTCATCAATGTACAGGTCCATCATGCCGGGATATGGACGGCCGATCTGAGCGATGTTGGTGTCGCGGAAACGGCGGCGCACCTGAGCGGCACGGCACCAGTCTTCGATCTCCGCCTGAAGATGGGGATCGCCGCCCTCATCCACGCCGGTGATGACCGCATGGCGCTTGCCGGCTCTCTCCAGGTCCGCGACCATCTCGCCTACAGCACCGCAGGCATACAGCTCGCCCAGCCAGGTAGGAGTATCCGTAGTAGCGTACTCCGGAGCCCGCTTCTTCTGGATGTTCACCAGTACCACAGGTACATCCAGATCCCGTACTGCGGGCAGCATGTTGTATGAAGTAGCATAGGTCAGAAGCTGCAGGATCACCAGGTCGACATCCGCCGCGCGGAATTTGTCACCTGCTGCCATTGCCTGCTCTTTTGTGGTAACAATACCGCCATCGATCAGTTCGACAGAATCCGGGATACGGGTCCTGAACTTTGCGTACTGGCCCTCAAACTCAGGCACCAGCTGCGGAAACTGGGGCAGATAGGCTCCCAGAGCGATGGCAAACACACCTACCCTGGCCTTGGTATCAATCAGCATACTTATTCCTCCTATTCTTTGCTTCCTGCGAAGTCAGTGGGTACAAATCCAGACTGTCCATGAAAAAACACAATCAGGCTTTATAAAGGCTTTGATATCTTCCTTTACCGACAGCTGTATTATACCCTAAACTGTCGTGAATTGCATCCCCTGCATGTCAGAATTTCCGGTTTCAGACCGTTGAGGGTAACAGTTCACGGTCCAAATTCATGATAAACCCACTGAGGATATTCTGTTGCAGGCATCCTGCTTTGTGGTATACTGTCGGGGAACTGTGAAAAAAATGCACCTTCGAAGTGTCCTGGTGCTTTCTGAATGCAGAGAAATATCAAACAGGAAAGGGGAAGTAAAATGGATCAGAAGCTGTCCTTTTCATCGGACTATATGGAAGGAGCCCATCCTGCCATATTGTCCCGTCTTCTTGAAACAAACATGGAAAAAACCGCAGGATACGGCTTTGACGAATATTCGGAATCAGCCCGGGAGAAAATCCGCACAGCCTGCTGTGAACCCCGGGCAGATGTCTTTTTTCTTGTCGGCGGCACACAGACCAACGCCACCGTCATCACCAGCATGCTGCAGCCCTGGCAGGGCGTCATCGCCGCAAAGACCGGCCACATCAGCACCCATGAAGCCGGTGCCATAGAAGCAGGCGGTCATAAAGTGCTTACGCTGGAACAACAGAACGGAAAGATCACGGCCCAGCAGATTTCAGAGGTAATGGATGCCTACAGACTGGATGAAAATCGTGAGCATACAGTAATGCCGGGCATGGTATACATCTCTCAGCCTACCGAGTACGGAACCCTGTACTCTCTGGAAGAGCTCACAGCCATCAGCCGGGTCTGCAGAGAAACAGGCATTGCGCTTTACATGGACGGAGCCCGCCTTGCTTATGCGCTGGCCTGCGGGACAAATGATGTCTCACTTCCGGACATTGCGCGCCTTTGCGATGCCTTCTACATAGGCGGCACCAAATGCGGCACCCTTTTCGGTGAGGCTGTGGTCTTCCCGAAGCCGGACACAGTTCCGCATTTCTTTACCCTGATCAAGCAGCATGGTGCGCTCCTCGCCAAGGGAAGAATCGCCGGGATTCAGTTCGATACGCTCTTTACAGACGGACTGTATGAAGAAATCGGCCGGAATGCGATAGATGCAGCAGACAGGATCCGCCGCGCATTGGAAGAAAAAGGTTATGCTCAGGCCTTTCCTTCCCCCACAAACCAGATTTTCGTGATACTGGAAAAGAAAAAAGCTTCAGCCCTCTCCGGAATCGTCGAAATGGGCTTCTGGGAAAACCTTGACGAGGATCATACGATCATGAGGATCGCCACCAGCTGGGCCACCCGGCCGGAGGATGTGGATCGACTGATTTCGCTTCTGTAGATCGTCAGTTGATCAGGGAGGTGACAACCACGGGGGAAAATCCTGCTTCCCGGATCTTTGTAAAGTCCGCCGTACCCAGCTTCTGTCCTGCGGACACCGTATCGCCTTCCCGAATATGGATATCAAATATCTCTTCATCCAGCTCGGAAGTATCTATTCCCAAATGGAGCAGTACTTCCCCGCCGTCCAGTGTCTGGAGCAGGATAATATTTCCGGTATCCGAAACTTCAGAAATCCTGCCCGCACAGGGCGCAAATACTTCATTGCTTTCCGGCATTATTCCCACGCTGTTTCCGATTACCCCGGAGGAAAACAGTATATCGGGAATCATGTGCATCGGAACCAGATCTCCATTCACAGGAGCGCAGATCTCATAATCCCTGCTCTCTTTTTTTCTGTCCTGTGCCAGGGGATCTCCGGCCTGTATTCTTCTGTTTTTTCTCCTTCCGGCACGTAAAAACAGGAATGAACGCTCCTCCGCGTCACTCTTTTCATTTACTGTATGCAGATCACTCCCCAGCTCTTCCTCTTTAAAAGCCAGGTTTGTAATAAGATATCCCCCGATATAACTGATCACAAGAGCCGTCAGATAGAACAGCACGCTTCTGACAGCGCCGCCTTTTCCTGCAGTCATCACAAAGGTCCCGATCAGTCCTGAAGGCCCCCAGGTCACAGAAGCCACCTGCGTGACCATAATAAACGCGCCGCCAAAGCCTGCCCCCAGTCCCGCAGTGAGAAAAGGTTTTCCCAGCGGCAGTGTAACCCCATAGATCAGCGGTTCACCCACGCCCAGAATGCCGGCCGGGAGCGCTCCTGTGATCACAGAGCAGAGGCCTTCATTACCGGCCTTTTTTGCCTTCTTCCAGAGTGCAAGCGCTGCCCCGACCTGCCCGGCGCCCGCCATGGCCAGAGCCGGATACAGTGTAACAAATCCAAGCTCCTGGAGCTGAACCGAATAGAGAGCGATCAGCCCGTGATGCATGCCCGCTGCGACCATCGGAAGAAATATCGCCGCCGCAATGTAACCGGAAACAGCCCTTATGAAAATGTTCTGAGAGATACAGGCTCTGCCGAAAATCCATACGATCCCGCTGGAAATATATCCGAACAGAGGCATGATCACCAGGACATAGAGAATGATACTGAACAGCATCGTCAGAAGAGGGGTAAAGATAATATCTACATTGTCCGGGATGATGGAACGTATTTTCTTCTCGATAAAGGCTATGACTAACGCGCCGACGAATACAGAAAGAATACCGCCCTTGCCGCTGCGAAGCACGGAATCCAGAGGACTTGCATCATTGTAAAGTCCCAGGATGGATGAAATCTGGTTGATTCCGTCAAGCGAGGTGATCATACCCAGCATACCGCCAAGGATCGGGGTAGCCCCGAACCGTTCTGCTGCCCGATAGCCTGCCCATGCAGTGATGTAAGTCATAAAAGATGTATTGAGCAGCATCAGAATCTGATAAGTCAGATTCCAGAATCTGCTGGCAGTATAATCGGGGACAGCCTGGACAAGCAGGGATGCAAACCCTCCGCAAAGACTCGCCGTTATCACCCCGGGCAGCAGCGGGACAAAGATCTCCCCTATAACCTTCAGGATCATCCGGATCCCGTTCGGTTTTATGTGGTCTACCCTATCTTCCAGAGTGCTCATTTATTCCCCTCCTTACAAAACGAAGTTCTGAACTCTGACTGACTGTTTCTTAAGAAATTAATCCGCCTGTGGTCCGAAATACTTCATGCAAAGCATAGTGATATCATCAAACTGCTCCGCCCCGGCGACAAACTCATTGATCCCGTCCAGCACATTCGTCAGTGTCGTCTTCGGATCCGCATCCGGATCCTGATTGAGGGCCTCCAGCATCCGCGTCGTGCCGTACAGTTCCTCATTTGCATCCGTAGCCTCCGCCACACCGTCCGTATAGACAAAAAGGCTGTCTCCCGGATGCATCTCAAAATCATGCTCTCTGAACATGGTTCCTTCCATGACTGCCACAGCAGGAGCATGCCGGTAGATCACCAGCTCATATTTCCCGCCGGCACGCCGGAGCACCGGATGCTCATGACCGGCATTTACCGCGATCCCCTTTCCGGTGGAAATCTGAACGACCGCAAGCCAAACGGTAACAAAGAAATCCGCCTCATTACTTTCACAAAGCTGATTATTGACACTGTACAAAGCTTCTGAAGGAGTCTGACCACTTTGCAGATGTGTTTTGATCAGAACTCTGGACACCATCATGAACAGAGCCGCAGGCACTCCTTTTCCGGATACATCCGCCATCACAAGGCAGATATGGTCATCATCGATCAGGAAGAAATCGTAAAAATCGCCCCCAACCTCCTTGGCCGGCGACATACTCGCATACAGGTCAAATTCACGGCGCGTGGGGAAAGCCGGAAATAATCGCGGTACCTGGCTGACCTGTATCTTCCTGGCCATATCCAGTTCCGCACCGATCCGCTCTTTTTCAGCGGTGACCGTTCTGATCTTATCCACATATCTCAGCGTTCTTGACGACATTTTTGAAAATGCCTCTGCAAGTACTTCTATTTCATCACCGGTCCGGTAAACATCCTCCATCTTAAACCGGACATTCCTGATACCCAGGGAAGCCACCCGCTTTGTAATCGTATTTAACGGCTCAATAATTTTCTGCGCGAGGAAAAGAGCTGAGGCTACTCCAAGCAGTGAAATAATGATAACAACCAGGCGGAGAATATTCGTCAAATGAAACTGTGTATTCCGGAAGGTCTCAACTGCGCCTTTCTGGATCTTCTCCTGCTGTTCATTCATCACGACAGTCGGCTGGTCGATCAGTTCCTTGCTGACGATGGAGACCAATGTCCAGCGGACTGTCTCCATGATCGTACTGCACATATAATATGTGCCGTCTTCAACATGCACCAGAGTCACATCGGTCGAATCCTTCAATGCCCGGCTGACAAAATCCGCCAGTTCCGGATTGCTGTTTTCTCTGAGATCTTCTGCGTCTGAGGAGACATTTACCTTAAGTGTACCTTTCTCTTCAGGGGAAATGATCACCTGGCCCTGATCATTAAGCACTAAGTAGTATATCCCCTCATCCTCTGACTGCCGGTTTTCACTCACAGAATCCAGGTAAAGACTGGCACCGATCACGGCTGCCAGCTCCCCTTCCTGATAAACCGGAAGAGCACAGTCGATCTCGATTCTTCCGGTAAAAGTATCATAATAGACATCTGAAAAGACAAGCTCTCCTTTTTCGGCGGCCAGTTTATACCAGTGCCTTTCCCGCGCGTTAAAATTGTAAACAGAACCATTCCTGGAGAATTTTGCCCGGGGCTGATCATCCACGACCATAAAGATTCCCTCGGGCAGGGCAGCAAAACAGGAACTGATCTGCATCTTTTCATATAAAGAGCACATCAGGCCGGACATATTTCCTATCAGACCGATTTTCTCTGCGATTTTCGGATCTTCAGGATCTGTCCCCGCATCAAGGAGAAGCTGGGCTGAAACAACGCCATTCAGAGATGCGTCAGGCGCAGCCACATCCACAGCCGGATAAGCATCAGGTGCGGCAAAAAGCATGCCGGCATAATCTCCGACCAGCTCGACCACAAGCTTCATATCCTGAAATACGCCATCTGCAATCTGTGCCTGCAGTTTCGTTCTTTCTTTCAGGTTTGTGTCTATAACAGCATCCATCGTCTGCCTGGAGATCACCGAAATCGCTTCTCTCTGCTCTCTGCTTGTCTTCTCGGAAAGAGCAGACAGGGACTTTGTCTGATACAGAAACATCAGCGAATAGGCAGCAACAATCAGAATGATCGTAAACAGTACCAGATTGAATATCTTCTGCTTAATGCCCCCAATTACATAATTCTGAATCTTTTTCATGAGTCACTCCTTCAGCAGCACAAAGTCCAAAACAAAATGACTGCACATATGAAAATGCTCAATGCAGAGCATCTGATCAATCTCTCTTAAAACCCATTATATTACTATACCCAAAATGCCCGATTATATCAATCACCGTTTTTCCCAAATTCTCTGCTGTTCACGGCCTTTTCGCACAAAAAAAGGAAACCCATATATTTCATGGGTTTCCGTAATTATGTGATGATTCTTTCGTATTCTGTCCAAGGACATATTTACTTTCTGTGTTTTCTTATAAAAGAATAATAGCACAGGGAACCACACAAAACAATCGTAAAAAACATGCCTGAAAGCATCGGTCACAGATCAAAGTCCAACCGGCCGGTCAGCTTTTCTTCGTTCATATAATATGATATACTGTATACTGTTAGAATATACAGTATTTTGCGGGAGGGAGAATAAGATGAATGAAGCGGACGAGAGATACAGCACAGCGGAAGACGCCATCTACGAAGCCTTTTTTCTTTTGCTGAAAGAAAAAAGTGTGGACAGGATCACGGTCTCCGATGTCGTCAAAAAAGCGGGGATCGTGCGAAGCACTTTCTATAATCACTATGAAAATATTCCTTCTCTTGTGATCGCGGCGGAGGACAAGACCATCAGCGACATCTTCAGGCTGATGGAAAGCTTCCATGCAAAAAATGACAGGGAAATGTGCCGTTCTTATTATCTGGCGATATGCAACTATACCAGAAAAAACCCTTTTCTTGCCAGCCTGCTGCAGACGCCCCGTGGCGACGCCTTTTTCGAGAAAGCCATCATGATGTTTCATCAGTACGTGACAAAAATCTCGAATATCCCGGCGGCATCGGGACAAAGCGGTCAGATAACATTTTCCTATTTCGTGGCCGGCGCCATCGGCAGTACGCTCGGAGTTCTGCATAAATGGATAGTGGAGGACTATGCGTCCCCCGCTGAAGATATTGCTGATATTCTGGCTCAGATCTTTGTCTCAGGAATCCTGCCCTATCTGAATAAGACTGTCAGATGATACTTTTTATTCGTCCACTTCCGCTTCGGTTCTCTTTATTTTGCCCGTTGCGTTCCGGATGAACGGATTCTTTCTTACCACAAGGCCCGTGATCTGACGATAAGTTGGCTGCGACTTATTATAAGTGTCAAGAATATTCTGAAGTTCTGCCCTGACATCATCCCCGGAAAGGTTCTTTATCCGGATCACATCCTGGTCCGCATAAATGCGGGCAGTCAGTCCATTATTCTCCCCGGTGATCACCACTTCTCCGACCAGCGGCTCCAGTGCAAGCTTGTTCTCGATCTCCTCCGGAGAAATATTCTCGCCGTTTGAGAGGATGATCAGGTTTTTCACGCGTCCGTTGATAAACAGGAAACCATCCTCATCCAGATATCCTTTGTCCCCGGTATGAAGCCAGCCGTCCTTTAAGGTCTCTTCAGTCTCCTTCGGCATATCGAGATAACCCCTCATCACGCTTGTGCTGCGAACCAGGATCTCGCCGTTCTCAATGCGTATCTCTGCGTTCGGGAGCGGTCTGCCGATCAAGCCCCTCTTGTGATGATCCGGCGTGTTGCTGCTGATAACAGGGGAACACTCCGACATGCCGTATCCTTCAAAAACATCCACGCCGTAATCCGCAAACTGATCAATATAGAAAGGATCGAGATGTGCACCGCCGGTGAAGATGATCTTCAGGTTTCCTCCAAATACCTTCTCCGCAAGAATTCTCTTCGGGATCGCAGGATCCGCCGCGGAAAGCCTCTTGTAAATCATTTCGATCATCATGGGAACCATCAGCATTACTTCCGGCTTGAAGATACTCATGTTCCGTACCATGTGCATGAAGGAATCGTTGATGCAGACAACAGCGCCGAGGGAAAAGCCCTTCATCCAGTCCATCACCAGGCAGAACGCATGGTGGACCGGCAGCACGCTCAGCATTACGCAGCCGGGTTCTTTTTCATACTGTACCGATTCCACATTCTGAGCAATGTTCTCCTGTGTCAGCATGACACCCTTGCTCTTTCCGGTGGTCCCGGAAGTATAGATAATGGTGGCTGTGTCCTCGGGCCTGCCATGAAATTCCCCTGCGTCGCCGGCACCTGCTGCTTTTATGTCTTCGATGGTCTCCATATCGGCGCCTTTTTCTTCCGACAGAAGCCAGATTTTCTGAATCTCAGGGCAGCTGACCCGTACCTGTCCGGCCAGACTTATGTTTTTCGGACTTAAAAACAGTGCTTTCGCATGGGCACGGTTCAACAGTTCAATAAGGTCCTCAGCCGGCAGCCCGGCATCAAGAGGCACCGCCACATTTTCGCCTGTCGTTACCGCAAAGTACGCTGTCACCCATTCAATGGAAGATGTTCCAATCAGGGCAATATGATCTCCATGGAACCCTTCCTTTGCGAGGCCGTTTCGAACCGCGGAAATATACTCACCGAGTTCTCTGTAGCTTCGCTCCATTACTTCTTTCTTTTTCAGCCAGCGCACGGCCGGCAGATCGGCATATGACTTAAGAGCATGGTTCAGAAGTTCTCCGATCGTCTTCATTTTTTCATTCCTCCGTCAGTCTATCCAGCATCTCCAGAGCTTCACCCAGCGTGTGAACCTGAAGAGCGTCTTCCTGCTCAAGCTCTACATCGAACGTATCTTCCAGTTCGCCGAGGAAAGACATAAAATCCAGGGAAGAAAATCCCAGATCTTCGCGAAAGCGCATCTCATCGGTCATATCCTCTGCCGCGATCTCAGTGTACTGTGCAACAATATTTTTAAATTCAACAGCTTTATCCATTTTAGTTCTCCTTTGATTTTTTTACTGATGTCTTTTTTATACGGTCTCCATGATTTCGCCGATACTCATGTCAGGATTCGAGATACCGGTGAAGAGGATCCGCATCATGTAGTAGTACAGAAGCTCCATATCCTTCTCGACGAGTGCTGCCGTCTGATAGTGATAGGAGAAATTCATCCCGCCGTTTTCGGTGTGAGATACGGTCAGGTACATTTTCTTTGTGGCTGCTCCGTTTGCAAACCATTTGTTGTGCATCGGAATATCCTTTAAGAAAGGATTGTCCATTTTCACAGGCATCGGCTGGTATGTCAGGTAGCAGCTTTCATAAGCGGTATCGTCGGGCGTATGATAGCGGCGTTTCATTTCCTCACGGATCAGTGCCGGATCGTAATTGCTGTGCATGTAGATCCTGTTCTGCACATTCTGGATCTCATAAGCCGCTTCCATAAAGGAGGTTTCCGGAGAAATCACTGTGCGGCAGGGGAACATGATCGTTCTGCTTCCGCCGGAAGTCCATTCATCATGGGTGGAACGGCGGGAAATGAAATTCTCTATCGTGATATCCTCCTGACCGTTATTCACCTTGGAGAGATATGTCCGGATTCCGAGAAGCAGGAGATTGGTCATGGACAGCTGATGATTCATGCAGAAGTCGATCAGACCTTTTGTCGGTGCCGGCTCCAGGACATAATCTTTTACAGCCACAAAGAGCTGTTTTCTCTCAATGTCCGCAGCCCTGAGTTCCGGATCCCTGTGCTTTTTCCTTGCCGCTTCCAGAACGGAAGGCCCCTGAATATCGGAGTAGAGCGGCTCTCCCAGAGCATCCAGCTGATCATCCCAGAACTTCTTGTCCTTTGCAAAGCGCTTTTCGTTTGCAGCCTTTTTAAGATCTGATTCGAGGACTTTTTCGAAATCTGCAAGATCCTTCGGATATTCGGACCCGAAACGGTAATGGGTGTAGAGCTGCATCAGATCGTTTATCATGACCACCAGACCGCAGGAATCGATCAGTCTGTGATCCATATGGATGAAGAAGCCGTTGTAACCCTCCGGGAGCTTCATCATATATATGTCAAACATGGGCCGGTCATTCCCATCCAGAGTTTCATAAGCCCATCTCTGCATAAGATCGTCAGCTTCCTTCAGGGACATACCGGAAAGATCCTTCAGCGGGATATCCCTCGGATCTCTGTCTGCAATGTACTGTCTGATCTCACCATCAGAATCCGGCTTTGTAAAACGGAGACGCAGGCAGCCGTATCGTTCGATCTCAAGTTGGATACATTTCTTCAACAGTCCGAAATCAAGCGGTGATTTCAGCGCTGCGATACTGCTGACTCCGGAGACCTGCTGTGTTTTGTATTCACGGATCCACTGATAATGCATATTCTGCGCCGCGGTAAGCGGATATTCTTTTCCCATGTTCTATTGCCTTCCTTCCGGTCTGAACCGGAAACTCAATTCATCTGTTTAACGACAGGGAGACAATAACACAAAAAAAAGGGGGATGCTATACCCCCCTGGACTTAATGGACACTTTCAAAAAAGTGATCAGAACATATCGAACAGTATTCAATTTTCTGTTTGATAAATAGCTGCCGAAACCATACAGCCCTGAACCTATGAATCGGACATAATCATTGCCTGCAGGCTTCGGTGATGGCTTCGCAGAAGGTAGGATGCGGTCTTACTACGCTGAACATCTGCTCCATCGTCAGACCGTTCACAACAGCCCCGGCAAATTCGCCGATCATATCGGAAGCTCTGGCGCACATCATCTGTGCTCCGAGTATCCTTCGCGTCTCTTTCTCAAAGACCACCTTGATAAAGCCTCTCTCCTGTGCGGACAGGACCGTCTTTCCGTTGGCGGACATGACGATCTTTCGACTGTCCGCCTCGATCCCGAGGCTTCCTGCCTGTTCTGCGGTGAGACCGACAGAAGCGATCTCCGGGTCGGTGTAGATACAGGCCGGGATCACGTCCGCGCGGACAGGAGCCGGTTTACCATTCATATGCGCAAGCACGTTCCGCCCCATCGCGGTGGCTGCGTGAGCCAGCATCATTCCGCCGGCGGCATCGCCGATCGCATAGATGCCGGGCACATTTGTCTGTCCGTTTCCGTCTGTCAGGATCCGGCCTCTTTCCGCAGCAATCGCGATCTCCGGTCCGAAAAGTCCTTCCGTGTTCGGACGGCGTCCCGTACAGATCAGGATACAGTCCGCCTCAACCGACTGCGGCTTCTCCTTTTCTGTGTAAACGCACGTAAGCAGGCTTTCTTCGGCGGAATCCCTGCGGATCTCCTCGACGCGGGCTCCGGTACAGATGGTGACCCCGCGCTTTTTCATCAGCATCTTCAGGCTCTGCGAAAGCTCCTTGTCCATATTGGAGATGATCTTCGGAAGCGCCTCAAGGACGGTAACTTTCGTGCCGAAAGCGCTGTAGACCGATGCAAATTCCATTCCGATCACGCCTCCTCCGATGATCAGAAGGTGTCCGGGAAGGTCTCTCTTCTCCAGCAGCTCGTCGGAGGTCATCACGCCGGGAAAGTCCGCGCCGGGGATAGGCGGCATGACTGCCCTGGAACCGGTGGCAATCACAATGTTTTCTGTGTCCAGCTTCCGGCTTTCCTCTCCTTCAAGGCTCACTTCCACCGTATGCGGACCAACGATCCGTCCGGTTCCGGTAAAAACATCCACCTTCTTCTGTTTCATCAGCATCGCGATCCCCGAGCGCAGAGTGTCAAGCACCTCCGTTTTGCGCATCTGTATCTTTTCCATGTCAAAGGAAACGCCCTCTGCGCGGAGTCCGAAGCGCTCGCACTCCTTCATCTGACGGTAAAGATCTGCCGAGTGCAGCAGCGTCTTGGTCGGAATGCAGCCGTGGTTCAGACAGGTACCTCCCAGGGCTTCCTTCTCGATCAAAGCCGTCTTCATCCCGTAGGTTCCGGCAGCCTCCAGAGCGGTTTCGTACCCGCCGGGACCTGCACCGATGATCACCAGATCATATTCTCTCATTTCATACCTCTGTCTGTAATTCTATATCCGGGAAATAACTGTTTGAACAGTCACTCCAAAAGCTCCTTTATATCAGAGACCATCTGACTTTGCGCCGCAGAATCAGCCGGCATCTTATCCAAAGCCGCTGTCATGGCTTCTTTCGTGTAGGGACACTTTTTAAAG
>Ga0310695_10010370_pt1 | contig 13648 bp, 7 predicted proteins | sample RumenRJG_04DNA_FD_203882 | JGI IMG/M metagenome (GOLD analysis project Ga0310695, IMG submission 203882) | Bovine rumen microbial communities from Lethbridge, Alberta, Canada - RJG_04 (v2) (version 2) | ecosystem: Host-associated > Mammals > Digestive system > Stomach > Rumen | place: Canada...
TATTGGCTTAATAATAAATAAGAACGTATATCCGATTTCAGCGAACTGTATGAAACAGAATGAGCGGAATGCTTAATTATCGTTAGCATTCCGCTCATTTCTTTTCTCTTCTAAAGTAATCCTTATCTCACAACCACTTTCTTACCTCCGATGATATAGATGCCACGGGGGAGTGACTTCAGTTGACTGCGCGTGCCGACTTTGACGCCCTGCAGGTTATATACCACATCATTCTCCATGTCGCGCTGGATAGTGGCAGAGGTGATACCTGAAGCAGAATCTTTCACGAGGAAGTTGAAATATGCTGCTGTCTCGTATTTTGCAGGCGCAGCATCTTTCAAATATAGGCCAGTGGCAATATTCTTGAGGGTAAAGCCCTTGCCTTCCACATATTCAATGTCCCATGCAGCACCGTTCTCGATATCCTCACCGTTGCCCTTTGTCAGTCCAAGGATAAAGCTGCAGTTTCCGGTAGCAGGTTGGGTGTTCAAATAGCCTGGCTTACCCCAGATGTTATACTCGTTTCCGTTGAGCATGATTAGACGCAACAGATAACAATTGCTGTGTCCTGAGATAGTAATATTCTCAGCCTTGAACTGATAACCAACAATATTTGTATTCATGAGGACGGAACCTGCATCTTCGTATTTCAGGTTTTGATTATCAGAACCATAGAATACCTTGTTGTCCTCAGCACTTACTATCGCAAATGTCTTGCCATTAAGGTCTGTGGCACTGGTAAGAGGTGTCCAGTCGTCCAGACTGTTCACCTTGACATTGATGACTACCTGTTTTTCGTCACCTACAGGAGCCTTGTACGAGGCAGTAATCTTGGTGCTTCCACCTTTAAGGGCCTTGATGACTCCATTGGTAATACTAACAACTGTAGGGTCATCAACTGTATAAGTGGCAATGGCACTAATGTCCTTGGTATGCCCGTCTTCATAGGTTGCCTTCAGGGTGACAAGCTGCTCTCCGCCTACCATCACCTCTACCTCATTTGGTTCTGCCTCTATTTTCTGCAAGGTGTAGAAGACGCCTGTCTCATCCTCATCATCAGCATGAGGCCAGTTTACTTTGTAATAGTCTGCATACCAGTCCATGCAAGCCTTTCCACATGCCTCTTCCAACCCGTCAAAAGCGGGAGAAGCCTGTCCTGTTTTGATTAATATATCAATATCCAAAAGACATCCGGTACCTGAAAGGGTCATGGAAATGTTGCCAAAATGGTCGTAAACGCCTTTGGTAATATTACCCCATACCGATGTGCGGCCAGTAGCCCAGGTGCCATAATTGGATTCCACCCATACGCCATGCTCGTTATAGTGTCCTGTACCAGGTTTTGTTGGACTCCAGTCAATTTCAGAGATGATAACAGGATTCGTATCGACAACAGGAACCTGACTATGGAATTGCTCTATCTTTTTCTTTGTGGCTTCTGGAACATCGGATGCGGTAAGGTTCTTGTCCTCGCATCCATACCAGCCATCATAGTCATGAACGGCATAACCGATATTATCACCTGTTATAGGATATTGGGCATAGCTGGTATAGTTTGCCTGCCAACCGGTTCCTGGTACCCAAATGATACCCTTAAACCCATTCTCACGGATTTTGTCAACGATGGGCTGGAAGAAATCATGTGGCGCCTTGGCATCATCTTGATTGCTGGCATTCTTGATACTTACAGGTTCATTAGCCAACTCAATGCTGATTTGTCCAGCATGCTCTTTTACGAAATCTTGCTGAGAGAAAATATCCCATATCAACATCAAATACTGGTTGTAGTAGTCACCCACTTTTAGAGCTCCTGGACACACGCCTGGGGGGCGAACAACGACATACAAACCATGATCCATGGCCTTCTTTGCCAGTTCTAGGTAAAGCGTAGGCAACCAATGCCTATAAAGCGTCTCACTGAAATGCGAGATATCGGCCTCGTTGTCCACTACTTGTCTATTCGGGTCTATGGTCTTACCCTCACCATTCTTCGTGAATCCTGTAGCAGTGATACTCTCATTATTTGTCCATGCAGGATCCATGTGCAGACGGAATACGTTACATTTAGCTTGTTCCATACCAACAAACAACTTCTCGAAGTATGGTAAGCATTTCGACACACCTGCATCGTTGTAATTAGTTCCATCTGTCCATGGTGATCCCCATCGCCAATCATTAAAATACATGTTTGGCGTATCCATTACACCATGCAATACAACTTGATTGCCGTGATTGTCCACTAACCAGCGACCTTCAACATGTAGTGTAGGCAACGGCTTTACTCCTTGAGCCCAAATGGTGATGTAACCGAGTAACATCAGCCAAGTGATAATGTTTCTTTTCATTTCGTTTTGATTATGTTTTGTTTTCGTGCTGCAAAATTACACATTATTATATAAAGAACCATATAAAAATGTGATTACTATTTCATCTTGAAACACCAATAAAAATTCGTGTTACATTTAGAAAGACACTTTTTATATGGGAAAATTTGGTATGATAGGGAATTCTTCGTAATTTTGTACACGCAAAATCGTTATGATCGTTTATCAATCAAAAGATATAGATAAGATAGGGGCTCGGATAGAGTGGTCACACTTCACGTCAGGTGGCGTGGAGGAAGTCCATGCCATGCTGCATGTGGAGCCTCGCTGTGAGTTGTTTGAAGGGCAAGTAGCCCGTATCCAGCAGGCCGAGAAAATCCTTTTGGATATGGAAGATGTGCAGGGCTCCAGCATTGTTTTCAAGCGCTATTTCCTCAGTGACGCAACCAATCAAGTTCCAGTCATTCAGGAGAATGATGCCTGCACCGTCTCATACATCCAACAGCCACCCCTTGATGGTTCCAAAGTTGCCGTATGGCTCTATCTGCAGAAGGGTACAGAGGTAGTGCCCATGAATAACTCCACCGTTGTCAGACACAATGGCTATCAGCATGTTAGAGACTTTTGATGAATATGCAAAAAGAGAGAAAGATGAAGAATAAGTTGCAAATAGCAGTGACGGCTTTATTTGGAGTTTCGGCTTTCTGTTTCTGGCTGTTCGTTCGTCCAGCACTCATCATAGAACGTGAAGCGCTTCAGTTGTTTTTGTGGAATGGTGACTATTTGGCAGATCGCTTGGCGGTGCCCGGTGGTTTTGCACGATATATAGGGGATTTTCTGGTACAATATTTCATGTTTGAAACGACAGGAGCCGCTATCCTTGCAATCGTATTATCTGCCGTGTTATGGTTCTTTTGGATATTGCTCCATCGTAGCCTACCTTCTATTAGTGAGAAAATACTATTCCTTGTTTCTCTTCTGCCAGCAATCGCATTATGGTATTTGATGTGCGACATGGATACCTCGATGACACTTCCCGTAGCTGTGTTGCTGACCTTATTGTTGATGTCGCTGTTGCCTAAGAATAAAAACGCAAGCCTGCTTGGCTCTGTTGTTCTTTTGCCAATAGGCTACTGGTTGGTAGGTACAGTTATCTTGCTAGTTGCTGTCTATCATCTGCGTTGGTTGCATCAGCCTTTTAAGAAGGTATTGGTTGCGATGGAAAGCGTGACAATGGCGTTATTGTTGGTTGTGTGTGTGTTTGTCAGTTCTTATTTTGTTCCTTATTCCTTGGAGAATATGGCAAAAGGCATCGACTATAGGTCGATTCAGTGTAATAAGATGGGTACGTTAGAAATGATAGAGTATGACTATCTGCAGCGTAATTTGGCATGGGACAAGGTTTTAGAGAAAGCAAATAGGGAGGAGCCCAAGGCAAAAGCTTGTCAACATATTGTCTATTTGGCCAAATATTATCAGAAACAGATTAGTCCTGAAGAATTGAAATCCAGCCTTTATCAACCCTATAAGGCCCTGACTAGTGCTACTTCTGCGATGATGATGAGCGATTTATTCTTCCATATGGGATTCGTGAATTTCTCTCAGCGCGCCATTTTCGAGGCGATGGAGAGTGCTTCGAACTTCAATAAGAGTGGAAGGGCACTTTGTCGTTTGACGGAAACAGCTATGATAACAGGACAATACGAAGTGGCGTTGAAATATATCTCTATCTTAGAGGAAACGCTTTTTTATCGTCGTTGGGCGCAGATGATGAAGCAATTGGTGATGCATCCGGAAACCATCAAGGATCATCCCAAATATGGAGATATGCAAAAGATATATAAAGAAACGGATGACGAGTTGTTCATATAACAGGTAGAAGAATGAGACAGTTATTATCACATATAGTAAGCTTGGTGTTGCTGGCATGGGTGTTGTTAGCTTGTAACTCTCGCCCAGAACATGCCCAGACGATAGATCAATTGCCTGCCATCTATCCGGACTACATCGGAGTGACCATACCTGTGGGAATAGCCCCACTGAACTTCTCGATGGCTGATGATGACTTTACGAATATTGATGTCGAGATAAAAGGAAAGAAGGGTGGAAATTTGCATGCCAATGGTTCTTTTGCCGACTTTGATATTGATGATTGGCATCAGTTGTTGGAAAAGAACAAGGGCAGTCAACTGATAGTTTCTGTTTATGCCCAGAAAAATGGACAATGGTATCAATATCGTGGTTTTACGATAGATGTGAGTCCTTATCCATTGGAGGAATGGGGCATCACTTATCGTCGCATTCCGCCCAGCTATATGCTTTATAGTCATATGGGACTCTATCAGCGTAATCTTTCAGATTTTGAGGAGATGTCGATGATGGAGAACTCGCAGATTCATGGTAATTGCTTGAACTGTCATACACAGAATCGTACCAATCCAGACCAGTATGTGTTCCATGTGAGAGGTGCTCATGGAGCCACCGTTATACATCGCCAGGGAATCGACGAGGTGTTGCAGGCCCGTAACGATAGTTTAGGAGGTTCGATGGTTTATCCTTACTGGCACCCTGGTGGAAGATATTGCGCCTTCTCGACTAACAAGACTGCGCAGATTTTCCACATGGGCAGTAATAAACGAATAGAAGTATATGATACCGCTTCCGATGTGTTTGTTTATGACACCCAGAACCATGTTGCCATCATGGATACGCTGTTGATGAAAAAAGACTGGATGGAAAACGTACCTGTTTTTTCTCCTGATGGAAAGTTTCTCTATTTTATCACCACTCCTACCAAGAAATATCCAGAGGAATATAATAAGGTAAAATACAGCCTGTGTCGTGTATCCTTTGACGAGGCTACAGGTAAAATAGGCAATCAGGTGGATACGCTCGTCAATGCTAAGACAACGGGAAAAAGTCTCTCATGGCCTCGTCCGTCTTACGATGGCAGATACCTAATGTATGCCCAATTGGACTATGGCTATTTCTCTGTGTGGCATCCTGAGGCAGACCTTTATTTGCTTGACCTGAAAACAGGAGAAAGCAGGGCGATGGATGAGGTAAACAGCGCGAGGTCGGAGAGTCTGCATAACTGGAACACCAACAGTCATTGGTTTCTCTTTACGAGTCGTAGGGAGGACGGACTATACACTCGTATCTATTTCTCATCTCTTGATGAAAAGGGTAGGGCAACAAAACCTTTCCTATTGCCACAGCGTAATCCCAAAGAGTATTATCGTCGTTTGATGTATTCCTATAATACACCTGATTTTACTGCCCGACCTGTTGAGGTGAACGCCCGTGAGATGGGAAGAAAGTTGGAGAGTCCGGAGAGGATTCCTTTTGAAGCGCGACAACTCAAATAGTGAATTTTTTGTAATTCGCAACCTAAGTTACAAATACGAAAGTTTGTGAAACAATAGGGGGCGTAGTATGTGCCCAAAGATCGTTATCTTTGCAGTCAGAAAATATTAAAGACTATAAATAGATAACGACAATGAAAAAGTTTTTTCTGCTTACTTTTGTACTGACGGCCCTGCCTTTCGCATGGACTCGTGCAGCCGTAGACCCCAATTTCTACATCTTCCTGTGTTTCGGACAATCAAACATGGAGGGTGCTGCTAAACCTGAGGCTCAGGATTTGAAGAGTCCTGGACCTAGATTCCTGTGGATGCCTGCTGTGGACTATCCCGCTACAGATAACCTTCCTGCCCGTAAGATGGGTGAATGGTATGAAGCTATCCCGCCTCTTTGTCGTCCTAATACGGGTCTGACTCCTGCTGACTGGTTCGGTCGTACGATGGTGGAATCGTTGCCCCAGAATATCAAGATTGGTGTGATTCACGTGGCTATCGGTGGTATTGATATCAAGGGCTTCCTGACTGATAGTATTGACAATTATGTGAAGACCAAAGCACCAGGATGGATGAAGGGCATGTTGGAGGCCTATGACAATAATCCATACAAGCGACTGGTGACACTGGCAAAGAAAGCTCAGAAGGATGGTGTCATCAAGGGTATCTTGATGCATCAGGGCGAGACAAACACAGGCGATCCGAAATGGGCTGGTATGGTGGCAAAGGTTTATGACAACCTGTGTAGTGACCTGAACCTGAAACCCGAGGAGGTGAACCTCTATGCCGGTAACATTGTACAGGCTGGTGGCCAGGGTGTATGTATCGGATGTAAGAAGCAGATTGATGAACTGCCTAATACCCTGCATACCGCTCAGGTTATCTCATCGGATGATTGTACCAATGGTCCTGACCGTCTGCATTTCGATGCTGCGGGCTATCGTGAGTTAGGTTGCCGCTATGCTGAGGCTGTTGCCCGTCACTTAGGTTATGAGCCAAAGCGTCCGTTTATCGAGATGCCTAAGAAGATTGAGGTTCCTGCTGATGCTGTTATTGCTGAGACGACAATCCCTGGCAATGAGTTCCCGAAGGTAGACAAAGAGCACAGAGCTTATTTCAGCATCTCAGCTCCTGAGGCTCGTAAGGTGATAGTTGATATCTGTGGAAAGAAGTATGATATGCAACCCGATGGTAAGGGTAACTGGATGGCAGTTACTGATCCGTTGGTAGCAGGATTCCACTACTATTTCATGGAAATCAATGGCGTTCGTTTTGTTGACCCTGCAACGGAGACCTTCTTCGGTTGTAACCGTCAATCGGGGGGTATAGAGATTCCTGAAGGCGACGAGGGTAATTACTATCGTCCTCAGCAGGGTGTTCCCCAAGGACAGGTACGTAGCCTGTACTATTTTGCCAAATCTACCAACGAGTGGCGCCATGCAATGGTTTATACTCCTGCAGACTATGAAAAGGGCAAGAAGAAATATCCAGTGCTTTACCTGCAGCATGGAATGGGTGAGGATGAGACAGGATGGAGCAAGCAGGGACACATGCAGCATATCATGGACAACCTGATTGCCAAAGGTGAAGCAGTGCCTATGATTGTGGTGATGGAGAGTGGCGATATCAAGGCTCCTTTCAAGGGTGGCGATAATCGTCAGGGCTTCAGCACTTACGGCAACTCCTTCTATGAAGTAATGATGAACGATTTAATACCAACCATAGATGCTAAGTTCCGTACTTTGACAGACCGAGACCATAGGGCCATGGCTGGTCTGTCTTGGGGCGGACACCAGACTTTTGACATTGTATTGAACCATTTGGATAAGTTTGCATGGATGGGTACGTTCAGTGGCGCTATCTTTGGACTTGAGGTGAAGACCGCCTATGATGGTGTCTTTACGCGACCTGATGAATTCAACAAGAAGATTCACTACCTCTTTATGATGAGCGGTACTGAGGGTATGGACAAGATGTTTAATACCAAGAAGACCGTTGATGAACTGAATGCTCAGGGTATCAAGGCTGTGTACTATGAGTCTACTGGAACAGACCACGAATGGCTGACATGGCGTCGTGGACTTAAAGAGTTCGTGCCGAAACTCTTTAAGAAGTGAATAGTGAACAGTGAATAGTGAATAAAATGTAGAAATGATGCGAGTTAAGACAATCATATTGACTTTGTTGTTGGCGATGCCTTTGTGCGCAGCTAACCAGTTTGTGACTTTCAGTGAACAGACGAACGCTCAGTCTTTAAAGGGTGCAACCATTGGTTATAGTGCACAGGAGCCTAAGGCTGTGCAATTGGCTATAGCCAGTTTACAACAGGACTTCCAACGTGTCATGGGATTCAGTCCTGTGAAGAGTGAGCAGCCTACCATCCTTATCGGTACAGTGGGCTGTAACCAGCAGATTAACCAATGGGTGAAGGGTGGCTTGTTGCCAGACTTGAAGGGTAAGCGTGAGAAGTTTATCATCACCACTATTGACGGACAGATAGTCATTGCCGGTAGTGACCGTCGTGGAACGGTTTATGGAATATACGAACTGAGCCGACAGATGGGTGTATCGCCCTGGTATTGGTGGATGGATGTTCCTGTAACCCAATGTGACTATGTAGGCATCTTGCCCGGACAATATACCGATGGTGAGCCTGCAGTGGAGTTCCGTGGTTTGTTCCTTAACGATGAGGCTCCTTGTCTGACCTCATGGGTGAAGAACACGTTTGGTACAGGATATGGTGATCATCATTTCTACGCTAAGGTCTTTGAACTCATCCTTCGACTGAGAGGTAACATGCTGTGGCCTGCCATGTGGGGCTGGGCTTTCTATGCTGACGACCCAGAGAATTCGAAGACTGCTGACGAGATGGGTATCATCATGGGTACTTCACACCATGAGCCGATGGCTCGTAACCATCAGGAGTATGCCCGTCACCGCAAAGAGTGGGGACCATGGAACTACCAGAAAAACCAGCAGAAGCTGGACCAGTTCTTCCGTGAGGGTATTGAACGCATGAAGGGTACGGAGGACATGGTGACCATCGGCATGCGTGGCGATGGCGACGAGGCCATGAGCGAGGATGCCGATACCAAGCTGTTGCAACGCATCGTGGAAAACCAGCGTAAGATTATCAAGCAGGTCACCAAGAAGCCTGCCAACAAGACGACCCAGGTGTGGGCCTTGTATAAAGAGGTATTAGACTATTATGATAAAGGAATGCGCGTGCCTGATGATGTTATCATGTTGCTGTGTGACGACAACTGGGGAAATGTGCGCCGTGTTCCACCTTTGTCCCCTAAGTTAGGGGGCAAAATGCATCCCGGAGGATGGGGACTGTACTACCATGTAGACTATGTGGGTGCTCCGCGTAACACCAAGTGGATCAACGTGACGCAGACGCAGCAGATGTTCGAACAGCTTTCGTTGGCCTATGACTATGGCATCCAGCGAATGTGGATTCTGAATGTGGGCGACTTGAAGCCGATGGAGTATCCTATCCAGCTGTTTATGGATATGGCTTGGAATCCTAAGGAATATACCCAGCAAACGGTTACAGACCATACTCAAAGCTTCTTCCGTTCTGTGCTTGGTGAAAGATTTGCCGAGGAAGCCGCTTCTATCTACAACCGCAATTGCCAGTACATGGCTCGTGTAACTCCGGAGATGCTGGATGCACAGACCTATAATGTGGCTACGGGAGAGTGGCGTAAGGTAGCTGACGACTATGCCCGTCTGGAGCGTCGTGCATTACGGCTGTTTGCAGAGATTCCAGAGGAGGCCCGTGATGCTTATCGCCAGTCTATCCTCTTCCCCGTTCAGGCAATGGCCAACCTCTATGATATGTACTACGCCCAGGCTATGAATAAGGTGTTGGCAGATGCCAATAATCCAGATGCCAATGAGTGGGCAGACAGAGTAGCCCAATGTTTTGAGCGTGATGCTCAACTCTGTCATTATTATAATAAGGTGATGGCTCATGGAAAGTGGGACGGTATGATGACGCAGAAGCATATCGGCTATACTTCTTGGAATGATGACTTCCCTCATGAGATGTTACCTGCTACAAATCGTGTAGAGAACGGATTGGCTGGTGGTTGGGTGTTCTCACCCTCTTGCGGCTATGTGGCAATGGAAGCTGAACATTACTTCAGTGCGCAGGCTACGGCTGATACCCAGTGGAGCATCTATCCTGACTATGGTCGTACACGCAGTGCGGTAGCATTGACTCCTTATACTGAAGCTGTTGACGGGGCTAACCTGACCTATCGTTTCACATTGCCAGCTGATGCACCTGCTAAAGTGAAGGTCCATGTCGTTGTGAAGTCTACGCTTGATTTCCTGAATGTGGGTGGTCATGAATATACGGTTAGTCTGGATGGTTCAGAACCTCAGGTGGTTAATTTTAACAAGACACTGGTTGACCGTCAGCCTTATATGTATTCTGAGTATTATCCCGCAGTGGCTCGTCGTATTGTCGAGAAAGTGGTGGAGTTGCCAGTAGGCAATGCTGCTGTTCATGAGTTGACACTGACTCCGCGTCATCCAGGCATCGTCTTTGAGAAAATCGTTGTTGATTGCGGAGGCTATCAACCACAATATCTGTTCGGCGAAGAATCACCTGTAAAACGCATTCGCTAATTGATAATTCATAATTGATAATTGAGAATGAAGAGAACGTTTTTTACCATATGTTGCCTGATGGTCGGAATGACTATGGTGGCCCAGCAGCTGCCTTACCAAAATCCAAACCTTTCGGCCAAGGAGCGTGCGGTCGATTTGTGTTCACGCTTGACATTGGAAGAAAAAGCCCAACTGATGTTGGACGAGAGTCCTGCTATCCCCCGTTTGGGTATCAAGAAGTTCTTCTGGTGGAGCGAGGCATTGCACGGGGCCGCCAACATGGGAAATGTCACCGTGTTCCCGGAACCGGTGGCTATGGCATCGTCGTTTAATCCCGACCTGCTCTATCAATGCTTTGATGTAGCTTCTACGGAGTTCCGTGCCCAGTACAACCATCGACTGTATGACCTCGGTGGCGAGGATATGAAGATGCGTAGCTTGTCGGTATGGACTCCGAATGTGAACATCTTCCGTGACCCACGATGGGGCAGGGGACAGGAAACCTACGGAGAAGATCCTTATCTGACTTCTATCATGGGTGATGCAGTGGTACGTGGCTTGCAGGGTCCTGAAACTTCGAAGTATCGCAAATTGTGGGCATGTGCCAAGCACTACGCGGTACATAGCGGTCCGGAATATACTCGCCATTCGGCAAATCTGACGGATGTGCCAGTCCGTGATTTCTGGGAAACGTATATGCCGGCCTTTAAGTATCTGGTTACCAAGAGTAATGTACGTGAGGTGATGTGTGCCTATCAGCGACTGGATGACGACCCTTGTTGTGGCTCGAATCGTTTGTTGCAGCAGATTCTGCGTGACGAATGGGGCTTTAAGTATCTGGTGGTGAGTGACTGTGGTGCCGTTTCCGATTTCTATACCTCTCATAAGTCCTCTTCTTCACCCATTACAGCATCTGCCAAGGCTACGTTGGCAGGCACTGATGTGGAGTGTGGCTACGGCTATGCCTACAAAAGCATTCCTGAGGCTGTTCGTCGTGGGCTGATTACTGAAGCTGAAGTTGACAAACATGTTATCCGTTTGTTAGAAGGCCGTTTTGACCTCGGCGAAATGGACGATCCTTCTTTGGTAGAGTGGTCGAAGATTCCTTATTCAGCCATGTCTACCAAGGCATCAGCCCAGCTATCACTCAATATGGCACGTCAGACTATTGTGTTGTTGCAGAACAAAGGGGATGTCCTGCCTTTGAAAAAGAATAAGGAGAAAATAGCCGTTATTGGTCCCAATGCTCATAACGAGCCGATGATGTGGGGCAATTATAATGGTACACCTAACAAGACCGTTACCATTCTCGATGGCATCAAGGCCAAACAGAAGAAGTTGGTGTATTTCCCAGGTTGTGATTTAACTTACGACAAGGTGTTGGAATGTCATATGGCTACAGAATGTATAGCTCCCGACGGTAAGAAGGGATTGAAAGGAACCTTCTGGACGAATACCGAGATGGAAGGCAAACCATTCACTACAGAGTATTATACCAAGCCCTTGGCAGTGACCACTAACGGTATGCATGTCTTTGCTGCCAATCTGCCCATTGAGGACTTCTCTGCCAAGTATGAGACAACCTTTGCCCCTAAGGAGGCTGGCGAATATGTGCTGAACGTAGAGGGCACGGGTCAGTTTGAGGTGCTTGTCAATGGAGAGCGTAAGGCTTTCCATCGCATCTGGCGCTCTACGCCCACTCGTACTGTGTTGAAGGCAGAAAAGGGACAACAATTCCAGATAGAGGTGCGTTTCCAGACGGTTAGGACATGGGGTGCTGGCATGAAGATTAACATTGCCCGTGAGTTGCCTATCGACTATCAGGAGACGATTGCACAGCTGAAGGGTATCGATAAGGTCATCTTTGTGGGAGGTATAGCTCCCAGTTTGGAAGGTGAGGAGATGCCTGTTAATATAGAAGGTTTCAAGGGTGGCGACCGTACCAGCATTGAATTGCCTCGTGTACAGCGTGAATTCCTGAAAGCATTAAAGGCTGCTGGCAAGACCGTCATCTATGTCAACTGCTCTGGTTCTGCCATTGCACTGTTGCCTGAAACAGAAACCTGCGATGCCATTGTTCAGGCTTGGTATCCTGGTCAGGAAGGTGGTACGGCAGTCGCCGATGTCTTGTTTGGCGACTACAATCCTAGTGGTAAGTTGTCAGTCACCTTCTATAAGAATGATGCTCAGCTGCCCGATTACGAGGACTACTCCATGAAGGGTCGCACCTATCGTTACTTCAATGATGCCCTGTTCCCTTTCGGCTATGGCCTGAGCTATACGACCTTCGAAATGAGAAATGAGAAATTAGAAATGAGGAATGATAGTTGCGTATTGCATGTGGATGTTGCCAATATAGGCAAACGTGACGGAACGGAGATCGTACAGGTGTATGTCAAGAATCCTTCCGACCCCAATGCTCCGCTGAAGACCCTTCGTACTTTCCAGCGTGTTGATCTGAAGGCTGGTCAGACTAAGACAGCTACATTGAAATTGGAGCGTAACAGCTTTGAGTTCTTTGATGCAGAAACGAACACCATGCGGGTGAAGCCTGGCACTTATGAGGTGCTTTGCGGTTCCAGCTCGTTGGATAAAGATTTGAAAAAACTAACAATAACAATACAATAAAAAGATGAAACGATTAATTTTTCAACTACTGACCATGTGTGCTGTCTCTACAGCCATGGCACAGAACCCTTACCTGCCGTTGTGGGAACATGTACCCGACGGAGAACCCCGTGTGTTTGAAGACCCTGATAATCCAGGCAAGATGCGTGCCTACATCATAGGTTCGCACGACACACATTTTACCCAGTATTGTGGTAATGACATCCGAATGTGGTCTGCTCCAGTAGAAGACCTCAGCCAATGGCGTGACGAGGGTCCCATCTTCTCGTGGTTTGTCAATGGACAATGGGACACGATGTTTGCTCCAGACTTGGTTGAGGTGGTTGACAAAACTACTGGTAAGAAGACGTATTGGCTTTATCCTCACAGTCGTGGCTGGCAACGTGTGCCGATGGTTTGTAAGGCCGATCGCCCCAACGGTCCCTTTGTGCCCGTCAACCTGACTGCGGACGGAACGAAGTGTGTCGATGGGTCGCTGATTGACTTCGACCCCTCTGTGTTTATCGAACCGGTGACCAACAAGAAGGACAAGGACTTCGACAAGGGCTTCCGTGCCTATGTGTTCTACGGATTCCAACACTCTACAGCTTGTGAACTCGACCAGAATACCATGTATTCCAAGCGCGAGGGTACGGAGTTGATTGATCCTTTTATCCCTGCCAGCAGTCGTGACGGCAAGTTGTTGGATAAGGAGGGCAGCGTGTATAAGGCACTTTA